>VYLN01000099.1_pt1 | contig 19604 bp, 17 predicted proteins | sample 5109471 | NCBI WGS metagenome assembly VYLN01 (sample SAMN12291806, study PRJNA351875) | freshwater metagenome | isolation source: freshwater lake | place: USA: Michigan, Lee Lake | collected 2013-08-06 | reverse complement strand
GGATCGATTTTGGATGACGAAGCTCTGGCCGAAGCGGTCAAAGGGGCGAAGACGATTTTCCATCTCGGTGCGTTGGGCAGCGTGCCTCGCAGCGTGGCTGAGCCGCAGCGCACATGGAGCGTGAATGCGACAGGCACGGTGCGCGTGCTCGAGATGGCCCGCCGATATCAAGCTGAGCGCGTGGTGCTTGCCGCGTCAAGTTCGGCGTATGGCGACCAGCTTGAACTGCCGAAAGTCGAGACGCAAACGGTGCGGCCTATGTCGCCTTATGCCCTAAGCAAACTCGCGGCGGAGCAAGCGATGGCCACCTGGTCGCGCACCTACGGGCTTTCGACCGTGAGCCTGCGTTACTTCAACATCTTCGGCCCGCGGCAATCGGCGGACAACGCGTATGCCGCAGTGGTTGCGGCTTTCGCGAAAGCGTTGCTGCACGGCGAAGCACCGAAAATCTACGGCGATGGCCAGCAATCGCGCGACATGACGTTTGTCGCCAACGCTGTGCTCGCAACGCTGCTGGCGGGCCTGTGCCCCAGCAAGCTGATGGGTGAAGTCATCAACGTCGGCACGGGCCAGCGCCTGACGATGCAGGAACTGGCGAAGAAAATGGCCCACGCCTGCGGCATGCCGCACCTGCACCCCACGTTCTTCCCCGAGCGTGCGGGCGACGTGAAGCACAGCCTCGCGGATATCAGCGTCGCAAAGCAGTTGCTGGGGTACGAGCCGGTTGCGAGTTTGGAAGATGGGCTTGCGGAGACGGTTGAGTGGTTCAAGCGGGCGTACACGACGGCGTGATTTTGGTAGGCCGCCCGTCCGGGGCGGCAGGATGCCCGCGATATCGATCCACGCTACGAGTGCGTTCGTACAGACAATCCCGGTCGGATCGACGCCGGTCCTACGCGAGCGACCCCTCCCCCGCCAAAACCCTGCACCCCGTCCGCGTTATCTCCACGCATCGCTCTTCATGTGCCGCCCAGGCGCGGTTGGTTGTAATCACCGTCCAGTGGTCGTCGAGCGTGATGAGACCCGCCGGCTCTTTGCCTTCGCACACAATCGGCTCCACGCACAGCACCATGCCCGGATAGAGCGTGAAGTCTTCGCCGCCCCTCGTCCAATCTTTGCTGCTGAACGCCAGCCGGGGCGATTCGTGCAGTTGCTCGCCTATGCCGTGGCCGCAGTAGCCGCTGATGAGGTGGCAACCTTCGCCGCGCACAAACTCGCTAGTGCTTTGGGCAATCGTGGACCATCGCACCCCCGCCCGGCACATCGCCAGCGCATGTCGCAACGTGCGTGATGCCGCGGCACTGAGCGCGATTGCTCGCTTGGCTTTCGCGGGGTCGCTGGCAGGAATCGGCACGGTCCACGCCGTGTCGATGCACCAGCCCGCAACGCGCAGCGCGACGTCGATGGTCACGATGTCGCCCTCGCGGATGATCCGCGTTGATGGCGGGGCGTGTACGACTTCTTCGTTCACGCAGATGCACACGCCGCTGGGAAATGGCGTTTCAATTCCCGCTTGCTTGTAACCTTTGAGCAGCAACTCGCCGCCGCGTGCGAGGATCATCTTCTCGGCGATGGCCCCCACTTCCGCCGTGGTGCGGCCCGGGCGGAGTTCGCGCAGTGCGAGGTCGTCGATAACGGTGTCGAGAATGCGGCCAGCCCGCGCGATGCGGGCGACCTGGGTGGGAGTTTTCAGGACAATCGCCATGGCAGTCGTATTAGTAGGCCAAGCGGCCCGCCGGGCCTACGCGCCTTCCGCGTACTATCTTCACGATCAGGAGGAGCGACATGCCCGAAGGCACCCAAGCGGCGGAGCCCGCGACGCAGCAGACAGAACAGACCGAGCACGTGCAACCCCAGCCGCCAACAGAGCCGCCCGTGGCCGAAGTGCCTGCGGCGGTTTCGGCACCGACTGCCAAGCGTTCACGCCGCAAGGCGGTTGATCTCACCGCGCCGGTCACGGTGGATATGTTGCTGGCGCCGCATCTGGAAGCACTGCTGATTTCGCTTGATCGGCCCACGCCCGCCGAGCGGCTGGCGCAGGGACTGGGGTTGCTGCCAATTCCGGAAAGCGACGACAATCAGCCGGTTGACAAAGCGCTGCTCTCAATCGCCGAGGAGCAAATCGCGATGCTGGTTGCCGAACTGAACAAGCAGTTTGACGCCACGCAACGCAGCTTCCGCGTGGAATTGCTCGCGGGGGGCTATCGAGTTATGACGCTGCCTGCCTTTGCCCAAACGCTGGCGATCTTCCACAAGCGGCAGACCTCCGCCAAGCTCAGCCGACCTGCGGTCGAAACGCTGGCGATTATCGCGTACAAGCAGCCCATGACGCGAGCCGAACTGGAGTCCATTCGCGGGGTTTCGTGCGGCGAAGTGCTCAAGACGCTCTTGGAAAAGCGCCTGGTGACGATCAAGGGCCGAGCCGAGGAGCTGGGCAGGCCCATGCTGTACGGCACGACGACGCAATTTCTGAATCATTTTGGATTAGCGTCGATCAAAGACCTTCCAGCCCCAACCGAACTCAAACTTTCAACGTAAACAAGGGTGTGACGCTGAACGACGTCCCCAGCTTCTTCCGATCCAAGCCTGAAGGCGCGCTGGTCATCGCGCGGCGTTATCACTTTTCGCTTGCGGGGTTGGCGTATGCGCTCACGACGGCGGTGCTGGTCATTGGCGCAATCAACGGGCAGAACAATTTGTTGTTTTGGTTGTTTGGTTTGGCGGTCGCGGGCCTGGTCATCTCGGGCATTCTCAGCGGCTGGTCGCTCATGGGCATTCGCGTCACGCGAGAAATGCTGACGCCCAAAGTGCACGCCGGTGAAGACGTTCGCATTCGCTATCGCATCACCAATCGCAACTTGGTCTTTCCGGCATTCGCCCTGACGATTGAAGAAATGCCCGATGCGCGCAGTTGGTTCGGCAAGAAGTTCCCCGCCAGCTTCGCGGCTTTCATGCAAACGCCAGTCACGTACGTTGGGTATGTGGGGCCTCGAAGAACCGTCGTCGTGGAAGCAACCACGCGAGCAACAGCGCGAGGCGAAGCGACCTTCAACGGCGTGCGCGTTGCAAGCACGTTTCCCATAGGCCTGACACGCAAGAGCGTCACGTTCGCAAAACTCGCGAGCATGACGATCTGGCCGGCGAAGTTCTCGCTCGCTAAAACTCTGACGCGAGAAGGCGTGGAAGGCCGGGCAACGCAGCGGCTGCGTCCAAGCGCAACCGGCGACGAGTTTTTCGCGTTACGCGAATTCCAGCCCGGCGACAGCATTCGTAGTGTGGCGTGGCGAGCCAGTGCCCGCGCAGATCGGCCGCTCGTTCGCTCGAAAGCCGTGCGACCGGGGCAGCGCGTGTGGATTGTGCTGGATGATCGCGAAGCTGATGACCGCGCGACTGGTGATCGAGCGAGTAATGAGCAATCAACCAGCAATCGCCCAAGCAACACCGACCTTGAGCGCAGCATCGCCTTCGCCGCTTCACTCGCGAATGACTTCATGAACGCGGGCAGTGACGTCGGCATTGCGACTGTTTCGCGCGGTTCGCTTATTGTGCCCGCAGCCGGAGATCGCCACCGCGTGCGGCTGCTGGACGCGCTCGCTGGGCTCACGCCCGGTGAGCAATCAGCTTCGCCCATCCGCACGCATGTGGGCGAGCGGTCGTTCTTCATTCATGCGGGAGACGCAGCACCGGCAGCATTCTCGCGAGCCCGCGCGGTGGATGTGCGCGTTGCCACCAATTACGACCCCGCGCTGCTGCCGATGCTGCCCAGCGATGATGGAGCCGACGCATGACGCGCGTGCTTCGCAAACTGCGCTGGTGCTTGCTCGCAAGCGTGATGCTCGCGTTCTTCGCGTTTGCAAGTGCCGAAGCGACCTGGCCGGGATTTGCACTGCTGGTGGTGTTCGGCTGGCTGGGTTGGTACATCACCGAGGGTCGCCCGATGCTCAATCCAGCGTTGCAGGGCTGGCCCGGGCTGCCGCGCTGGGTGGCGAACGTGGTACTGGTTGGCGCGCTCATCGCAGCGTTTTATCGCGGCAACACGGGTGAGTCGTTCGTCTCTGCGTTCACCGCGTTCCTCGCGAGCATCATCGTTTTGAAATTGTGGCAACGCCGAGAGCCAGGCGACTACGGCCAGATGCTGACGATGACGCTGTTTCTCACGATTGGATCAACGCTCAACAGCAACAACGTGGGCGTGGGGTTTGCCGTGCTGGTGCAAACACCCGTGCTGCTCATCGGCGCGATGCTGCTGCAAATTTGGAACGCGCAGCGGCTGGGCAAATCAGCATCGTTCGACGATGTATCAGATTGGAAGCGTCTGCGTCGTCCGCTTGCGCTGGTTGCTGTTACCTCGCTGCTGGTTGCAATTGCTGTAAGCGCGGTGGTGTTTGTTCTCGTACCGCGCCAACCCGCACAAATGCCCGGGCTTGGCGGCTTCGGCCGGCTCCTGGGCGGCAGACAAATCGGCTTTACCAATCAAGTAGACCTTCGCGCAGGCGGCATCACCAGTGAATCACGTGAAGTGGTGCTGCTGCTCAAACTCGCGCGCGATCAAGACTTTGAGCAGCCCCTGGGCTCGCCTGATATCCCGCAATATCTTCGCGGAGCAGTCCTCGACGAGTATGACACCGGCACCTGGCGCGAGGCACGTGAGCGTTCACGGCGAGTCATGAAGGAGACCGGTGAGTTCGTCGTCGGTACCCTTGACAACACCATTCCGTTCGCCAAGAACACCTTGCACCAGCACATCACGCTGCAATCTGGCGTCATGCAAGAGCAGCCCATCTTTCACGTCTACCGCGGCATCACCTTCCGCGCGCAGGCACCCGCAACATTTTCAACTGATGATGCCACCGCGACCGGCCGCATCAAGCCGGGCACCAGCAGCTTCAGCTACTTTGTCAATTCCGTGCCGGCCCAACTGGTGCGAGCCGCCGACACACGCGGCAAAGTTTCGTACCCGACGCTCGAGTCCTTCGCCGCTCGGATACTGAGCCAACGCAATATCGAAGCTGACTGGACCAAACGCGATCCCGCTGACGACGCTGCTGCTGTCATCGCACTGACCAACTACGTCAAGACCAATCACGCGTACAGCTTTGAACGCACGCCGCCACCCATCGGCGTTGATCCGGTGGTGTGGTGGCTGCAGGGCAAGCAGTCAGGCTCGTGCGAGTACTTCGCGGCGTCACTGGTGGCGTTGTGTCACAGTGTCGGCATCGATGCCCGCATCGTCGCCGGTTATCTTGCGGCAGAATTCGATACCTCGTCAAACCAGTACATCGTGCGACGCAGCGATGCACATGCGTGGGCCGAGGTCAACGTCGGGCCTGGCTTGTGGCGCACGTACGACGCGACGCCCATCGCCGACAACATCCAAGAGCGCATGCGCGATCGCTTCACGCTCACGGGCCGGTTCCTGGGCTTTCTTGACGGCATTCAAGCAAGCTGGAACACGCGCGTCGTCGCGTTTGATTTCTCCGCACAACAACGCATCTTCAGCGTGCGCGGCGAGACACCTGTGTTTGTTGAACGCATGGTGCACTTGCTCCGCCGGGCTGAAGCTGGCGACACGCCCGTGGTTTCAACGCTTGCCTTCACGCGCGTTATCACGAGCCTCATGGGCATCATCCTGCTGGGAGGCGGCGTGGCACTCATCGTGTGGGGCACGCTGCGGCTGATTCGCAAATCTTCCACCACCACACAAGCAGGCTGGGCCATCACACGCGACGATCATCGCGCGCTGCTTGCCCGCATCGTGTCGGCCACAAACGCACCGCGCGATGCCACGCCACTGCGCGAATGGGTCGACAAACACGCACCGACACAAACCCGAGACGCTCTGCTCGCGTCTGCCAATGACTTGTATCACGCACGGTTTTCGCAGGGCGAAACCGACATCGCGGCCGCGCTCGCTAGGCTCGAATCACAAACTCAGCATCGCGCGTGATCCACGTCCATGCGATCTGTAACGCCTGCGCCATCTTCGCCGCTGGTTGTCGGACCAGCCGCGAACCAGTTGCTCATTCCCCGCGTTGTATGCCCGCGGACTCGCCGATGATCGATCCAACAGCGCGACCAAACTCGCGTTGAGGGAGTCTCATCATGCCCGCAAACCGGTCACGCAATGAACGCTGGCGCGAATCGCTGCATCAAATCTACGAACGTGGCGGATGCCTCGAGTTCTCGCTCGCGCCCGATGCGGGCCACGCCGACCAAACGCCCGACCTTGTCTGGCGCGTGCGTTTGCTGGGCGTGAAAGACGACGAATTGCTCGTTGAGCGGCCCAGCGCGTGCGGCAAAGTGGTGCCGCTGCAAGAAGGCGCCAAGCTCGTGGGCGTCATGATCATCGGCCAAAATCGCTGGATGTTCTCCACGCGCATCATGGGCCGGACTGATGGGCATAACCCTTGGCCCACGTCACTTGTCGGGCTGCGCGTCCAGATGCCCCAGAGCGTCGAACGCTGCACCCGCCGCGAAAACATGCGCGTTTCAACCGCGGAACTGCAAGCCCCCACTGTCGAATGCTACAAGTTACTCGAACCCGCGACCGTCGCAACCGCTGAACTCGCCAACCGCGCATTGCTTACGGAACTTGAACGCACAGGCCAGACCATGTCGCTGCTTGCACCCACTCAGCTTTCACTGCCCGAAGTCGGCCCCATGTTCACCTCCAAACTTGTCAACCTCGGCGGCGGCGGTATGGGCCTGATGATCGACAAGTCCGAGTCCAGCGCGGCCAACAGTACCAAACTGGTCTGGATGCGCATCGACCTTCGCCCAACTTTGCCAGCACCCCTCTGCCTGGTCGGCAAAATCGTCCACACGCACATGGACAGCAGCCAGAACATTTACGCCGGCGTCGCGTTTGAATTCGGCTTCAATCCCCAGCACCGCGATTTCGTGGTCCAGCAGATCGAGCGATATATCAATACCTTGCAAGACAAGCGCAAGGCCGCCTAACAAAATCCATTTATGCCCATAAAACACTTCTGCCAAACATCTTGCGCAGAAGTGACTTCATTTTGTGAAACTCCCAAGCGACTATACCGTCTAATGTTAGTAGAGGCTTACCCCTCGCAGCCACGACGGGATAAACGAAACCCCCGCCGTGGCGAAACGAACCAAGATCGGCGTGATCCCCTCGCACCCCACGCCGAGTATCGCTCCAAGGAGCTTGCCATGAAAATCGCTCGTCTCGTCAAACCCCTCGCCGTTCTCGCCCTGGGCGCAAGTTTTACCGCTGGTCTCTCTGGCTGCAACAACGCCGTCGAAGGCGGCTTGGGTGGTGCGGCACTCGGCGGTCTGGCTGGCTTCGGCATCGGCAGCCTGACGGGTGACGCCGGTAAAGGCGCGGCTGCAGGCGCAATTGGTGGCGCAGTGCTGGGCGGCATCATCGGCGACCAAAATCGTCGGGCTGGCGGAGGCGGCGGCGGGTACTAAGCCTTTCCGTACCCCCGACCCCCGAAACCACCTTCACATTTGAAACACTCGACCCACGCCCGCGCGATTCCGTGCGGGCGGTTTCGTTCCCGGGATGCGGGCTGCGGTCTACCATCCGCCCCCCACCTTCTGCGGCTCCTCGCGGTATACGTTTGCGTGGGCTGATGAACGATTCTCGTGGCATGGACGTAGTCTCCAAAGGAAGTGCGCGTTGAACAGGCTGACCCGTCACACTCGATTTGTTGCCACTAGCGTCTTCGTGCTCGCACTCGCTGGTGCTGCCAACGCCCAGAACGCACTCCTGCCCGCGAACATCGTGACCGCCGCACAGTTAGGTCCGGCAGACCTCACGGCCATCGCCGCTGCCATCAAGCCGCAAGTGCAGGCCCTGACCGGCCCGGCGGATCAGATCACGACCGCTCGCAAGCAGCTTCTTGGCCCGCTGGCTGCAACGGGTAACCCCAGCGTGCCGTTCCGCCTGCGATACGCCGAAGAACTTTCCAAGCAGCTCACGCCCCTGCTCTCGGGCGACAATCAGATGGCCAAGATCAACGCCTTGGTCTTGGCGGGTGAACTGGGAACGTCCGACGCCGCTCGGCTTTTGCCTGCGGCTCGCAAAGACACCGACCCCAGCGTGCGCTTCCAAGCTGCTGACGCTGCCCGCGCGATTTTGGCGACCTACGCCAACGCTCGCGGCGGCACGCTGCTAAGCGACGATGATGCTCGTACGCTCGTGACCGACACGGCCAAACTCGTGGCGGCCGAGAAGGATCCGTTGGTGCAAGACGCATTGCTCGCGGCTCTTGAAGCCGGCGTGGGTAACGCGAAGTTGCAGGAATCAGCCGCGAAGGGTTTGGCGGATGCTGCCAACGCCATCGCGCGTTCGAGCGATAAGTCTGCTGCGGACCCTCGCGTGCTGGAAGCTTTGCAGCGCGTTGCCGACACCTTCAGCAACGTGCTCACCCGCCAAGGCGACAACATGAACGCTGCGACCAAGGTCGCCATCGGTGACTTTGCCGCCAGCACGCTCTGGCACGTCAAACAAGCCATCGGCGCGAAGTCCGTTCCGGGCGGCGAAGCTCAGGCGCTTCGCGATAGCTACGCCAATCTCGCTGGCAGTTCAGAGAACGTTCTGCTGCGTGCGGGCCAAAGCCTCGCATCCACGTTCAAGATGGTGGCCAAGGATTCGGCTTCCAAAATCAAGCAAGGCAACAACCAAGGCGACGCGGCGTTCGTCGCTGACGCCAACGAATTGATCGCGGCTGCTGTTGCTCAGCCCTTTGGCATCGCCGCAACGCGATATAAGTAAGCCATATCGCTCTCGCAAGCGAACGTTGCAGCATCGCCCGAGCGATGCTTGGCTATCACATTCGCAGTCTCGCTCACCAACTCCGCCCCCCACCTCGCCCCCGACTCCACCCCCCAACCCCGCCCATCCTTCCTCAGAGGTATGCTTCTCCATGACCACGCCGCCTGAACACAACTTCCAGTCCACGTTTCTGCAAGAGATGTCCTGGCGCGGGCAGATTCAGCAGATTACTGATCCTGCGGCGATGGACAAGTGGCTGTGCGAGGGCGATGCCGCCAGCAAAAAGGCCTACGCCGGGTTTGATCCGACGGCCGACAGCCTGACGATTGGCAACCTTGTGACCATCATGGCCCTGGCCCGCTGGCAACGCTCCGGCCACACGCCGGTTGCGCTGATGGGCGGAGCAACGGGACTGATCGGCGACCCCAGCGGCAAGAGCGCCGAACGCACGCTCAATGGCGAAGATGTGGTGCGAGCGAATGTGGCGGCGATTGAGAAGATTTTCGCAGGCGGTGAGTTGTTTGCGCGAGGAGCCACGGCTGGCCAAACCAACGCCCTGCGCATGGTCAACAACATCGATTGGCTGGGAAAGATGGGCTTTCTCGAAGCCCTGCGCGAAATCGGCAAGTACTTCTCGGTCAACATGATGATCCAGAAGGACAGCGTCAAAGAACGACTGACCAACCGCGACCAAGGAATCAGTTACACCGAGTTCAGCTACATGCTGCTGCAGGCGTATGACTTTTTCTGGCTGCACAAGAACGACGGCGTTGGTGCGCAGTTTGGGGGGAGTGATCAGTTTGGGAATATTGTGGTTGGGAAAGACCTGATCGACAAGAAGTCGTCTGCCAGCGCGGCCCACGTGGAGCGCGGGGGCACCCAAGCCTTCGGCCTCACCTGGCCCCTCGTCACCAAAGCCGACGGCGGCAAGTTCGGCAAGACTGAGTCCGGTGCTGTTTGGATCAGCCCGCATCGCACCTCGCCCTACGCCTACTACCAGTTCTGGCTCAACTCGGCGGATGCCGACGCGATTCGGTTCCTCAAGACCTTCACGTTCCTGACGCGCGAGGAAATCACGGCACTCGAAGCCAGCCAACAAGCCAACCCCGGCGCACGCGAAGCCCAGCGAACCCTGGCGCGCGAAGCAACTCGCATTCTGCACGGCTCTGCCGCGATGGAAAATGCCGAGGCTGCTGGCAAAGCATTGTTCAGTGGCGATATTGCCGGGCTTGACCTCGCCACGCTGCGCGAAGTTTTCGCGAGCGTGCCCAACAAGCTGATGAGCAAAGCACTTCTGGGTTCTGGTGGCGCAGGCGAAGGCGAAGGCCTTGCACTGCTGGACGTGCTGGTGGACCCGGACCTCAAACTCGCCGCGAGCAAGCGCGAAGCGCGGGACTTCCTGACGGCCAACGCCGTGACCGTGAATGGCAAACCGGTCACGCTGGAATCTCGGCTCAAGCCCGCCGACTTGTTGCACGGGTGCTTTATTGCCATTCGTCGGGGCAAGAAGCAATGGGCAGCGACGGAATGGCGGTAGGTAGGCCGCCCGTCCCGAGCGGCAGGCTTTTACGAATTGTCCACACACTGATAACCCATCCGGGCCTTCGCAAGGCCTCAGACCCGGCGTTGGGGGCATCTACGGAAGCGACTGGAAATCGGCCTGCAGCGTGCAGATACTTCCAGCCCGGCGGCAGCCGCTGTCGGTTTTGGCCACTTTAGCTCAGTGGTAGAGCGATGCTTTCGTAAAGCATAGGTCCAGGGTTCAAATCCCCGAAGTGGCTTTTGTTCGTGTCGCGGCCTTTTCAGGCCCTTTTTTCAGGCCCACTTTCTGGCCGCTTTTCGCGACAGCCCCCACAACTTGCACTTCCTTGGGCGGGTGCTTTCGCATGAAGTCCGCCAGCTGCAGCACGCGCCGCGTGTCGGCCAGCGTCCGCCGATAGCACAACGCCACCCGCCGAGTGACCGGGCGGTCGTCAAACGCACGCACCTGCACCAGGTCTCGCAAACCTTCGGGCACGCCGCACGCCAGGGCTGGCAAGAGCGAGTAGCCGCTCCCCGCCGCGACCATGTACTTGAGTGTTTCGAGGCTGGCCGCAACGACCTTGGGTTGAGTTCCGCCTTTGCGGTTGCACGCCGAGACGACCTGCTCGCGGAGGCAGTGGCCTTCGTCCAGCAGTACCATGTCGGACGCGGCAAGCTGCGCGGGCGAGAGGCACGCACAGCAGGTCAGTTCGCTGCCGCGAGGTGCGATGAGGCGGAAGGCTTCATCAAAGAGCGGCAGAGCGGCGAGTGAGCTGTTGCGCACGGGCAGTGAGAGAATGGCGGCGTCGAGCGAACCGTCGAGCAGTTTTTCGATAAGTGTGGCGGTGGGTCGCTCGGTGATGTCGAGCGTGAAGCCTGGAGACTTTGTCGCCATGGGCACCAGCACATGCGGCATGAGATAAGGCCCCAGCGTGGGAATGACGCCCAGGCGAAGTGGCACTTCGCGAACGTGCTGAGCTGAGGCCTGTTGCAGTCGCTCAGCGCTCGCGAGCATTTCTCGCACGATTGGCAGCAGCCGCTCGCCTTGCGGCGTGATGAGAAAGCGACGGGCGGCACGTTCAAAGAAGGTGACGCCCAAGACGCGTTCAACTTTCTGCACTTGTGCCGACAACGTGGGCTGAGCCAAGCCCAGTTCATCGGCGGCGTTGCCGAAATGGCGAGTTCGGGCCACGGTGATGATGGCGCGCAGGTCGTGGATGGAGAGGTCGTTGGTATTCATCAGGATTTTCAATCGATGCAATCGTATTGATCGCATGGACGAATCGTACGCCCGTGGTTATAACTAGATGTCCAGTTTGATTCAAGGAGATTCACCATGACCAATACAGGTTCCAACGGCAATTCCAATGGCCACGCCAACGGTACGGGCGGCACCGGCTCACCCGCGACGTGTCCTGTTCTTACCACCGCTAATGGCGCGCCGATAGGCGTGCAGCAAGCCCTGACGGCTGGCCCGCGCGGTCCGTTGCTGATGCAAGATGTTGCGCTGCTGGAGCAAATGCAGCACTTCAATCGCGAGCGCATTCCCGAGCGCGTGGTTCACGCCAAGGGCAGCGGCGCGTTTGGCACCTTTACCGTGACCAAAGACATTACCAAGTACACGCGTGCGTCGATCTTCAGCAAGGTCGGCAAGAAAACCGAGATGTTCCTGCGATTCAGCACGGTTGCAGGCGAGCGCGGCGCCGCCGACGCGGAGCGCGACGTGCGTGGCTTTGCGGTGAAGTTCTACACCGACGAAGGCAACTGGGATTTGGTGGGCAACAACACGCCGGTCTTTTTCGTGCGTGATCCGTACAAGTTCCAGAACTTCATTCACACCCAAAAACGCCACCCGCAAACCAACCTCCGGGACATGGACATGCAGTGGGACTTCTGGAGCCTCTGCCCCGAGGCCCTGCACCAAGTCACGATTCTTTTCAGCGATCGCGGCATTCCTTCAACCTATCGCCACCTCCACGGCTTTGGCAGTCACACGTATTCATTCACGAATGCAGCCGGCGAGCGCGTGTGGTGCAAGTTCCACTTCAAGTGCATGCAAGGCATCAAGAACATGACTGATGCCGAGTCGGCGCAGACCATTGGCAGCGACCGCGAAAGCCACCAGCGCGACTTGTTCAATGCCATTGCCAAGGGCGACTTCCCCAAGTGGCGCGTGTGCGTGCAGATCATGACGCAGGCCCAGGCCGACAGCTTCCGCTGGAACGCGTTTGATCTCACCAAGGTCTGGCCGCAAGGCGAGTTCCCGCTGATGGAAGTGGGCGTGATGGAACTGAATCGCAATCCGGAAAACTACTTCGCTGATGTCGAGCAAGCGGCCTTCAAGCCCAGCGCGTTGGTGCCGGGCATCGGACCAAGCCCCGACAAGATGCTGCAAGCTCGCCTCATGAGCTACGCCGACACGCATCTGCATCGCTTGGGCGTCAACCATCATCAGGTTCCCGTGAACAAGCCGCGTTGCCCGGTGATGAATTACATTCGCGATGGCGCGCTGGCACAAACCAACGGCGGCTCAGCCCCCAACTACTGGCCCAACAGCCACGCCACCGCCCCCAAGCCCGATGCAAGTTTCGCCGACCCCGCGTGGAAGCTGGGCGAGACCATCGTTGATCGTTACGACAGCACCGTCGATCACGACGATTACACGCAGCCCGGCAATCTCTATCGCATGTTTGATGACGCACATCGCGATCGCCTGACATCGCGCATCGCAGGCGGCTTGGGCCAGGCTCGCCCTGAGGTGCAGATGCGCATGCTCTGCCACTTCTTCCGCGCCGACGCCGACTATGGCACGCGGCTGGCCCGCAAACTCGGCATCGACATCAGCGCGATGACTGCGCACATGCAGCCCGCATAATCGAGCTTGCGCAACCAAACTCCCCTCTAGTGCGTTGTCGCCTTCACGGTGACGGCGCGCTTTGCCCGCCGACTCGATTACAATTCGCCGGTTCGCATGACACCCAACGTTCCCAACCCCACGTCCGACGCGGCTGCTCTCGCAGCGAGCAACCCGCACGCGCCCCACGCGATGCACACGCCCTGGCGCTGGGCGCTTGCAAGCATGGGCGTAGTTTGCTTCGCCCTCGGCGGCGTTGGTGCAGTGGTGCCGGGCATGCCCACCACGGTCTTTCTGCTGCTGGGCTCGTTCTTTTTGGTGCGCTCATGTCCGTGGCTTGAGCAGCGATTACTCAGCACGCGTCTGTTTCGCCCGTATGCCGAGTTTGTTCGCTCGCGCGAGCCCATGTCGCGCAAAGCTCGCGTAGCAGCAATCATCGCGATGACGATTTCGGTCGCCGTCTCGCTCGCGGTGCTTGCGCTGACGCACAAGCTCACGCCGATCGTGGGCGGCATCATCGCGGCGCTTTGGCTTGTGGGCTTCGTTGCTATTCTGCTTTTTCGCAGGCCTAAAGCGTGAAGTGAAAACGCCTCAACTGGGCGGTCGAGGCGGTGGCGGACTGAGTTGGTTCGTCGCAACGGGTTGTTCGATCCGGGCCTTCGCAAAGCCTCAGGCCCGGCATCGAGGGGCGATTTCACACGCCATTCCGACTCGCGCTGCGCTTGGGCGCGAGCGGTTCCTCCAGCGGATTCGAAGGCGTCATCGGCATGTTGGGCGTTGCATTGAAGAAACTCGGTACGCCCGGAAACTGCGGATAGGCGTTGGGCTGTGAGTTGTTGTTCGTCGGGTAACCGGGCGTCTGCGGATAACTGGGCGTCTGATAGTTGGTCCCGTTGTAGCCAGATTGATTGGATTGCACAGGCGCGTGACCAAACGGCTGCCCATACTGCTGCGGCGTTGAGCTAAAGAAATTGGTGCCGAAGAAGCCGTTAGAGTTGAAACCGTTGGGCATGGGCATGCTGGCCTGCGGCTGCATGGGAATGCCCATCGGCTGGCCATTCGCAAACTGGTTGCTGGGCGAACCGTTCCAAAACGCCTGCCACGGAAATTCCGCAAACGGATTCGCCGGGTTCATCGCGAATCCCGCATTCGTCGGCTGCTGCGCAAACGCGTTCGCATACGGATTGAACTGATTCAGCCACGCCAGCAGCAGCCACGGATTGATCGCCTGCGGAGCCTGCATGCCGAAGTTGCCCGGCTGCTGATTCCACGGGCCTTGATTCCAGGGCCCTTGGTTCGCGGGTCCCTGATTCCACGGACCCTGATACCAAAAACTCGGCACATTCGCCCCCGGATTGCCCCACGTTCCGCCGAACGTGTTGCCGCCGTTGCCCGTTGCTGCGTACCCAAACGTGTTGTTGAACATGCTGGTCCTTTCGTGTGCCTGCCGCACGTGCGGCTTCTGTTCTATCGGTCCATCCGCAAATTCCGGACCACATCTGGAACCCGTTCGTCACCCGTGCGTCAGACTTCGTGCTAAGTCCCGCTTTTTCCTGCCGCGCCGACCGTCGGCGTGACGAACAATGAAGCAGAGGTGTGCGAAGCCCGCGGGCAGCACATCGGGACGAGCCAAGGCCTGCGAAGGCCAATCGAAGAAGTAAAGGAGCCGGGAATGTTCGCTCTCGCTACTCGCGGATGCCGCGTCAATTTCGTCCGAGTCAGTGCAGTCACGCTGGTGCTTGCGCTGGTTGGCAGCGCGGTTGCGCAAACTGCGCCTGCGAAGCCTGCGGTTGAAAAGCCAGCTGAGAAGCCGGCCGAAAAGCAAACCGAGAAGCCAGTCGCGCAATCAACCACGACCACACCCGCGACCAAGACGAACACCAAGGCCGAGCCCAAAACCGAAGCAACCCCCGCCGATACCGCCGTCGTCTTCCGCAGCACCGGCATCGCCCCCCGCGACACGCTGCTTCGCATGATGACGCCCGTCACGGCGGAGTTTGAAAATCGCCGGCTTGAAGACGTGATCAACTTCATCAAGTCCGTCACCAGCGCCGACCTTGAAGTGATGTGGGCCGACGACAAGAACTCCAACGGCCTCGACAAAGACACGGAAATCACCGCGAAGGCTAACAACCTCACGATGCTGCGCTTCCTCGAGATCGTCCTCGAGCGAGCCGCCGTTGCCGACACTGCGCTTTCGAGCACGACCACCATGCCCACCTGGCAAATGAGCGACAGCGGCGCGATGCAAATCGGCCCGCGCACACGCCTCAACGCCTTCAAACGCGTCGAGGTCTATCCCGTCAGCGACTTGCTGCTTGAAACTCCTGACTACGACAACGTGCCTGAGTTTGATCTGCAGCAAGCTCTGCAAAGCGGCCAAAGCGGCGGCGGTGGCGGCGGGCAGAGCCCCTTCACCGATGCAGACGGAGAAGATCCCGCGCGTCGGCCAACTGCGGAGAAAGCCGACGAACTGAGGACGCTGCTGCAAGAACTCGTCGAACCTGATCAATGGCAAGATCGCGGGGGCGAAGGCGCGAGCATGCGTTTCTTCCAAGGCGCGTTCATCGTCAACGGCCCCGACTACGTCCATCGCCAACTCAACGGCTACCCCTACTGGCCCGCTGGCACCCGCGCGATGAAAGTCAACGGCCGCCGATACGTCACGCTGGGTTCAGAGACCGCAACTTCCGCCATCAGCGGCTTCGAGCAAGTGCCCGTCACGACAATCGTGCGGTAACTCGCGACGAAACTGCAGAGCAAAACAAACACGGCCCGAGCACAGTGCTCGGGCCGTGTTTCTGCTTGTTACCTTTCCCCAATGCCCAATCCCTGGTCCCTAGTGCCTATCCCTCACTCCTTCCCCACAAACACGTCCACCGCCTGCCCCGGAAATACCGGCGTTGTGCGCTCGCTCATCACGCGAAACACAACATCGATGACGCGCGTGTCCACGCGTTCCGTATTCGCGCCGGTCAGGTCGTTTTTCGGCCGCGCATACGGCTCAATGCGCACAACCTCAAGATTCAGCATGCTTGGCTGCGCCCCGCGCGTGCGTGCAACCGCCTTCAAATTTGTCAGAGCCTTGCCCTGCGCATCCGCAATTAGCGCGATGTCTTCTTCATCAATCTGCGCACGCACGTGCAGGTTCGATAAGTCGCCCAAAATCATCGCCGCTTCGCCCTGACCTTGCAACGTATTCGCGAATTCACCTGGCTCAATGTTGCGTCGCAGCACCATGCCCGCCTGCGGGGCTCGCACCGTCAAGCGATCCATCAGCAGCTTCAAACTCTTCACCTGCGCCTGGCTCTGCGCAAGTGCAGCCTCGGCAATTTCCAAATCAGGCTTCCATCCGCCCGCCATCGCCCGCGCCAACGCAGCCTTCGCGCGGTCGAGTTCCGCCGCTGCGTTGTCGCGTGCAAACTTCGCGATCGACATATCTCGCTCAGTGCTCGCCTGCCGACGGACGGCATCTTCCGTCACGCGGGCTTGATCCACGCGATCATTCAGCACCGCCTGCGCCGCCGCAACACTTGCCTCGAGTGGCGGCAAATCCTCTTTGCGAGGCAGCGCGTGCCACCGATCAACCTCGGCTTGCGCTGCAAGCACCGACGCTTCCGCCCGCACAAGCTCAGCTTCCAGCGAGCGCGTATCAAGCACGAACAACGCATCGCCGGCATTCACGCGATCACCAACATTCACAAACACATTCACCACCAGCCCGGCTTCCGGCGCAACCACTTGCAAGTTGCGACCCGCCGGCTCAATGATGCCCAGCGCAGCCACGCCGCTCGCAAACGGATTGATCGCCGGCGGCCTCGCAAGCGGCTGCCCCTCACGCGGCTGCTCTTGCGTTGCGACTGCAAACATGCCAACACCAAACCCCGCAACCGCCAGCATAATCGTGATCCAGCGAACCATACGAGCACATCCTTTGCGACTACCTGTCTCGCTTGCGACTAACTGTCTCGTCTGCGACTAGCCGCTTTGCCTGCGACCAACCGCTGCGTCTCAACCTGCGTTGCTCTTGCTTCCTTCATGCTTCCTTCGTCCATCAGCCCTCGCGTGATGCAACATCAAGCATTTCCAACCCGCAAACTCACTTCTTTCGCTTCTTGAAGCCCGCCTTCACGCTGGGTGTGTACGAACTGCCGCGACCAAACATGCCGCGCATCGCTTGCGACGGATCACCACCTTGCATCGAACTCGCCATCTTCGCGCGATCCATCGCCGAAAGTCCCGACATTTCGCGCGTCATCTTGCTGACCATCTCAAACTGCTTGGTCAGCCGGCCCACTTCATCTTGCGATGCGCCGCTGCCAGTTGCTACGCGCTTGCGACGGCTGTTGTTCATCACGCTGGGGCTCTTGCGCTCCTCGCGATTCATGCTGTTGATCATCGCTTCCACGCGATCAAGCTGCTTGTCTTCGATGTTCACATCCTTGAGCATGCTGCCAACGCCGGGCAGCAATCCCAGCAAGCTCTTGAGCGGCCCCATCCGTCGCAGCGTCTTGAGCTGCTTGAGAAAATCATCCATCGACATCTCGCCGCGCATCATGCGATCCTGCAGCGTCTTCGCATCATCGTCATTGATCTCGCGCTGGGCTTTCTCCACCAAGCTCACCACATCGCCCATGCCCAAAATGCGTCCGGCAACGCGTTCAGGCAAGAACTCTTCCAGCGCATCGATCTTCTCGCCCACGCCCACAAACTTGATCGGAGCGCCGGTCACGTGCTTCACGCTGAGCGCCGCACCGCCGCGCGTGTCGCTATCAAACTTCGTCAAAATCACGCCATCAACCGTCAGCCGCTGGTGGAACGCCTTCGCACTCACCACCGCATCTTGCCCGGTCATCGCATCCACCACCAAGAAAACATGCTGCGGCTGCGTGATTTTCTGCACCTGCCCCAGTTCACCCATCAGTTCATCATTGATGTGCAATCGCCCCGCCGTATCGATGATCAGCGTGTCCACGCCCTTGGCTTTCGCCTCTTGCAGCGCACGCTGCGCAACTTGCACAGCAACGCCCACCGCCTTGCCATACTCCGCGCACTTGTCCGGCTCTGCATAAAAGAAAACCTGCGCGCCGCCCGCGTGCTCTTCCTGCACTTGCGTCGCAATCGTTCGCAACTGCTCCACGGCTGCCGGTCGCTGCAAGTCGCAAGCGGCCAGCATCACGCTGCGCCCGCGCTTCTTGAGATACGCCGCCAGCTTGCCGCACGTCGTGGTCTTGCCCGAGCCTTGCAAGCCCGTCATCATCACCACCGTGGGCCCGTTGGCACTCTTGACAATCAGCCCTTCGTGATTCACCGGCTTGGGCAGCGTGATGGGCAAGCCCGTCTGCGCCAGCTCCTCTTTCACTGCGGCATCGTCAACCAACTCACCACCCAAAAACTGCACCAGCCGCTTGTGCACAATGCCGATCATCTCTTGAGCCGGGTTAAGCGTCTTGGTGACCTGCTGCCCCATCGCATCTTGCATGACCGACGATGTGAAGGCATTAACCACGTCCAGATGCACGTCGGCATCAAGCAACGCCGTACGCGACGTTCTTCTCTGAAATCGCATCATTCCCCGAAAGCTTGCGAAACAGCCCGGAAAACGTATCGTTGAGCTTCTCGAACATACCTGAGTCCTTGTAGGATCAGGGCTTGACCTTGTGAAGTATACGAGCTTGAGTCCAAGTGAGGGAATGCGACGCCGACGTTGTGCATCCGTAGAAATGCCGCCAATGTCAAGCAATGAGAACAGTCACTATCATTTGTCTCTCGAATCAGAGTCTGCACTGCGGGACCGTTCACTCAAGACAGCGCGTCCCACGTACCAACCCAGTGAGCGAGCACAATGTCTACACGACCGCTTCGATTTGCAATAGATCACGACGAGTTTTACTGCGAGTTCGTCGGCACCACCGCGGATGGTCGACAGTTTTTTCTTACTGCGCCATTTGTCGCGGCCTGCGGTGGCGTTGGCAGCCAGGAGTTTGTCGCGCTTTACATCTTCGACGAATCGGGCGTACTGATCGATGCCAAGATCGATGCATTCGGTCCAAGAGCCACCATGGATCGATCCGCGCGGCAGGCTTGCAGAGAGCGACGACTAAGTGAACTAGGATTGATCAACTTTGAACGAATTTTTGTCGAGCCATTCAGAGTTAATCGCTTCGGCGTCACTTTTGGTCTGATTGATTTACCACCCGAGGGCGAACGAGATTACTGGACTGTTTCCGTCGAACCAGGCAATTACATGGTTTTCTTCGAACCATGGGATAGCGGCATCTACGACACTTAGATATCCATCGAGTAATGCGGTCGCGTATTGGTGTGCAGAATGCGTTCATCTCGGTGCACGTCACGAATTACTGCTGGGTGCACTCGCTTGTGCTCAGGCTCGTACGCTCTTCCATGCCCTCCCTCTCCCGCTCCCTCGCCCACTCCGCCGACCCCGACGACTGCTTCATGTGGTGGCCCATCACCGGT
>VYLN01000097.1_pt1 | contig 19619 bp, 19 predicted proteins | sample 5109471 | NCBI WGS metagenome assembly VYLN01 (sample SAMN12291806, study PRJNA351875) | freshwater metagenome | isolation source: freshwater lake | place: USA: Michigan, Lee Lake | collected 2013-08-06 | reverse complement strand
CGACAACACCCGTCTGACCGACGACCAGCTGCGGCTGAGCTGGCATGTTCGCTACCTCCAGGCCCGGGTGAAATATCTGGAGAGCCATGAGCCGGAAGCGCCGGCGGCGGTCATGGCCGGCCCCAGCGAAGAGGAGCTTATAGAGCAGCGCCGTCAAGGCTGGCGGACGCGCTATCTGAGCGCTCGGGTCGCGCATCTGGAAGAGGCGCAAGGCGCGGCCAAAGCTGACGCGGAAACGCTTGAAACGCTTCGGGCCAAGATCGCTGAATTGGAAGCGTCAGAGGTGACAGCCCTTGAGCTTGCTTCGCAGGCTGACGCCAACGCGACGGCGAACGCAGAGCGGGCTGCGGCTTTGGAAGCGGCCCTGGCCGAGGCCCGCGCAGCGATGCCGGCTCTGCAAGGTCGGGCCAACGATCTCGCAGCGCAACTGGCCGCGCTGCAAGGCGAGCGGGACCGATTGGCGCAAGAGCTTGCCGCTCTGCGCAACGCGCCGCCGGCCCGGGACCCGGAAGCCGAGGAGCTTCGCTGGCGGACCCGTTATCTTGCCTCTCGGGTGCAGCATTTGGAGGCTACCCAATCAGCGCCTGCGCCGGCGGCGGCGGCTATGGCTTCCGCGCCAGAGCCGGAAGCCCGGCTTGTGCCGGCGGGGGCGGAAGTGCGGCCTGAAGGGTTGGGCGCGCCCCGCTCCGGCGCCCCGGACGATTTGCGCCTGATCGACGGCATCGGGCCTCGGCTTGAAACCACGCTCCATTCGTTGGGGATCGGCCAACATCGCCTGGGTGGATCAATATCTGCGCTTCCGGGGTCGCATTGTGCGCGAGCGTTGGGTGGAGCAGGCCCGGGCCATCGCGTCGGGCGCTTCCACGGGTCGGCGCACTGCCGCCGACGAGATGGCGTGACGGGGTTTTGCTCTTCGTGCTAGCGCTCAGGCATGCCAGCGCCTGCCTATGCCTTTGACGTGATCGCCCTGCCTGAGCACATCGATGAGCTCGGTCATGTGAACCACAAGATCTATTTCGCCTGGGCGGAAGAAGCCGGCGTGCGTCACTGGCGCGCCATCGCCTCCCCCGCGCTGCAGGCGCAATGGGTGTGGGTGGCGTCGCGGATCGAGGCGGATTTCTATCGCGAGACGCTTCTGGGCGAGACGCTGCGGGTGGAGACCTGGGTGGGCGAACCCAAAGGCGCGCGTTTTGACCGCTTCGTGCGGATTGTGGGTGCGGACGGCAAAGAGCGGGCGGCGGTGAAGACGACCTGGGCGCTGATTGACGCGGAGAGGCGGAGGCCGGCAAGGATCAGCGGGGAATTGGCAGGGTTGTTCGTGGCGGCGGGGTGAGGCGGGGAGAATTTCGGCCATGGCTCAGCTTGTTTTCGCGATGAACATGTCGCTCGACGGGTTTGTCGATCACACCGCCTTCGGCCCTGGCCCCGGCCTCTTCCAACACTTCATTGCGATGACTCAGGGGCTGACGGGGAGCCTTTATGGGCGTGAGCTTTATGAGATCATGCGCTATTGGGACAGCGACGCCTGGGACGAGGACGATCTTATTCCGCGAGAACAGCTGCGCGCCTTCGCTGAAGCGTGGCGACGCCATCCGAAATGGGTCGCGTCAAAGACGTTGATGGAAGTGGGGCCGAACGCGACGCTATTGGGCGAAGACTTGGCAGCGGAGGTGCAGCGGCTCAAAGCAGCGCACGAGGGGCGGATTAATGTCGGTGGGCCGAAACTGGCGGCGAGCTTGGTGGCGATGGGGCTTCTCGACGCCTACGAAATTTATCTCCGGCCGTTCGTGATCGGCCACGGCGCCCCGTTTTTCGCCCGCCCGCCGGGTCCGCTGCGGCTGATCTCGGAGGAGCGCATCGGCGAGGACGCCGTGCGGCTGGTTTATGCGCCGCAGTGAGGACTTGGCGTAGGTGGCGATGGGTTGACGGTTCATCTTGGCTTGGCCAAACCCTTAAACTGCTCTGCATTATCTTTCGGTGCCGTAGCTAAGCGCGTACATATGAAACGGGGGTGGTGATGAAGAATACCGGTGCAACAACTGTAGATGTGATGCGGACATTGGTGTTTTTTGTTATTTTCGGCGCTATTGCGTTGTACTTATTCGGCTCGCTAAATCAGATGCAGCTGGGAGTTGATGGTTTGTGGATTGCCTCATTGGCGTGGTTGTCGTCAATGCTGCTTTCCTGGTTACTTGTGTTCGGTTTAGGGTCGCTCGGTTGGTTCTGGCGGGTCGTGGTGGTTGCGTCTGTATTGGCTTTTATCGTTTCCATTGAATGGATTAAAGAATATCGTATCGTACAACAATATTTGGGATCAAACCATGTGGTGGGAGGGGCAACGAATTTCGTTGTGCAACAAGTAAATCCGTGGGTCCCCCTTGCTAGTTTGCTAGTGTCTGTGATTGGCACGTTCACGTCAGTTTTGGTTTCGGTTTCTGCGATAAAAAGTCAAAACCGAATATCAGCTGTAAAGGTTGGCGCTATCAATGAAGAAAAAGACTAAGTCCGGGACATGGACGACGGTCACCGGGGTTCATTGCTTTTTGTAGACCTTACCCCGCCCCATGCCCCAACCTTGCGCTCAGCGTCGCCAGCATATCCTTCGCGCTTTCCCCGATGACCGTGCCCGGCGGATAGACCGCGCTCGCTCCCATCTGCTTCAGGATCGCGACATCATCGGGGGGGATCACACCGCCGACCACGATCATGATGTCGGCGCGGCCTTCCGCCGAGAGCGCGGCGCGCAAGGCGGGCACGAGCGTCAGATGGCCCGCGGCGAGCGAGGAAACGCCAACGACATGCACGTCGCTTTCGGCGGCCTGCTTGGCCACCTCTTCCGGCGTTGCGAACAAAGGCCCGATCTCAACCTCAAAGCCCATGTCGGCATAGGCGGACGACACGACCTTCTGGCCCCGGTCGTGGCCGTCCTGGCCCATCTTGGCGACAAGCACTTTCGGGGGGCGGCCCGCGGCCTTCTTGAAGGTTTCAATGGCGGTTTTGACTTCCGCCATGGCTTTGTCTCCGGCAGCGCCCGCATAGACGCCGGAAATGGCCTGGATTCGCGCGCGGTGGCGGTTGAAGACTTTCTCCATGGCTTCGGAGATTTCGCCGACGGTGGCTTTGGCGCGGGCGGCCTCTACCGACAAGGCCAACAAGTTGCCGCCGCCTGAGGCGGCGTTCGTCAGGGCTCGGAGCTTTTCATCGACGTCTGCCTGATTGCGCTCGGCCCGCAGACGCTGCAGCTTGTCGATCTGAGCGGCGCGCACCGCGGCATTGTCCACCTTCAAGACGGGCACGTCTTCTTCGCCGTCCAGCAGGAACTTGTTCACGCCCACGACCGTCTGCGCGCCCGTATCAATGCGCGCCTGGGTGCGGGCGGCCGCCTCTTCAATGCGCAGCTTCGGCAGGCCTTCCTCAATGGCTTTGGCCATCCCGCCGCGGGCTTCGACCTCTTCGATATGGGTCAGCGCCTTTTGCGCCAAATCGTGGGTGAGGCGTTCGACGTAATGGCTGCCGCCCCAGGGGTCCACAGGCCGGGTGACGCCGGCTTCGTTCTGCAGGAAGAGCTGGGTGTTGCGGGCGATGCGGGCGGAAAAGTCCGTGGGCAGAGCAAGAGCCTCGTCGAGGCTGTTGGTGTGCAGCGATTGCGTGCCGCCATAGGCTGCGGCCATGGCCTCCACGCAGGTGCGGATCGCGTTGTTGAACACGTCCTGCGCGGTGAGGCTCCAGCCGCTCGTTTGGCAGTGGGTGCGCAGCGCGAGCGATTTGTCGTCTTTCGGATCAAATTGCTTCACGAGCTTCGCCCAAAGCAGACGCGCGGCACGCATCTTGGCGATTTCCATGAAGGGGTTCATCCCGATGGCCCAGAAGAACGACAGGCGTGGGGCGAACTGGTCGATGGTGAGCCCGGCTTTGAGCCCGGCCCGGATATATTCAACGCCGTCAGCAAGGGTGTAGCCGAGCTCCAGGTCGGCGGTCGCTCCGGCTTCCTGCATATGGTAGCCGGAGATGGAGATGGAGTTGAACTTCGGCATGGTGGCCGAGGTGTAGGCGAAGATGTCGGAGATGATGCGCAGGCTGGGTCCGGGGGGATAAATGTAGGTGTTCCGGACCATGAACTCTTTGAGGATGTCGTTCTGGATGGTGCCGGAGAGTTGCTTCGGGGAGACGCCTTGTTCTTCCGCCGCCACGATGTAAAGCGCCATGACGGGCAGGACCGCGCCGTTCATGGTCATGGACACGCTCATTTGGTCGAGCGGGATGCCGGAAAACAGCGTGCGCATGTCGTAGATGCTGTCGATGGCGACCCCCGCCATGCCGACATCGCCCTGCACGCGGGGGTGGTCTGAATCATAGCCGCGGTGGGTGGCGAGATCGAAAGCAATGGACAACCCCTTCTGCCCTGCCGCGAGGTTGCGGCGATAAAAAGCATTGGAGTCTTCCGCCGTTGAAAAGCCCGCATACTGACGAACCGTCCAAGGCTGGTTGACGTACATCGTCGGATAGGGGCCGCGACCGAAGGGCGGGAGCCCTGGGAAGCCGTCGAGGAAATCGAGCGCCGCGACGTCATCCCGTCCGTATACGGATTTGACCGCGATTCCTTCAGGCGTCAGCCATTCCGCGCCTGAGCTGGGCGCTTTCGTTTCTGGCATCCGAAACGGGACGGCGGTGAAATCGGGCAGACGGGTCATTGGGCTTTCCCTGAAACGGCAAGAGTTCCGGCGATCTGCCGCCAGCGGTTCATTGCTTCCTCAAATCGATCCAGGCTGACGTGAACACGTCGCTCCTGGACGAAAAAGATGTTAGCCACCCCAAGGGCGGCGGCAAATAACGCCAGGGGGCCATCCCAAGGTTGGTCTCGAACCGCTAAGGCGATTAGCCCAAGCACCACTGGGATCGCCCCCAGCCAACTCAGCCATTGGAATTTCTTGAAATATGCAACTGCAATCGCTTTTGCCGCGTCACCATCGGCGAGGTTTTGGGTTGTGTCCAAGGTGTCCAGAGCGGCCTCCACGTCCGCCGGCAAAGGCTTGCGTGTCCACATCATCCAACCCCCAAAGCGGTGTGAAGCAGGCGCAGCGCCGCGATCGCGTCTTGGCCTGCAAAGATGAACTGGTCGAAGCCCTTGGCGCGGACGGCCTGTTCGTCTGCCGGTTTGCCGGCGTGAATGAGCCAGTCGCAGCCCGCGGCTTTGAGTGCGGTCGCGGCTTCAAGGCTCTCCGCCGCGTAGCGCGTGTCGGAGCCGGTCAGCACCGCGACCTTACAGCCGCTCGCCTTGAACGCTGAGGCCATGGCGCCGTGATCGGGATAGTCCGTGTCCGGACCATGGGGCGCGACGCCCCCGGCGGCGAAGAGGTTCATCGCGAAGTTCGAGCGTGGGCTGAACTCCGCCAGCGGGCCGAGATTGGCGAAGAACACTTTCGGCGCTTTGGCTTTCGCGGCGTCGCGCAGGGCTTCGAAGGGTTCGGACAGACGCCGCCAGGTCAGCGGCATTATGGGATCCGCGGCGGGCTTTGAGGCGGGCGGCGCAGGGTTGGAAGCGGCCTCAATTTCCGGCGTGGTTTCCTCCAGAAGCGGATAATCCGAAATCCCCGTGAGGGCAGCGCGCCGCGCAGCGATAAGCTTGTCGCGGGCTTCAGCGCTCGCGGCGATCTCTCGCTGCAGCGTGCCGGTCTTGGCCGCCGTGATTAGTCCGCCTTGCGCCTCGATCGCTTGGAAGTGCGCCCAGGCTTCCTCCGCCAATTGGCGGGTCAGGGCCTCGACCGCAAAGGCGCCGCCGCCGGGATCGGCGACATGGCCCACCCTGCTTTCCTCCATCAGGATGACTTGCGTGTTGCGGGCCATGCGCCGGGCCAGGGGGCCGGGCAGGCCCAAGGGTTCGGTGAAGGGCAGCACGGTGATGATATCCGCGCCCCCGGCTGCAGCGGCGAAGCAGGCCGATGTGTTGCGCAGGATATTGGTCCAGGCGTCGTCGCGGGTGAGCATGCGGCGGGAAGTGACGGCCTGAAGACGCAAGGGCGCTTCCGCCACACCGCAGGCAGCGAACAGATTGGTCCACAGGGCCCGCGCGGCGCGGAGCTTCGCGATCTCCACGATCACGTCGGGGCCGACGGACAGCCTGCCAAAGATCAGACCGGCGGCGGCGTCTGGAGCAACGCCTGCGGCGTCGAGAGCGCGCAGATGGGCGGCGAGGGCTGCGAGCAGGGCCGCCAGTTCCAAAGCCGGGCCAGCGCCGGCCTCATGGACGCTGCGACCCTGAACCAACAGCGGGACGCAGCCAGGGAAGCGGGCTGCGGCGTCCTTGGCGAAAGCGGCGGCCTCGGCGAGTTCCGATTCTAGTTGCTCAGGCGCAGCGCCCCAGCGGAACCAGGAACCGAAAGGGTCAATGGCGAAAGTCGGGGGCAGGGCGTTCGGGGTTTGCGAGACGATCTCGGCCAGGGCCGGGGCGGCGCTTTTCCAGGCGAAGCCTGCGTCGAGGGTCACGGGGGCGACATCCAGAAACACCCCCTGAAGCGCTGTCCGCAGGGCGTCTGGGCCATCAAAGCGCATCCCAGCGCCGTCGCCGTCGTCAATCCGCAGGGCGACCGAGGAGACCCCGCCGGCAAGGTCCTCCAGGATCGCGGCGTTGGCCTTGGCGGGATCAGGGTGGGCGCAGACCTGGCGGATGTCCCAAGGCAGATAAGCCGGCCGACCGGCGTGGGCCCGCTGAACCAACCCTGCGGCGGAGGTTTCCGCGTCCGGGGCGCGGTAGAGCGGCTCAATCGTCACCCCGTCCGGGGTTTTCGTGGTCAGCCGCTCAAACGGCGCGCCTTTGAGGGCGGCCTCGGCCAAAGTCCGCCAACGGCTTTCGTCGGGACCGTCAAAGTCTTGGGCCAAAGAGAGGATCGGCGGGACAGTCGGATCAGCGCTCATGGCCCGTAAGAAAGGCTGACTGGCCCTGCCGTCAAGCCGGTGGCGTTTGATTGGCCCCCTCGACGAGGGCGATTTGGCGCGCTAGTTCCGTTGACGCAAACGTTAGGGGAAAAGGAAACGCCCATGAGCTTGCCGCCCGTGCTCCAGAAACTGCGCATCCCGGTGGTGGGCGCGCCGCTGTTCATTATCTCCAACCCCGATCTCGTCATCGCCCAGTGCAAGGCGGGCGTGGTGGGGTCTTTCCCGGCGCTGAACGCCCGGCCCGCGCCGGTTCTGCATGAGTGGCTCGACAAGATCACCACCGAACTCGCCGAGTGGGACGCCAAGAACCCCGACCGGCCCGCCGCCCCCTTTGCGGTGAACCAGATCGTGCACAAAACGAACGAGCGGCTGGAGCACGACGTTGAGGCCTGTGTGAAATTCAAGGTCCCGGTGATCATCACGAGCCTTGGGGCCCAATCTTGGCTCAATGACGCGATCCACTCCTATGGCGGGGTGGTGTTGCACGACATCATCAATGTCGCCTTCGCCAAAAAGGCCCTGGAGAAGGGCGCGGACGGCCTGATCGCGGTGTGCGCGGGCGCGGGCGGGCACGCGGGGGCGTTGTCGCCCTTCGCCCTGATCCAGGAGATCCGGGAATTCTTCGATGGCCCGCTGCTGTTGTCGGGCTCGATCGCCAACGGCCGGTCGATCCTGGCGGCGCAAGCTCTGGGCGCGGACCTCGCCTATATCGGATCGCCTTTCATCGCCACCACCGAAGCCAACGCCGATCAGCGCTACAAGGACATGATCGTCGCCAGCCGGGCGGAAGACATCGTCTATTCGAACCTCTTCACCGGGGTGCACGGCAACTACCTGAAGCCGTCCATCGAGGCGGCGGGCCTTGACCCGAGCAATCTGCCGGAAAGCGATCCGTCCAAGATGAACTTCGGCTCCGGCGGCAACACCGACAAGAAGGCCTGGAAGGATATCTGGGGCTGCGGCCAAGGCATCGGCGCAATCAAAGAGGTGCAGAGCGCCGGCGGTCTCGTTGATCGTTGGGCCCGCGAATACGAGGCGGCCAAAGCCGGCCTTTCTTCGGCGACCGCGATCTTCAATCGGGTCGCAGCCGAGTAGGCCCTCTGTTCCATGTCTTGCCAGGGGCCGCTTCGAAGGAAGCGGCCCCTTTGCTTTGCGCGCCTTATCCGACCGGCTTCAAAAGCCTCCTAGCCTCAGCGCCGTGATCAACACGAACGGCGAGGCCAAGCGCATGAGCATCCAAACCCAAGACCCGAAACCCTTTCACCGCTCGCTGACGATGCGGGCCGCCGCCGCCATGGCGCTTGCCTATGTCGCGGGGAAGTTCGGTCAGTCGCTGCCGTATGAAAACGCTGAAGTCATCGTGGGCGCGGCGGCGGACCTGATCTTTGCCCTTGGCGCCTTCGGGGTCGGCCTTGGCCGCGCCCGGGCGCGGTCGCCGCTGGCCTGACCCTTATCGGTTCGGCGCAGGGCAGGCCCAAAGTCCTCCCGAAGCGGCTTTGCCCGCGCCGACCGGACGGCCCCCTTGACCAGGGGCGGCGCGCGCTACCCCTGCGCGCCGGCGACGGCTTTGGGCCTCAAGCCGAGGCAAGCCGTCGCGCTGTCCGGGTAATTTCACACAAGCCGTGCTTGCGCCGACCCGCGCATCTCGTTACGAACCCGCGACCGCGCGCGTGGTGGATTCCGGATGCCTGCGCGCAGAGAGCCTGTAGCTCAGCCGGTAGAGCAACTGACTTTTAATCAGTAGGTCCCGGGTTCGAATCCCGGCGGGCTCACCATTTCCTTCTTAAACGCAACCAGCGGTCAGGGCGTCACCAACGCCAGGGTCGCTGCGGTCAGCACAGGTCCGCCAAGATGGGCGGACGGGTTGGCCGCGATGGGCTCATCGGCGTTCAACGTGGGGCCTGCAAGCTCGCGCAGTTGCGCTTCGGCGGGCGCAGTGGCTTCTGGGGGCAGATCAACGTCAGAATTGAGCGGAGCTTCGGGCGTCGGCGTCGCCTCAAGGGGCGCGCCCTCGGGGTTGAACTCACGCGGTGAGGCCATCGTTTCGGTCGGCGGTAAAGGGATCTCTATCGCGACGGGCGGGGGCTCAAAAGCGCCGGTGAAGGCGACCGCTGAAGGTTCGGCCTCATCCTCTCGCAAGGCTTCAGCGGCCCGGCGTACAGGCGTATCTGGCGTTGCGGTCACGTCGTCGGCCAAGGTTGGCGCCGCAGGTCGTCCGGGCGCTGACCGCTCCAAGGCGTTCGCGGCCGCATTCTGCGCCAGGAGATCGAAGCTGGCCCGACCCAGGCGCGCTTCGATCAGCGCCTGCAATAGCCCTGAGTCCGGGAGGCAGGCCGCGCTCGATTGGCTCACCTGCGCCATCCGCTCCGCGCAGGCTGAGGGCCACTGACTGCGCATCGTGTCAAACCAGAGCGCGAGGCTGCGGCGGCCGGCAGGCGCCTCCAAAAGGGCCACCCAATCTGGGCCGGGATTCCCGCCTGCGGCGCGCGCGGCGTCGGCGGACGCCTCACGGTAGGCGCCGGCGAGGGCGTCTTCGCGGGCCATATCGGCGAACGCGTTCGCCACGCCGAAGCCCGTTGCGGCCAACAAGGCGAAAACAGAGACCCCGGCAATCCAACGAAGAGCAGTTCTTCCCCGGCGGCGCGGCGCGCGGCGCGAGGGTTTCGCGGACGAGGCGTGGGAGGGAGAAATCGAAGCGGTGTCCATGGGTCTTCCTTCGCCAAGGGCGGCGAGGAAGGCGCTGCAGGTTTCGCACCGTGAGGATGTAGACGAGGGAGAGGGGAGTGGTGCCTGGGGCCGGAATCGAACCAGCGACACGCGGATTTTCAATTTGTGCGTTGGGGCTAACATGGCTGCTCATGCTGACCGGAAGTAGCATTCAAGTCGCAGAATTGATGAGGGAAACCTGCTCATAGCGGACCACTGCAAAGCGCCCTAACACCCCCAATGGCCGTGCATATTGCGTGGCTAACTTTACTGCTGACGGCCTGGTTGGTCGCTCGGCAGACGGTCGCGCCAAAACTTGTCGGCTCGTTCGTATACGGCATCTGGCGTGAGCTTATTGAAGAGCGCGAGCACCTTCTTGCCGACGCAGACATTGCCGTTTTGGTCAAAGTACGCGAGTTGCTCATCGTGCAGATGCAGCAGGTGGGTGGCGGCCTCTTCCTGGTAAAGAAACCGCTTGGCCTCAAACTGCTGCAGCATCCATTCGGCGGCTTGCTGTGGGGTCATTTCTTCGGCGGCACATACTTTTCGAGCAGATGCTCGCCGAAGTTTCCCTGTTGTGCCGTCGCGCCCTTAAACCATTCACAGTGGTACTCTTTGTAAGTCCCGCCCCCATAGTCTTGCAAATCCCCAGGAACTTTATCCACGGTCATGGGCGGTCCGCCAGACTTCATGACGACCACATCGCCCTTCTTGAACGCATTCGCCACAGGAAACTCCGAATCAGTTTGATGGCCTCGGATTCTGCAAGTTCAACGCAGGTTGTCCACAAGCGGCGGTTGCAGTTTTTCCGCCCCGTGCTTCACTAAAGACTTAGCAGCTAGTCCGTTCGAGCGTGTCCCTTCTGACTAGCGGGGATACGGTCGAGCGAAACCGATTTATGGAAAAAGAAAAAATTGAATTACCGGCGTTCCGCGAGGCCTTCAAACTAAATGACACCCAGAAGCATATCGTCGACCGTTTCCTCGAAGAGTTACGCGCTCGGACACAGAGCAAAGTCTATGTGGCGTTCTGGAAAGAGAAATTCCTGACATACCCTAGCAAACACTCGGACACGATAATGGTGGAGCTGACCGTCGGGAATTGGAGGCGTGCCAGTACAATCATCGAAGCAGAGATGAGCTACGGCCATGGTGAACCGTTCTACTATTTCTTCCGGAAGCTCAGCGATGATGTAATGGCTGACCTCCTCAGGAGGGGCGCGAACATGTTCTAGTCGCACAATACAGTGATTTGAAAAAGCCCGCGTTTTCAAGAGCGCGGGCTTTTGTCTTCGCGTAACCCATTGATTCTAATAAAACTTTGCACCTTTTCCGTGCATAGGTCGCGGCTAAGAAGAGTTCGCGTCTCGGCTAAGCTATTGAAAAGATGGTGCCTGGGGCCGGAATCGAACCAGCGACACGCGGATTTTCAATCCGCTGCTCTACCAACTGAGCTACCCAGGCGCCCGCGCAGGCCCTGCGCGAGAGGCGGGGCTTATAACCGCCTCGCGCGCGCGTGTCCACCCGGTCCTATGACCACCTGATCAGGTGACGCAGAGCACGTCTTGCAGCACGGCATTGCGCCCCCGCCCCTCAGTTATGAAGTAGCCCGCCCGGCCATAGCCCTCGCTGCGGCAGAAGGCGTCGGCGGCGCGCTGGGCGCAGGCGTTGGTCAGTGTTCCACTCAGGCAGGCGGGGGCGGGGCGTCCGTCGAAAAAGGGGTCGGGAAAGAACTCGCTTGTGCGGCCGCGCAGGCTTTGGCCATAGCCGCCGCCATAGGGCGGGGCGGGGCCTGGGCCGCCCCAGGCGTCCACAGGGCGCGCGGAGCTGATCCGCCGAGATAGGCCCAGCGCATTCAAATCCCAGACTTCATCTTCGACCTCTTCGCACCAGCTGGCGTAGTGGGCGTCGACGCAGACCAACCAGCGGCCGCGGGCGACGAGGGATTGGGCGACATCGTTGAAGCCGAGGGAGCTGAAATTCGGCGTTGCGTCAGAAAGCTCAAAACGCTGGCCGCGAAGGTCCGTCTGGCTGAACAAGGTGAGGTTTGCATATCCGCCGTATGGAGGTTGGCCGCCCCAGCCGCCGCCGTCGGTCCAGCCGACGCGGCGGACCGAGCTGATCGTCCGGCTCATGCCGATGCGGCGCAGATCAGGTTCATCACGCTCGATGCGGACGCAGCCGCCGCGGTATTCCGCGTCGACGCAGACTTCCCAAGGTTGGCCGCTGATGAGGCGGGCGCTCATGGCCGCATCATTGAAGCGCTGGTTCATCAGGTTGTGGTCGTCTGCCGTGAACAGGACGCTGCGGCCGGTGTAGTTGGGGCCTTCGAACAGTTCGAGGGCCGGTCCCACGCCGAAAGTCTGGGCCGCGGCAGGGCCCGCCAGCAGCGCAGTGGCGGCCGCGACCGCCAAGCCAAGGCGGCGGATCATGGATCCTAGGGCAGGGGCATTGCGAGCGGCGACGATCGCCATGACGAAACTCCTTCAGGCGTCAGTAAAGTCTCTTGTGTGGCGCCTGTCGGCTGAACCAGGAAAAAACACGGCGTTCAGGCTGGCTTCAGGCGCCAAGGCGTTGGATGGCGCGTTAGCCCATTCGTCGCAACGCCTCTTGTCTTGGCGCAAGGCTTCCAGGGCTGATAGACTTGGTTCGGGTATGGACTGACTGGGCCGGAACGAGGGAGTACGGGTCATGTGCGAACATCATGCGATCAAAGCGCCGAGCGCGGGCGGAGACGCCGTGCTGGGCCAGACCCCTCAGGGCACGCTCGTCAATATTGATAAGCTGGATCGGCGCGATTTGATCCGCGCGATGGCGACAGGAAGCCTTGTTCTGTTGAGCGCAGCTTGCGCCACCAATCCGGAGACGGGCCGGTCACAGTTCACGGGGCTGGCTTCAGACCAGATGATGGCGTCGATGGCGCTGCAGTCATGGGAAGAGCTGCGGCAGACGACGCCCGCGTGGCGCAATCCGCGGGCGCAGGCGCGGCTCGCCAATGTCGGCCAACAGATCGCGCTCGCCGCAAACCGGCCGAACGATCCATGGGAATTCGTGGTGTTCGACAGCGATGAGCTGAACGCCTTCGTGCTTCCCGGCGGAAAGGTCGGCTTTTATCGCGGCCTGATGGAAATCTCTGACCGGGACGACCACGTCGCGACTGTGGTGGGCCATGAAGTCGGCCACGTCACCGGGCGTCATGCGGCGGAGCGCTTCAGCCAGGGCATGGCGGCGCAAGGCTTGATGATCGGCGCCACACTCGGCACCAGTGACATGGATCCGCAGACGCGCAGCGTTGCTCTTGGGGCTTTGGGCTTGGGAGCAACGGTGGGTCTGCTGCTGCCGTATTCGCGGCTGCAGGAGAGCGAGGCTGATCGGCTTGGCATCGATTACATGTATCGGGCGGGCTACGACGTGCGGGAGTCTCTCACGTTCTGGCAGCGCATGAATGACCGCAACACCGGGTCGCGCCCGCCGACGCTGCTGTCCACACACCCTGATCCGACGCAGCGGATGCAGGACCTGCGCACCTACATCAACACCCGGGGCTATGCTCTGGTGTAAAGCGGTGGTTGAGGCCTGGGCGGGGGCGCTGACGCGGGCGTGAGCGTCGGTGTGTCTTGCAGTTCCGTCGCCGCCCCTTACCTCTTGGCGCGTCTGCTTCATTGAAGGACGCCGCCTGCATGTCGTTCCAGGGTTTCACGCTTCGCCCCTTGTCTCGTCGCTCTTTGCTGGCGGGACTGGGCGCCGGGGTCGCGGTGGCGGCGTGCTCGGAGAACCCCGCGACGGGGCGACGCCAGTTCATGCTGGTGTCAGACGAGCAGCTTGCGGCCCTGGGCGCGCAGGCCTGGACGGATCTGCAGGCGCAGACGCCCCTAAGCCGCGACGCGGACGCCATCGCGCGGCTGGAGCGCATCGGCGCCCGGGTTGCCGGGGCCTCCGGGCGCACGGACCTCGCCTGGGAGTTCAAGGTGTTCGACAGCCCCGAGGTGAACGCTTTCGTGCTCCCGGGCGGGAAGGTCGGCTTTTTCAAAGGGCTTATGGATCTCGCCCAGTCTGACGACGAATTGGCCGCGGTGATGGGCCATGAGGTTGGGCACGTGCAGGCCCGGCACGCGGCGGAGCGCATGTCGCAGGAGCTCGCGTTGCAGATGGGCGTGCAGTTGGCGGCGGTCGCCCTCTCTGAAGAGTACGGCCAAAACGCCTCGGCCATCGCGGGCGCGCTCGGCATGGGGGCGGTTTATGGGGTGATCCTACCGTATTCGCGTCAGCATGAGTTTGAGGCCGATGAGCTTGGCGTTGGCTTCATGGCAGGGGCATCCTACGCCCCGCAGGCTGCGGTGAGCTTCTGGGAGCGCATGATTGAAGCCACGGGCGGTGGAAGCGGAGGGCAGGTGGCCGCCCTTCTCTCGACTCACCCGGCGAGCGACGAGCGGCTGGAGCGTCTGCGGGCCGTGGTGGCAGCGGCTTAAGCCCGGGCGGCGTCGCCTGCCGCGAAATGGGCGAGTTGGTCGGCGTGGGCCTTCTGGAAGGCGGGCCGGGCGGTGATCCTTGCGACATAAGCCTCCGTCGCCGGGCGAGACCCAAACTCGCGCACTTTCGGCACGCGCAGGACATCCGCCATCAACAGGTCGGCGACAGTGAAGCGCCCCGCGGCGAGCCAATCCCGGCCCCCCAATTCCCGCTCCATGTGATCGAGCCGGCTTTGCGCCCAGCCGGTGAGGCTGTTCTCTTTGGCGCCGGTCGCGTCGAGGTACCACCAGGGGACGGTGACCATTTCGATCGAGTTGAGCGCCGCGATCGTCCACTGCAGTGTTTCCGCCTCACCCTTGGCGTCTCGCGGCATCAGCGCCTCGCTTTTACGGGCGATGTGCAACAGGCATGCGCCGCTTTCAAAGATCGCCACGTCGCCGTCTGTGAGGTAGGGAATTTGCCCGAAAGGCTGCCGGTCGAGGTGGTTGGTTTCCCGGTCATCAAAGGGGACCGAGGCCATGGTGTAGGGCAGGCCCGCCTCTTCGCAGGCCCAGCTCAGACGCAGGTCGCGGACAAGCCCGCGGGCTGCCGGCGGCGCCCAGTCATAGGTCCAGATGGTGATAGCGCTCATGGTTGGCCCTCAGCAAAACACGTGACTGACGCCCGCCCGATGCTGCCTATCCTGGCGCCCTGAGCGGCCGTTTGTCCATCGCGGAGGGCCCGCGCAGCATCGCCCTTGCGTCTTGAAGCCGGTTTCGGTAGCGTCCGCCCGCTTTTAAAAGCGCCGCCTTAGCTCAGTTGGTTAGAGCGCTGGATTGTGGATCCAGAGGTCCCTGGTTCGAGCCCTGGAGGCGGTACCATTTCTTCCCCAAGCCGGCGACCACCCAACGCCCACGCCCGGTTCGCCGCGCGGGCCGCGGTCGGTTTGGGGCTTGGTTTTCGCGGATTGGACGAGGACGGCTACCTGTTTGCCGTCAAGGATGAGCGCGGGGTTGAGCGGGTCTTCGCGACGGGCTCGGCCAGTCCCTATTTCCTCAACAGCGCCGCCGCCATGACGCTTGCCCGCGACAAGGGCTTCGCCGCGCAGGCTTTAGAAACAGCCGGCGTGCCGCATTTGCCTGGTCAGGTGTTCTTCGCCACCCGCCATCACGCGGCCTTCCGGGAGCCGGGGCGGGAGCCGGAGGACGCCTTGCGGCAGGCGGCGGGCTTTGCCTACCCGGTGTTCTGCAAGCCCGTGGCTGGGTCAAAGGGCGATTTCGCCGAACCGATCGTGGATGAGGCCGCCTTTGGCGATTACCTGCGCCGGGTTGCGGCCCGGCATGACGCCTTTCTGGTGCAGCCTTTGCTTCGGGGCGTGGAGCATCGGGTCATCGTGCTGCACGGCGAAGCTTTGTGCAGCTATGAGAAAACCCCGCTGACCCTGGAGGGCGACGGGGTTTCCGCGCTCGCAGCGCTTGTTGAGGCGGCGCGGGAAAAGGCTCCGCCGACGACCGCCACCCTTGCGCCGCCAAGCTCGGTAGAGGCGCGCGACGCCGGCGGGGGGCAGTGGCGGGCCACTGACATCCCACCGCAGGGGGTTCGGTTGGCGGTCCTTGGACCGCAGAACCGCAGTGCGGGCGGGGACGCGAAGGCGGTCCTGACGCCGACGCCGGAGCCTTTGGCGCGGATCGGCATGCAGGCGGCGGCGGCGCTTGGCCTCCAGTTTACCGGGGTTGATGTGTTTGACGTGTCCGCCGCCGGTGACCTCAGCGCGCTGCTGGTCATCGAGGCGAACGCGAGCCCGGCTCTCTTGACTCTGGAAGCCCACGGGCGCGGCGACCTCATCGATCGGATCTGGACCGCGAACTTGAAGGCGGCCTTCGCGTGATCGCCGGTTTTCCCGCTGCCAAGTTCGGCCAGGGACCGTGCTTTGGCCGTCTGCAGGCGACCGCCGCCGTTTTGGGGCTGGACTGGTCGTTGATGGCCCCACGTTCGGTGCTGATTGTCGGCTCAAACGGCAAGGGCACGACCGCGGCCATGACCGCCGCCGGCTTAACGACCCGCGGTCGGACGGGCCTTTTCACCTCGCCGCACCTGATGAGCGTCACCGAGCGGATCGCCATCGACGGGACGCCGATCGCTTTCGACGCGCTTGAGGCCCTAAGCCTTGAGGTCGCCGCCGCTTGCACCCAGGCCGGCGTCGGCGAGCAGGCCATGGGGTCGTTCGAGCATCTGTTCCTCATCGCGGCATTGGCCTTCGAGCGGGCGGGCTGCGCCCACATCGTGTGGGAAGCGGGCATAGGCGGAAGGCTCGATCCAACCCGGCTTGTGCGGGCCCGGATCGGGGCGCTGACCTCCCTGGACCTTGAACACACGGCGCTTCTAGGGGAGACCCTCACGGCCATCGGGCAGGACAAGCTGGATGGATTTGCGCCTGGGGCTGAGGTTTTGCTTGGGCCCAGCGCGGCGCCTGTCTGGCCAGATCTTTCAGCCTATGCCGCCTTGACCGACAAGACGCTGACGGCGCCCCTCGCCGAAGAAGCTGCGCCTTTTCAGGCCCTTGAAGCGGCCTTCCTGTCTATCAATGCCGGCCTTGCTTGGGGGATTGTCCGGCGGCTTATCGGCGATGATCCCGAGGCGCTTGCGGCCATCGCCGGCGCCCGCTTGCCGGGGCGCCTTGAGACGGTCGGCATCGACCCCCTCGCCATAATCGATATCGGCCACACGCCCGACGCCGCTCGGCACGCGCTCGCGGGCTTCCGGCGGGCGGCGCCTGAAGGGGGTGCGCTTCTCGTCGGCGTCTCGCCGGGCAAAAAGGCGCAGGAGATCCTATCGGTTCTTGCGCCCTCGTTTCAGCGCATCGCCTGCGTCCAGGCTCGGTTCAGCGGTCGGCCCACTGAAGAGATCGCGGCGTATGCAAGGGATGCTGCGCCGGCGGCGGAGATTACCGCTCATGAGGGCGTCCATGATGCTTGGCGCGCTTTGCGGGAGGAAGGGCGCGCGATCTTTGCGGCGGGCTCGCTCTATGTGGCGGCGGAGGTCAAGGCCTTGGCTTCTGGCCTTGATCCTGCCGCCTTGGCGTTCTTGGATTAGGCGCTCCTTTGGAAGGCTTGCATGGCTGCAAAACCGATCATCGTCGTCGTTACCGGACATCGGCTGAACCAATTGCCGGAGGTCGAGCGGCCGCGGATCGCTCGCGACGTCGGCCGGGCTGTCGCCCAGATTGGGGAGGCGGCCGAAGAGGCGTTGGGCAAACGACCTTTGGTTTTGGCCTCAGGCGTCGCTGAGGGCGCTGACAGGTATGCTGCCGATGCGGCGCTTGCCTTGGGATGGCGGCTTTGGACGCCTCTGCCGTTCCCCATCGACCGCTATGAACAGGATTTCGCCGACCAGGCCTCGGTCGACGCGTTCCAGAGCTACATCAAGCGCGCCGCCAAGGTCTGGTCGGTGACGCCGGAGCAGGTGGCCGCCGCCGGGGGCGGGTCGGCTGCGCCGTATGCGGCGTTGGCCCGGGAGCTTGCCGCGATGGCGGATGTCGTCATTGCGGTGTGGAGCGGCAATCCGCCCGCGGGTCCTGGAGGCACCGCGGAAGTGGCGGCTTTGGCTCACGCGGCGGGAGCGCCGGTGTTGTGGACCCCGACCCAGGAACATCACGCGCCGCGCCTTATTCCCGGCGGCGTCGCCAAGCGCGCAGCGACCAAATCAAAGCTCTCCGCCGCGCTGGCGGAGCGCTATGACGTCATTGCGAAGCCAGATGCGATGCGCGTCGCCGAGGCGAAGTGATCGTCGGGTTCACTTGAGCCCCGGTCCCCGTTTGCTATGGTCGGGACCATGTCGTCCTCATCGTCTTCAGGGTCACCCAAAAGCGCGGGGCCGCGCGTCATCGTCGTCGGGGCCGGCGCGGTCGGATTGAGCTGCGCGCTGTTCCTGGCGAAGGGCGGGGCCGCCGTCACGCTGGTGGAGGCGCAAGGGCGAGGCTTGCGGGCCCCGAAACGACGCCGGGCGGCTTCCGCAAACGCTGCCGGCATGCTCGGGGCCTATTCCGAAGCGCTGTATGAGGGGTCCAACACCCATCGGCTGTTCGCCCGCTTCTGCGCGGCCGGACATGCGGCATGGGAGCGCCTGCTTCTTGCCCATCCGCTGTTGGAAGCCGGCGTGCGGGACACGGGCTCGCTGCTTTTGGCGCACTCAGACGCCGATCTCGCCCGGGTGATGCGCGTGCGGGACCGGGCTCGCCAGGCGGGCGCCCAATTTGAATGGACCGATGGACTTCCGGACGACCTCGATCCGCATCTTTACAGCCTTCGCGTTGTCGGCGCTTTGCGGTTGCCTGAGGAGCGGCTTGTGGATGTGGGCGCGATGCTGGAGCTTCTGACAGAGCACTGCATCGACGCCGGCGTTTCGCTTTTGGTGGAGCGGGAGGCTTCTCACCTCGCGGTGCGCGGCGGACGGGCGCGAGGGGTCGCCTTCGAGGACGGCTCAGGCCTTGTGGCCGATGCGGTGGTTCTGGCGCCGGGGGCGCTTGCTCCGCCCGGTCTGGTGGAGGTGTCGCCGGCGTTGCAGCGGCTGACGCCCGCCAAGGGGATCCTTGGCGTGGTTCGTCCTGCTCCGGGTGGTGAGATCGAAGAGACCGTGCGGACGCTTTCGGTTTATGCCGCGCCGTTGCCGACCGGAGAGATCCTGTTTGGCTCCACTATGGAGATGGGTCGGGTTGATTTTGAGCCTGATGAGGCCGGACTGCAGGAGCTGTTTGCGCATCTGCGCCGGGCTTTGCCGGGCGCCCGATTTGAGGGGGCGCCGCGGTTTCACGCGGCAGGGGTGCGGCCGATGTCGCCAGACTGGGCGCCGATGATCGGCGCCTCCGGCCCGGACGGCTGCTTCGTCGCGTGCGGGCATTCTCGCAATGGATGGCTGCTTGGCCCCTTGACCGGACAAATCCTGGCGGCGCAAGTGCTCGCTCAGCCTCTTGAGGATTTGTGGACGGCGTTCTCGCCGGATCGATTTGAGAAGAAAGCCGCATGACCCTTTCTATCGAGCTCAGCGAAGACCAGGCCGCCATCAAGGACAGCGTGCAGAAGATCTGCGCCCGGTATGACGATCATTTCTGGGCCAAGACCGATGAAACGGGCGTGTTCCCGGAGCCCTTTGTGAAGGACCTGGCGGACGGCGGGTGGCTGGGGGTCGCCATGCCTGAAGCCTATGGCGGAGCGGGGTTGGGGCTGACGGAGGCCGCCCTTGTGATGCAGACCATCACCGAAAGCGGGGCGGGGTTTTCGGGCGCTTCGGCGGTGCATCTGAACATCTTTGGCCCCATGCCGATCGTGAAATTCGGCACGGAAGACCAGAAGCAACGCTTCCTGCCGCCCTTGATCTCCGGGGAGGCCAAAAGCTGTTTTGCGGTGACCGAGCCCAATTCGGGGCTTGATACCGCAAGCCTTGAGACCCGGGCGGTGAAGACCTCTTCCGGGTGGCGCATCACGGGGCGCAAGATCTGGACGACAAGCGCTCAGCGCGCCAACACGATCATGATCA
>VYLN01000088.1_pt1 | contig 19724 bp, 18 predicted proteins | sample 5109471 | NCBI WGS metagenome assembly VYLN01 (sample SAMN12291806, study PRJNA351875) | freshwater metagenome | isolation source: freshwater lake | place: USA: Michigan, Lee Lake | collected 2013-08-06 | reverse complement strand
AGCAACGACAGGTAGCGACGGGAAGGACCTGGTTGGAGACAACGGAGCCGATGGTGCGTCCAGCCCGTTCACCACGCCATCGTTCTCGCCTGCGTCATTCGTATTGGGCGCACCATCGGCTCCGTTGTCTCCAACCAGGTCCTTCCCGTCGCTACCTGTCGTTGCTACCCAAGCCGCCACCGTCCACTGCGGTGCGTTGTTGTTCGTCGGATCAAACCGCGCAACGGCAATCGCATTCAGCGGACTGTTGCTCGCCGCTTGCCCGCCGTTGTACAAAGTTGCGGCAACCAACCCGCGCCCAGCCAAGTCACGGCCAACCGCCGCCGCACTTGCGCCACCGCGGAAAACCTGCTGGCTGTCATACTGCCGAAAATCGCCACCGCTCACGGGCCAGTTGAACCCGTCGCAGGTGTCCGCGATGTTCGCAGGCAGCGTCAGCGACCGCGCGTTGGTCACGTTCAGCGCGTTGTCAACGCTGAACACACTCAGTGTATCCGCCCGACCACCACCCGCCGTGCTTCGCGTCACGATCGCGCCCGATCCATTCGTGCCTGCCCAAATCGGCAGCACATTCGTCGCCGCCGACCCGCGATGATCCGTCGTGCCGGGCCGATGCGTCGCCAGTGTCGTCACGGCATTCGCCGACGACTCAACCACCAACTGCCCCGTGAAGTTCGCGCCAAACAGCCGATCTCCCAGCGCGTTCGGCGTCGCATGCAAGCCCGTGCTGCGTTGCAACAGCCAGTTGGTTGCCGCCGCATTCGTGCCGCCCGCATTGTCAATCACATTGATCGACCCGCTGCTTCGCGCCGACTGCACCACGCGAAAGTAATTATCCCCCTGAATCAAACTCGTCGCAGGTCCCGTCGCCGCAAACGCGTCCGCTCGAAAGAATACGTTCCCCGCCGCATCAACTGCACCGAGCCCAAACTGCGAACGATCCGGCTGCCCTTGTGCACCATTCACTGCCGCAATGACGCGATTCAAATACAACCGGTCCGGCACCGCCGGATCAAACGCCACGCGGGATGCATGTACAACGTTCGTGAAAATCAAATTCTGTGCAATCGGCTGCTCATCAAAGTCCAGCCCCGCCACGCCAAATATCGTGCCCAAGCCGCTGGGGTTCACCGTGGTATTCAGCGCTGTGTCATTCTCCGCGGTGCTCAGCCCGCCCCCCGCCGCCGTCCATACCGTGTACGGCCCAGCCGGAATACTCACGCCTGTCTGAAGTGCCCCGCTCACCGCCGTGGGCCCATTCACCATGTTGAACCGCGTCGGGCTCACTCTCGCGCTCTTGACGATTGGCGCAATGCCAAACGTCGTCCCGCCTGAAGTCTTGAACGACCGCAGATCAACCACAAACGTCGCGCGTTGCCCCACGCCCGTCGCCCATGGACTCAGTGCATCACCTGGCAATCCACTCCCGCCGTTTGCATTGCGCGACACCGAGTCCTGCCCGACCGCCGCTCCCGCGAACGCCATCAAACACATAATGCCCAAAGCGCGACCAGTCATGTGGCAAATCTCCATCAAGCCGCGAACACGCAGCCTGCCGACGAATGGTATCGGACGCCGACCCGCGACACCAGAGCATTCACGCAGCTCTAAGCACAAGTACTCAAACTTTTCACGTTTTGCCTTCGATTCCCGGCAGAAGGTCGGGGAAAGTCCGGGAATCCCGATGGCCGCAACATCTCGGCTTCACGCCAACCTGTGCATCGCCGCCGCCAACTGCCCCGCCACGCGTGCGTTGTTGCGGACCAATGCGACATTCGCCCGCAGCGTCGCCCCGCCTGACAACGCATGCAGCTGTCCCAACACCGCCGGCGTCGCATCTCGCCCACCCGCACCACCCGCGTTGCTCACTACCTTCTGCGCGGCCGCTAGCCATCCCGCAAACTCTGCCGCCGGCAGTTCATCCGCAACTGGAATCGGATTCGCGACCACGACCCCTCGCCCGGTTCTCGCCAATTCCAAACTCACAAACCGCGCGAGTTCATCAATGTCATCAAACCTCGCATCCACTCCCGCCGCACTCTCGCGTTGATAAAACGCCGGGAATCGATCCGTGCGAAACCCCACAACCGGCACCCCCAGCGTCTCAAGCAGCTCGCGCGTCGCGATCACATCCAAAATGCTCTTGCACCCACTCGTCACAACCGCGACTGGAAATCGCGTAAACGCCATCAGGTCCGCGCTCACATCCAGATACTGCGTCCACCCTTGATGTACACCCCCAAGCCCACCAGTCGCAAACACGCGAATCCCTGCCGCAGCCGCAATCTCCATCGTCGTGCTCACCGTCGTCGCGGCGTGGGATTTTCTCGCAAGCAGCACGCCCAGGTTCGACGTATTCGCCTTGGGCACCTTCGCCGCCGCGAGCAAAACGTCGAGTTCGTCATCACGCAATCCCGCAATCGCTTCGCCCGCTACCACCCCAATCAGCGCAGGCTTCGCTCCACCCGCCATCACATCGCTCGCCAGATCCCTCGCCATTTGCAACGATGCCTCCTTGGGCACCCCATGCAAAAGCAGCGTGGTTTCAAGTGCAACAACCGGAGCAATGACTCGCGATGCAACTTTCATAACGTGAGCGTATCGCAACCACATCAATTGTCATGCATTGACTTGACACACCCTCGCCTTTCTGATACACCTCACCCATGAGCCTCACGCTCCTCGCCCTCGGCGTTCTTGCCATCCTCATCACCGGCTATTTCCTCTACGGCCGCTTCATCGCGAGTCAGTACAACCTCGACGACACACGCACCACACCCGCCGTGTCGCAAAGCGACGGCGTTGACTTCGTCCCCGAAAAGCCCTTCTATCTCCTGAGCCAGCACTTCTCTGCCATCGCCGCCGCCGGACCAATCGCTGGCCCCATCCTCGCTTGCGCCATATTCGGCTGGGGCCCCTGTGTCCTTTGGATCATCTTCGGTGTCATCTTCATCGGCGCCGTGCACGACTTCTCCGCCCTTGTCGCGAGTGTCCGTCACGGTGCCCACAGCATCGCCGAAATCGCCAAGCAAAACCTCGGCAAGCGCGCAGGCCTCGCCCTGCTGTGGTTCATCTGGCTCGCCTTGCTCTACGTCATCATCGCCTTCACGCAAATCACCGCAGATTCCTTCATCGGCAAAACCGAAGAATTCGAAGGCATCACAACCACTTTCAACAAAGGCGGCGCCGTCGCCATGAGCAGCACGCTCTACATGCTCCTCGCGCTGCTGCTGGGCGTCATCCAACGCTTCCTCAAACCGCCCATCTGGCTCGTCACGCTGCTCTTCGTCCCCGCCACCTTCGCCTGCGTCTGGCTTGGCACCAAGTTCGACGACATTCTTAGCTTCGGCGCCGGCACCTGGGTCATCGTCATCCTCGCCTACTGCCTCATCGCCAGCATGCTCCCCATGTGGCTCCTCCAACAACCTCGCGGATTCCTGGGCGGCTTCGTTCTCTACGTCGCTATCGCTGTGGGCGTCGCCGGCATTCTCTTCGGCAACTTTGCCATCAAACAACCCATCTGGGGCGAAGGTGTGAGCAACTTGCTCAACCCCATCCCCATCCTCACCAACGCACCCGGCGCGCCGCCCATGACCACCCTCGTCTTTCCTTTCCTGTTCGTCACTATCGCCTGCGGGGCATGCAGCGGCTTCCACGGCCTCATCTGCGGCGGCACCACCAGCCGCCAAATCGCGAAAGAAAGTCACTGCACTCCCGTCGCGTTCGGCGCCATGCTCCTCGAAGGCTTCGTCGCCATCATCGCCCTCGCCACCATCATGATGCTTTCACCCGAGCAGTCCAAAGGCCTCCCCGCCGCCCGCATCTACGGCGATGGCCTCGCGAACTTTCTCACCGTTTTCCTGGGCAAAGACGCATTCCTCTTCGCCGCCACCTTCGGTGCCATGGCCTTCTCCACCTTCGTCTTCGACACCCTCGACGTCTCCACGCGCCTTGGTCGCTACCTGCTCTGCGAACTGCTGGGCATGTCAACGCCTCTCGCCAAGTGGTTCGCGGCTGCTGCAACCGTCACCATCCCCCTCGCCGCCTTGTACTTCGCCGATCCCACCGCCTACCGCGCCTACTGGACCCTCTTCGGCACCAGCAACCAATTGCTCGCGTCGCTCACGCTGCTAGGCGTCAGCGTCTGGCTCATCCGCCAAGGCAAACGCTGCTGGTACACCTTCGTCCCCTGCGTCATTGTCTTTACCATCACCATGGTCGCCCTGACCCTCCAAATCTGGACCGGCCTGCGCGACGCCCTCGCCGGCAAGTTCCGCACAGGCAGCGACGTCAACCCCGCCATCATCAACGGCGTCGTCGCTACGGCTCTAGGCGTCCTCGCCATCGTCTTCATCATCGAAGCCAAACGCACCGTCGCACGTTACAGGGCCGAAAAGTCCCATCCTTCGCAAATACAAGCTCCCACCTGACAGTCCTCGCCTCCGTTTGTCGCATGTTGGGTATGCTCACGTTCGTGGAGACTCAGGCTTTGTCATCGACTCAACCCCAACCCGACCAGCGACTCGGCCCGCCGGCCGCCGTCACGCTGCTTCTTGCGCGAGCCCAAGAAGGCGACCGCCACGCGACCGACGAACTCTTTCCCATCGTTTACGACGAACTCCGCGCCCTTGCGGAACGTTTCATGCGCGACGAAAGCAAAGCGAAAACCATGCAAGCCACCGCGCTGGTCAACGAAGCCTAAATGCGCCTCGTGGGTCCCAACCAAACACCATGGGAAAACCGCGCTCACTTCTTCGGCGCCGCCGCTCGCGCTATTCGCCGCATCCTTACCGACCACGCTCGCAAACGCACCCGCAATGCAGGCAAACCAACCATTCTTGAAGCAGCACTCCTCAACGACATCGGTGCCGCCCACAAAGCACTCGGAGATTTTGACTCGGTTATCGCAACCCACCGCGAAGCACTCACCGCCAAAGCAATCGTCTACCCCAGCGACCCACTCCCCGCCGCCTACTCGCACCACAACATGGGCGACGCACTCCTTCGCCAACAAAAAATACGCAGAAGCGATCGACGCGTTCACACAAGCCGTCGCCATCCGCGCCAAAGCTCTGCGTCCAACCCACCCCCTCGTTCTCGCCTCGCGCGTTAGCCCAAGCCTCGCCCTCGTTCACGCAGTCAAGCCCGAGCAAGCCATCGAACAACTCGAACTCGCCGCGAAAAACTACGAAACCGCCTTCGGCCCCAAACACCCCGGCAACGCCGCCGCGTGGACCAGTCTGGGCCAAGCCTACTGCGATCTGGCCCGCTACGACGACGCCATCGCCGCTTTCGAGAAAACCCTGTCGTGGCAAAAACCCATCCTTCCGGCCGATGCACCCCAACTCATCGCCACTCGCGCCAACGTCGCCATCGCCAAGCTCAAACGAGGCGACGCCGGCGCCGAGCAATCACTCCGCGCCACGCTCGAAGAGCTCAAGCAAGCCAAGGGCAACTTCGCCACCATCATCCGCATGAGCGAAGAAGCCCTCAAAAAGTAACTCTCGCAAATGTTCGCTACCATCGCGCATGCCAGCAGCCAGCATGCGAAGTCTCCTCGCCGACCTCATCGATTACGCAGGCCTTTTCCCGCCTGCCAAACTCGACATGGGTCCCGCCGTCGAAACCTATAACCGCTGCAAGATGGGTGAGCACGAGTGGATGCTTGGTCGCTTCGTCGTCCCCCTCGCTCGCATCGCCGAGTTTGAAAAGGCCGCAAGCCCCCTCATGCCCGGCTCCTTCGCCACCAGCGGCTATCGCGAAATGGCCGACGCAGGCCAGCCCTGGCAACTCAGCGTCCTCGTCGAACCCGCCCCCGATGGCGACATCTCCGACGCGCTTGACGCCATCGAAGCCTTCAACGATCGCCACGCCCACGAACGCGCAGGCCTTGCAACCATCGACATGTGCGAGATCAAAGTCGCTGACGCCAACACGGTCGATCTCATCATGGATCAAATGATCGAGGATGTCTTCCCCTTCTTCGAGTTCCCCATCACCCAAGATTGCCGCGGCTTTATCGCCTCACTTTCGGGCAGTCCCGCCGGAGCCAAAATCCGCACAGGCGGCGTCGTCGGCAACGCCTTCCCCACGTCCGATGAAGTCACCGCGTTCCTCCACGCCTGCGTCGCCAGCGAAGTCCCCTTCAAAGCCACCGCAGGCCTGCACCATCCCGTGCGGGGCTCCTTCCGCCTGACCTACGACAAAGACAGCCTCTCGCACACCATGCACGGCTTCCTGAATCTCTTCATCGCCGCAACACTCGTCCGCTTCGGCAAGGTCGATGCGCGCACAACCGTTGCGATCCTGAAAGAAGAAGACCCAGCCGCCTTCCGCATAAGCGAGGACCTGCTGGGCTGGAAGCAATTCCTGGTTGAAACCGCCGCCGTCGCAAAGGCGCGAGAAACCTTCGCCCTCAGCTTCGGCAGTTGCTCATTCGATGAACCCATCGAAGACCTCAAGAAACTAAGTCTGCTCTAACGACTCGGCTGTAACGCCGTCGCATCGCGTCACGCCGCGGCCAGCGCCATCTTCGCCTGCCTGCGTTGCCGCAACTTGCGTGCAATCACATACGCAATCACACCCACCGCCACGATCGCAAGAATCGGCACCAGAATAGCCAGCAGCGAGACAATCACCGCCGCCGCATTCTCAATGGTCGAGACAATCGGATTCGCCAGCCCGCCCGTCGCCACCAGCGACACGCCGCGAACCGCCATCGTGCCAAACTGAATCAATCCTGCGGTGCCGCCACCCGCCACCAACCCAATCACCCAGTTCAGCCAAGGCTCACCCGTCCCCGCTTGGCTCGCAACCGCCAACGTGCCCGCAAGCACCGACGCCGGCGCGGCAATCGAATCCAGCGCGTTATCAACCCAGGGAATGTAATACGCCCCAATCTCCACCATCGTCGCTGTCGCCAGCGCGATGATCGCCCCGTTGCTCGTCACCCATTCAAACCCGCTCGTCAGTTGTAACCCACCAAATCGCGCCGCCAGTGCCATCGCCAAAAGCGGCAAGAAAACGCGAAACCCCGACGCCGCAGCAATGCCAACACCAGTGACCAACCCCACAACCAACTGCCACGTTTCAACATTGTCCGGCATAGGGAATCTCCGCGTGAGTAAACTGCTCGCATGGTTGTTCGGAGAACCTCGCGTGAGGTTTCAATTACCCAAACGAACGCCTAGTGCTCACGCACGCCCCAAAATCAGGTTAATTCCCAATCGTCTTCACGTCCCCCGCGATCACAATCTCTGCCTCCGTCTGCCGCTTCACATCATCCACACTCACGCCCGGCGCAACCTCACGCAGCACAAACCGCCGCTTGTTCGCGTCCATCTCCAGCACGCACAACTCAGTAATCACCATGTCCACCACGCCCTTGCCCGTCAGCGGCAGGCTGCACTGCTTCACCAGCTTCGCCGTCCCCTTCGCCGTGTGCTCCATCACCACCACCACACGCCGCACCCCGGCGACCAAGTCCATCGCCCCGCCCATGCCCTTGACCATCTTGCCAGGAATCATCCAGTTCGCCAGGTCACCCTCCTGGCTCACCTGCATCGCGCCCAAGATGCACAAGTCAATGTGCCCGCCGCGAATCATCGCAAAGCTGTCGCTGCTGCTGAAAAAGCTCGCCCCCGCCCGCGCCGTCACCGTCTGCTTGCCCGCGTTGATGAGGTCCGCATCAACCTCATGCTCGCGCGGGAACGGCCCAATGCCCAGCAGCCCATTCTCGCTCTGCAGCCACACGTCCATTCCCTTGGGCACGTAATTCGCCACCAGCGTCGGAATTCCGATGCCCAGGTTCACGATGTAGCCGTCTTTGAGTTCCAGTGCGGCGCGCTGCGCCAGTTGTTCGCGGGTCAGTGGCATATGCGAAAACTATAGCGACCGCTTTCTCTGCTCTCCGCGCCCGGTGTTCTCAATTCACACTTCCGCCTAACGCCTTCCCCCGCATGCGCGAAAACAACCGCCTTCCAATTGCGAATGTCAACATCGACGAGCCCACCGTCGCCATCGCCCCACCCAAAATGCCGATCGGCAAATGAACCGTCATCTGTTGCGAGAGTGCCTTCCCATCCTCGGGCATCTTGTCGCCCAGCGGATCATTGAGTGCATTGGCATACGTCTCAAACAAAGGTGCCAACGCGTGATATATCCCCCACACAGCCAAAGGCGTCCCAATCACAACCAACAACAAACCCACCATCGTTATCATGCTCCGCTTGCGTGGTTGCTTGACCGGTTTGATCGTCTCAAAAGGCATGCTTACCCCTTCGAGCCCACGCTCAGCCCGCCACCTAGTCCAACGCCGGTTCCCGCCCCAACAAGTTCGATACTCCCACTCTTCCACCCCATCGCAAGCAGCGACTTCACCCAGCGAGTTTTCTCGCGTTGCTCCTCGCTGCTCTTGTCACTTGCTTTGTCAGTCGCCTTCCACCACCAGCACGCGTCCACCGGCGCATCAATATCTATCGCCATGTCCGCCAACTGCCGATCCGTCAAGTCCGCGAACGGCGTATCGACATGCAACCCCACCGCCGTGCTCGCGCTGCTGCAAATGCTCGCAAACTTGCTCGCAACCAGCCCGCGGTCCGCAATCTGCGACAGCCGATCAATGTCCACCGCATCATGCCCGCCCGCATGCACAGGCCACACCACACGCGTGCACTGCAATCGCGCCGCAAGCAGCAAAACCCCCAGCAGTTCCATCCCCTCGCGCTCATCATCATCCGCATGCGCCGCCACCGTCAGCAGCGGCTTGATCTCTTCACCCAGCAGCCCAAGCCCCAGCGTGCCAGCCTGCGTCGCAACCGCCCGCGACTGCGGCAACTTGCTCTGCGTCGACAACCCAAACGGCAACAGCAACACGCTCTCGCGCAGCCACGCCGCAAGTTGCTCAGGCGTCTTGCCGCCAGCCCCCATCGCGCACGCTTCCCGTGCGTACAACGCGGCAATCAAGCCCGGCAATCCGCCGTCACTCAAGATCAACACCCGTCCTTTGGTGTCGTTGTGCATGGTTTAGTTTAGTCGTGTCGGGCCTGCTCGCTGGGCGACGCTACGCTGCGTCGCAGTCGTCAAACGTGCGGAGGCAAGTCGATGGCAACGCAGCTCATCATCGATGCAGAAACCCTCGCCGCCGTCATGCAAGAGCCACCCTCGCCCGCTGCACAACTCGCCATCCAAGCCGCCAACTACGCCAACGCCGGCGACTCGCTCGCCGCCGCCAACTTACTCGCCCAAGCCGAGACTCAATCCCCCAGCATCGCCGTCCTCTTCCTCGCCTTCCAGTTCTACTTCCGCTCCGGCATGCATGCAGATGCCCTCCGCGTCGCCAACGCGCGCATCGAACGCTGCAAGCAACACAACGACGCCCGCCAACACGCCCGCGCACTGGCCAACCTCGCCCTCGTACACCTCGCGCTCAACAAAACTGACGCTGCCTTCACCGCCGCAACCCAAGCCTTCGCCATCGACGAGCACTCCGGCGATGCCCTCGCCATATCGCGCAATCTGGGCACGCTCGCGCAAGTCCACGAAGCCCGCGCCCACTGGCATCTCGCCCACGACACCTACATCGAAGCCCTGCGATTCGCCGAGCAAACCGGCGAGCCCGCCCACATCGCCACCAAACTCGCCAACCTGGGCGATGTCTGCCTCGCGCAAGGCAATCGCACCGCGGCAATCGACTACTGGCAGCGCGCAATCCCCCTCTTGCAGCGAGCAGGCAAGCACACCTGGGCCGCCGAATGCCGCGCGAAGCTTGACCGCGTGCTCGCCAGTCTCACCACGTGAGCACAATCTTGCCAAATTGCTCGCCTGCTTCCAGCCGCGTGTACGCCGCCACGCAATCTTCGGCCTTGAACACGGTATCAATCACCGGCTTCAAGTGCCCCGCGCGATACAACGCCGCAACTTCACGAAACTCATCGTTGCTGCCCATCGTGGTTCCCACAACGCGAAGCTGGTTCCAGAACAAACGCGTCAGGTCCGTGACCGCATCACCGCCGGTCGTCGCGCCCGGACTCACATACGCCCCGCCGCGTGCCAGACTTTTCACGCACGCCAAGTGGGTCGCCTTCCCCGTGCTGTCATAGCACACATCCACGCCGCGTTTCTCGCTCCACGCGCGAATCTGCTTGCTCCAATCGCCGCCATCATCCAAAACACACAGGTCCGCCCCCAGTTGTTTGGCCTTGTCCAGCTTCCACTGGTGCCTGCTCGTCACCGCAGTGGGGCAGCCCATCCATTTTGCAATCGCCAGCGCACTGGTCGCGACCCCGCCGCCAATGCCCGTAATCAAAACCCGCTGCCCAGGCCGCAGCCGCGCCTTGGTCACGAGCCCGCTGTACGCAGTCAAGCTGCACAACCCAAACGCCGCCGCCTCGCTCGCGTCTTGAGCATCGTTCACCACCGCGCAGTTGCCCACCGGCGCATGAAACCGCTCGCGAAACATCCCATCATGGTGCTCACCAATCAGTTCGTAGTTGGGTGCCAGCGAAGCATTGCTCGGGTCCGCCGGACCAACACGCTCGCCGACAACGCACGCGGCATTCACGATCACGCGCTTACCAATCCACCCGCCATCCACGCCGCTACCCACCTTCTCCACGACCCCGCACGCATCACACCCCGTAATGCGCGGATACCCATCGATACCCGGTAAGCCCCGCCCGACCCACAAGTCCATGTGATTAAACGCACTCGCCAAAGTCCTGACCTGCACCGTCCCCGCCGCAGGCTCACCAACCTCTGGCCAGCCCGCATCAAACGCAACATTGCCCGCAACCGGCGTACCGCGACGAAGAAGAACAACTGCTCGCATGACAGATAGTACCGGGATGAGATCACCGCAAAGACGCAAAGGACGCGAAGGAAAGGCAGAGGCATTGGGGACTGGGCACTGGGCATTGGTGACGACGCAAGCACGCATGCACCCGTGCCACCGACCGCTGGCTCTGCAGCGGTCGGTGCGGAACACAGTTTGGATGCTGATGCCGGGGAAGGGCTCAGTCGCCCTTCCCCCGGCACACCCCCATCTGGCAAGCGAGGCGAGCAACCCAGGCATTCGGCATTCGTGATTCGGCATGCGTGCTGGCGCAGGCTTGCGTGGCCCAGCCGCGCACGGACCACGCTTGCGACGAATGCCGAATCACGAATGCCGAATGCCGGGAGGTCGCGGGCGGCTCGCACCGACCGTGCAAAGCCACGGTCGGTGGCACGGGTTGGGGTTGCGCTGGTTTTCACCAATGCCCAGTCCCCAATGCCTATGTCCCCCTTCACGCAATCTTCGCGCTATCGCAACGCGACAACGGGGGGCGGCTGGGCAATCCTCTACACTGTTGCGCGGGCCGATGGTCGCGGCGATGTTCGGCTTTCGGAAGTCGGCGGCGGCGGGGTTGGTCAGCACGATAAGGAATCTCTCAATGAACCGTCTTCTGGCTTTGGTGCTCGTGGGCGTGGCGATGGTGATGATTGTTTCGGACGCGGCCAAGGCTGCGGAAGAAACGCGGCTGCAAGGCGCGGGTGCGACGTTCCCGGCTCCGCTGTATGAACGCTGGGTTGCGGAATTCAATAAGATCGAGCCGAGCATCAAGGTGAGCTATCAGTCGATTGGTTCCGGGGGCGGTATTAAGGCGATCACGGACAAGACCGTGGCCTTCGGGGCCAGCGATGCGCCGCTGTCGAAGAAAGAGTTGGAGAAGATGGGTGATGCCGCGAACGTGCTGGAGTTTCCTGCGACGGCGGGCGGCGTGGTGCCGGCGTACAACCTGCCGGACGTGAAGGGGGCGGTGAACTTCACCGGTGATATTCTCGCGAAGATTTTCATGGGCAAGATCACCAAGTGGAATGATCCGGCTCTGGTTGCCATCAATAAGGATGTCAAGTTGCCCGATCTGGCGATCACGCCTGCCTATCGCACCGACAGCAGCGGCACGACGTATGTGTGGACCAGCTATCTGGCGACGCAGAGCGACGACTACAAGGGCAGCATTGGCGCGGGCAAGAGCGTGCAGTGGCCCCTGGGTCAAGGCGGCAAGGGCAACGAAGGTGTCGCGGCGGTGGTGCAGCAAACCATTGGATCCATTGGTTACATCGAAGCGGTGTACGCTCACGCCAACAAAATGAACGCAGGAGCGGTGCAGAACAAGGCTGGCGAATTTGTGACCGCCGGTCCCAACAGCATCGGTGCGGCCACGGCGGCTGCGCTGCCCCTGATGAAGGATGGCAAGTTGACGGCTGATCTGTGGAATCTTGATGGCAACGGCGTGTATCCCGTCAGTGCGTTCACATACATCATCGTGTATCGCGACATGAACAATCTCAAGACGGCGGGCGAAGCTGAGGCTCTTAAGAAGTTCTTCACTTGGGCACTGACGGATGGGCAAGAGATCAGCGCGAGCATGAACTACGCCCCCTTGAGCGCCGACGTGCGCACGTCGGCACTCAAGGAAATCAGCAGCCTGAGCAAGCAGTAAGTAGTGGTTGATGGCTTCACGTTGGTGCGTGAGACGATTGCGGACTGGCTGAGTACGATGGCCGCTTCTGTTGCATCTATCGAATCGAAAGAAGAGATGTGAGCACTGCTGACGCGAACCAACTCCGCTCTCCGAAGCCAAACCAAACTCCCGGCGGTGCCGACGCGCCGCGGGGAGATTCTTTTTCTGGCACACACCCTTGGCTGCGATTTGGCGATTTTGCCCTCGCGTGGGCGGCGCGCGGGGCGGCGGTGTTGCTGCTGGTGCTGCTGGCATCGGTCGTGGTGGTGCTGTTCAAGGGTGCGCTGCCAGCGATTGAGCACTTTGGGGCAAAGTTTCTGGTGACCAGCGAGTGGCGGGTGAATGAAGTGGAGAGGCCGCTGCGCGACGCAGTGGGCAAGATTCAGTTTGATGCGGATGGCGAGCAGATCATCGAGACGATTCCGCAGGCGTTTGGTGCGCTGCCCACGATGTACGGCACGGCGGTGTCGTCGAGCCTTGCGCTGCTGTTTGCGGTGCCGCTCGCGCTGGGGTCGGCATTGTTTTTGGTGCGGCTGGCGCCCAAGTTCAAGCTTGCTGCGCCAATTGGCTTCTTGATTGAGTTTCTGGCGAGCATTCCCAGCATCGCGTATGGCGTGTGGGGGCTTTTCGTGCTCGCGCCGTTCTTGCAATCACACATCGGGCCTTTCGTGCGAGATTTACTGTTGGATGTTCCGGGCCTGCGCTGGATGTTCTTTGAGACGGTGACGATTGCGGGGCAAACCAGCGAGCGCGAGATTCCGATGGTGGGCCGCAGCATGTTGTGCGCGGGGTTGGTGCTGGCGATTATGATCCTTCCGATCATTACCAGCGTGTCGCGTGATGTGCTGCGGGCGGTGCCGCGGACGCAGGTGGAGGGAAGTCTGGCGCTTGGGGCGACATGGTGGCAGAGCAGTTGGATGATGCTCAAGTACGCACGCAGCGGACTGTTTGGTGCTGTGATGCTGGGGCTTGCTCGCGCGGCGGGTGAGACGATGGCGGTAGCGATGGTGATTGGCAATGCCAATGCGATCAACCCGAGTCCGTTTTCGCCCGGGCAGACGATGGCGAGTTTGCTGGCCAACGAGTTTAATGATCCGGGTGAGAAGCTGCACCGGCCCAGTCTTATGTATGTTGCGCTCATTCTGCTGGTGATGAGCCTCACGTTCAATATCGTCGCACGCTGGCTCGTGGTGGGTAAGAAGCAGTAGCATTCACAAAGGCACACTGTGACAGGTTCGGCTTACAACTCGTACACACGCATCGTCAGCTTTGTTGCAGCTGCGCTGTGCACGATCTTCGCGTTCGGCATTGTGGCTGTGTTGTGCCTTGTTGTGTTCTACTTGTTTGGCAAGGGTGCCAGTACGTTGTCGTGGCAGTTCTTTACAGAGTTGCCCGGCACTGATCCGCAGAACCCCAAGGGGATGCGGCACGCGCTGGAAGGCACGCTGATCATGGTGTCGCTGGCCGCGGCGGTGGGTGTGCCGCTAGGTATTTTGGTGGGTGTGTATCTGAGTGAGTACAGCAGCGAGAAGTTTCTGCCTACGACGGTGCGATTTGTTGCGGATGTGCTTGCGGGTGTGCCCAGCATCGTTGTAGGGATTCTCGGATATGAGTTGCTGGTGGTGCCCATGGGTACCAACAGCGGCTACGCAGGCGCGGCGGCGTTGGCGTTCATTATGATTCCCATCGTGGCACGCACAACGGAGGAGATGCTCAAGCTTGTGCCCAAGTCGTATCGCGAGGGATCGCTTGCGCTAGGGGCGACCAAGAGCCAGACGATATTGAAGGTGGTTTTACCTGCAGCGACGGGGAGCATTGTGACGGGTGTGTTGCTGGCAATTGCCAGGGCTGCTGGTGAAACCGCGCCGCTGCTGTTTACGGCGCTTTCGTCGCAGTACTTGACCCGTGATCCCAGCCAGCCGTTTCCTTCGCTGACGGTGCAAATCTATAACTATGCGACAGGACCCTTCCAGGGGCAGCGGACGCTGGCGTGGGCGGGAATTTTGGTGCTTATTTCGCTGTTCTTTGTGTTGAGTCTGGCCGTGCGGTGGCTGACGCGCCGGGCGGTTATCAAGATGGTGTAGTGGACTTGGCTAGGTAACGTGCAAGTCGCTCTCGTGAAGATGGTGTAAAGGACGTTCCAGCATCATGCAGTCGAATATACTTGATCCAACCCCTTCTCGCATGAGCGACGCAATACCAACTCGTCCCGCCGCATCGCAGCCTAGCGCGGATCAAGCTGCGCCCACCCGCCGAGTCGCACTGCGCGATTCCGCGAAGGCGGAAGCGGGGCGGTATCGCATCATCGAAGCGATTCGCAGCGGCCAGCGGCATGAGCCGGCGGTGCACGCGGAGTTGGCGAACCTGACTGATGCGGAGACGATCGCGAAGATTGACGATTTTCAATTGTGGTACGGCAAGAACCAAGCGATTCATCACGTCAACATCAACGTCGCTCGCGGCAAGGTGACGGCGCTGATTGGTCCGAGTGGATGCGGCAAGAGCACGCTGCTGCGTTCGGTCAATCGTCTCAACGATTTGATCGATGGCGTCCGCGTTGCGGGCAGCATCACGATCAATGGGCGGCAGGTTTTTGGTCCGGGGGTGGATGTCATCAACCTGCGCAAGCGCGTGGGGATGGTCTTTCAGAAACCGAATCCGTTTCCGATGTCGATTTTCGACAACGTGGTGTATCGACTGCGCATTGATGGCGAACGCAGCAAGTCGACGCTTGAGGCTGCGAGCGAGAAGGCACTTCGCGGGGCCGCGCTCTGGGAAGAAGTGAAAGATCGGCTGAAGGATTCGGCGGTTGGGCTTTCGGGCGGGCAACAGCAACGCTTGTGCATCGCGCGGGCGATTGTTGCTGACCCGGAGATGCTGCTGCTGGATGAGCCGTGCTCGGCGCTTGATCCGATTGCGACGCTGCGGATTGAAGAGTTGATTCACGAAATCGCCGAACGCTACACGGTGCTGATTGTGACGCACAACATGCAACAAGCGGCGCGTGTGAGTGATTATACGGCGTTTATGTATCTGGGCCGACTGGTGGAGTTTGGGCCGACGAAACTGATATTTCAATCGCCGCAGCTGCCGGAGACGGAAGATTATGTGATGGGGCGGTTTGGTTGAGCATTGCTGCGATGCGGCTAACGAGTCTGCGAGTTCTCGCGACTCCATGAGAGTGAATCATCCAGGACGGTGATGTTTGCCGACGCGAGCAATTCGCGGGCGAGGCGGTCCATTTGCAGGCGTTGCAGGCGGAGCGTGACGCGCTGGGCGACGCGGTCGCGAGCGGCAGGGGAGTCGCTTTCGAGGGGCGGCACGGGTGATTCCATCAGCACGATTGCGAAACCAGCGTTGAGGACGAGGACGGAACTTACTTCGCCCACGGGAAGTGTGGCGATGGTGCTGCGGATGATGCCGGGCACGAAGGAATCGACGGTGCTGATGGATTCGATGAGGCCGCCGCGAGCGGCGGAGGCGTCGGCGCTGACGCTGGTGGCGAGATTGCCGAACGCGCTGCTGCGCGAGGCGATGGGCTGTGCGAGCACTTGCTCGCGGGCGTTTGCGACCGCGGATTGAGAGGGAGACGTCATGATTCGCACGCGGTAGCGTGGGCCGGTCGCGATGGCGAGTTCTTGGTCAAGTTGTTCCTGCGTGGGCACGGTAGTTTGGGCGACGAGAGCCCGCAGTGTGGCGTTGCGAGTGAGCAAGGCGTTGTAACGGATGGGTCCCAAGCCGCGTGAGGCTCGTACGCGGTCGAGCGCGGTTGCGGCGTCACGCTCGGAGAGATTGGCTTCGTCCGCGAGCGTGCGCACGAAGAGTCGTTGCTCGTCCGCGAGTTGTTGCGGTGAGATTGTGACGCCTTGCTCTTGGGCACGCTGAGCGAGCATGCGGTCGAGGACCGCTTCTTCAAGGGCTTGGGCACCAGCGAGTTCGGCCATCGGGGCTGCGATAGTCGCGAAGGTGATTGGGTCGCGGCCAGCGAGCGCGACGGGTTTGGACATGTCGGCGGAAGCAGCGGGCTGGGTTGATTGCGTGCTGATGCGGGGCAGGGGGCGTGGAGAATCAGTGGTCGAACTGCAACCGGCGAGCGAAAGCAGTGCGAACAGCAACAATCCGGAGGCAGAGACGCGAATGATCATGCCATGTTGTAGCACGCTGACGCCGACGATTCTTGTGCCAACACTTGCGAAGATCAGTCCCGCTCAGGCTGCGGACTTGAAGGAGTTGCTCATGCGTGTTTTCGTCGCGGATAAGTTTGAGAAGGCCGGGCTGGATGGACTCAAGGCACTGGGTTGCGAGGTCATCAATGATCCCAACGCGGGTGCGACGGGGCTTGCGGGGCTGGTTGCGAGTCATGATCCGCAGGTGCTTGTGGTGCGCAGCACGAAGGTGACGTCGGCGGTTTTTGAAACGGCGAGCAATCTCAAGCTGATTGTGCGGGCGGGCTCGGGCGTGGACAATATTGATGTGGTGAGTGCGACCAAGCGTCGCGTTGCGGTGTGCAATTGTCCGGGAATGAACGCCGTCGCGGTTGCGGAGCTGACGATGGGATTGCTGCTGTGCTGCGACCGCCGCATTCCGGATATGTGCGCGAGTGCCAAGGCTGACAACTGGAACAAGAAGGAATTCAGCAAAGCTCGCGGATTGAAGGGCTCAACGCTCGCCGTGATTGGCGTTGGTGCAATTGGGCAGGAAGTCATCAAGCGGGCGGTTGCGTTTGGCATGAATGTGGTCGCGTGGTCACGCGGCATTACGCCTCAGCATGCGAGTGCGCTGGGGTGTGAATTTGGCGGAACGGATACGCCTGCGCTGCTTTCGCTCGCGAAGCGTGCGGATGCGGTGAGCGTGCACTTGCCGCTTGCGGATAGCACGAAGAAGCTCTTCAACAAAGACTTCTTTGCGGCGATGAAGAGCGGTGCGTACTTCATCAACACCAGTCGCGGCGGCGTGGTGGATGAAGCCTCGCTGCGTGATGCGATTGCGAGCAAGGGCATTCGCGCGGGGCTGGACGTGTGGGAGAATCAGCCTGCGGAAACTGAAGCGGGATGGCATAGCGATACGGCGTACATGCCGGGCGTGTATGCGAGTCATCATGTGGGTGCGAGTACGGATCAGGCGCAGGTGGCGGTGGCGCATGAGACGGTGCGCATTGTGAAGTTATGGAAGGATGATGGCCGGGCGGTAAATTGTGTGAATGGGGCGGAGTTGGGGCTGGGGGGGTGAGGCGTGTTGGTTGCATGAAAACGCGTGTTCAATCCAACCAATCTTTGTCCTTCAGCCGCTGCGGCACGTATTCCTCGGTGACGTAACTGATGGCCTTGCTCGTGAGCGATTCGACTTCCATCTTGAAGCCGTTTTCGAGCATGCCGGCAATTTCTTTCTGCCAGCCTTTGTGCTTTTCGAACCATGGATACGCGGCGATTTCGCCGGCTCGCTTACGATCGGTGTCGGTGAGATCGATCTGCACATCATCGGACAAGTTGCAAGCTTTGTAGTCTTTGCTGCGGATGCCGATGAATTTAGCGTCGGGAATTGCGAGGCGTTCGCTTTCGAACGCGAGCGAGATGGAGCCTTGCTTGATGACGCTGTAGATGTAGTGTCCCCACGGATCGCAATCGAGGAGGCAGTAGATCGGCAGGCCGAGTTCTTCGTTGAGTCGGCGGAGCAGACGCCGGACGCCGCGCGTGGGTTGGCCGCTGCCTTCTGTCAGAATGCAGTTGTGTTTTTGCCAAAAGCGATCTTCGTTGAAACGGCCCCAAACCGTGTCTTTTTCGACGTGCAGCACGAACTTGGCTTCGCACTTCTTGAACTGGATCACATCGGGCTCGCAGATGCTCGGAATGGCGTAGCCGCCACTGCCCATGCGTCGGCAGTCGATTTCATCGCCGGTGTCGACGATGGTGATGTTGCCGGCCATGGTGCCGCGTTTCTTGGCGAAGATGTGGAGTTCTTCGCGGAGTGACGACATGGAAACTTCGAGGTCTTCGAGAATGCCGTCGGATTCGTCTTGGTCGGCGAAGGTTTTCTCGCCGTTGGTGCCTGCGACGGTGTGCAAGCCTTTGTAGAACATGCCGCGCAAGCTGAGCGTCTTCTCGACGTCGATCAACTCGCGAATCGAGTTGGCGTGCAAGCAGGTCTGCATGAACTGCTTGGCTTGATTGAGGTTGAACAACTCGCGCGTTGCGACGGCGTCGCCCATTTGTAGAATGCCGCGTTTGCTGTTCCAGATGGTGTTGCTCTTGGTGCGAGTGGGGATGTCGATGGTGGGTTCTTTGCCGCCGAGGGCTCGCTTGGCGACGTCGTCAGCGAGGCCGACAATCTTGCCCATCGTCTTTTTATCGCGCTCGCGGGCGTGCTTGCTGTTGTTGGCGGAGGGAGTTTGGGCGGGAGCTTTCTTGGCCATGGTTGCGACTCCGATTGAGTCGGCGGGTGGTCGCCGGGAGATGTGTTAGCTGCGGAGAACGGTTGGTGCGGGCGCTGGTGGGCGTGTCGGCTGCGAGATGCAAGCCTGTGCGGTCAGAACAGTTTGGGGCCGTCTTGCACGGGAACGAGTTTGCCGTTGACGAGCCGCATTTTGGGCTTTTCGGCGGGAGTTTTGGTAGGTGAAGATTTGGCGGGTGGAGCCTTGGCAGTTGTTTGCTTGGCAGTTGGCTGTTTTATGCCGGGTTTGTCGCTGGCTCTGGTTGCAGTGTTCTTCGTCGCGCGAGGTTTCTCGGCGGCTTGCCGCTTCGCGGGTTTTACATCAAGTAGCGTTGGCTCGTCGTCTTTCGCCATCGCGGCAACTTTCAGTGCGGCGGCTTCGGCTTTGCTTAGCTTGCCTGCGGGCGGCGCGTCGCTGTGAGCAGGAACTGGCATCATTGATTCGCTCGCGACGACGATGACGCCTTCTTGGTCTGCGGGGTCTTCGTCCTTCACCGCTTTGCCATCTTCATCGAGTTGCAAATCGGCGATCGCGGTCTTCTTGCGAGCTTGGTCGAGCAGTGCTTCGTAAAGCTTCTTCGTATCGACGTTGTTGATTGCACTGACGGCCTTCGCGATTTCGCCGATGTACTTCTGGAAGACGTCACGACGTTCGCCTTCGCGTTTCATCTTGGCACGTTTGCGAAGATATGTGCCGAGTTTGCGGCCGCATTCCATGAGCGCGAGCTTCATTTCCTTACGGATTTCATCGTAATCTGCGATTGCTTCCTTGCTCTCGCTGGTGAAGGGAACCCA
>VYLN01000090.1_pt1 | contig 20237 bp, 16 predicted proteins | sample 5109471 | NCBI WGS metagenome assembly VYLN01 (sample SAMN12291806, study PRJNA351875) | freshwater metagenome | isolation source: freshwater lake | place: USA: Michigan, Lee Lake | collected 2013-08-06 | reverse complement strand
ACCCCCTACTATCTGTGGTCAAGGTTCAGTTTTTAGCTTGGTTATCGCTTTTTCCATTGTAGCTTAAAGCCGTCGTAAAACGACGGGGTTTTAACCCAAATTTTCGATAAAAATGTTATCAAAAGACAACAAGAGGTAATTCTCCCGCTACAATGTGATATTGAGTTGTCAAGAGAACAGTAAAGTAACCACCAATTGGATGTAGATGTCCCAATATACCACTAAAAAAGCAACGGAAAACCCTGTGGTGTCCGATCAGTCCTCCAATAATCCCTTTTCACTATTTGGTCAATTTTGGGAAAGCCTAAAAATTGTGGCTCAACCCTATTGGTATCCAACGGAGTTAAATGGACGTGCCTTTGGAGATGTGATCATTTCTTGGGGAATGTCAGCTAGAAATTTGGCTCTTCTGGTTTCTGTGTGAAAACGAGGTCTATACTGATAGAATATCCGCAAAATAGTCCTAAAAGTCTTGTCCAATAAGCACTTCAGGATTCCATAAGCAAAAATTATCACACAAAGTCGAGGAGAGCATAAATTTCTATCACTAACTACAACTAACTATGGTTTGATAAGAAAGTATAGCTAGCTTAAATGGTTCTTCGTTACTTGGTGGGGAATGTCAGCTAGAAATTTGGCTGGAAACGAGGTCTATACTGATAGAATATCCGCAAAATAGTCCTAAAAGTCTTGTCCAATAAGCACTTCAGGATTCCATAAGCAAAAATTATCACACAAAGTCGAGGAGAGCCGAAATTTCTATTGCTAACTACAACTAACTATGGTTAAATAAAAAATTATAGCTAGCTTAAATGGTTCTTCGTTACTTGGTATGGTTCAATAGGGAGGCATAAATCGACTAAATCCTTATCTGGCAAGAGACTTAATTGATTAGTTCGCTCTAGATCAAAAACAATTGACAAAAATCGCCAAATGCCTTTAAATGCTAGATAGATTACATACTATTTCCCAAGGAGATAGCAGTATTTGTGTGGCTGTTTTGGATGGGCCTGTTGATCAAGCTCACCCTTGCTTCCAAGGCGCAAACCTTACCTATCTGCCCACATTGGTGCAAGAAGCCGCTAAAGTTGATGGCAGTATGTCCATGCACGGAACTCACGTTGCCAGCATTCTCTTTGGGCAACCCGGTAGCCCCGTTCAGGGAATCGTACCTCAATGCAAAGGCATTATCGTACCGATTTTTGCCGATGACCGTCGCCGAACTTCCCAGCTAGATTTAGCTCGGGGAATCGAGCAAGCCGTTCATGCCGGAGCCCACATCATCAACCTCAGTGGGGGTCAACTCACTGACTTTGGTGAGTCCGATGGCTGGTTAAAAAATGCTGTTCGTTTGTGCCGAGAGAATAACGTCTTGTTAGTGGCAGCAGCAGGCAATAATGGTTGCGAGTGTTTGCACGTTCCGGCAGCTTTACCGTCAGCGCTGGCCGTCGGGGCAATGGATGCCCAGGGGAAACCCCTCGACTTTAGCAACTGGGGGGAAGCCTACCAAACTCAAGGCATCCTGGCTCCAGGGGAAGATATTCTGGGAGCCAAAGCTGGGGGGGGAACCCACCGCTTAAGTGGAACCAGTTTTGCCACTCCTATCGTTTCTGGTGTCGCTGGGGTATTACTCAGCCTTCAACGGGAACAGGGAGATTCCCCCGACCCCCAAAAAATTCGTCAAATTTTGTTGCAGAGTGCTTTACCCTGTGACCTTGACTTGCCAGAAGAAAGCCGGCGGTGTCTGGCGGGCAAACTTAATGTCTCTGGGGCAATCACGTTACTAAAAGGAGAAAAAATGTCTGAGGAATTTTCGTCTGTGGCGGCATCAGAAGTAACAGCAGCAGGTTGTGGTTGTGGAGGCACATTAAGTGCTACCCCCCAAGAGCAAACGGCTCCTAGCTTAACTGCTGTGGCTTCCAGTCCATCGGCTGGGGCTGTCCCCAGCGACACTCCCAACTTAAACAACTTAATTCAATCATTCCCTACTGCTGTAACTCAACAACCAACTATGCCCAACTTCACTGCTAATTCCGTTACTGCCAGCCAAGCTCCTAGCGAACTCGCCGAGATGGGTCAGCTTGTTTATGCTCTAGGAACCCTTGGTTATGACTTCGGCACAGAAGCTCGTCGCGACTCATTTAAACAACTCATGCCTCCCTTTGATTTAGGTGGAGGACTCATGGTTCCGGCGAACCCCTACGACGCCCGTCAGATGGTGGACTATCTAGGGGAAAACATCTCCGAGGCGCGATCGCTGATTTGGACATTAAACATTGAACTGACTCCGGTTTATGCGATTGATCCGGCTGGCCCCTTCGCCGCCGAGTCCTACCGCGCCCTTCAAGAACTCCTGGCGGGTCAAATCCAACCGGAAAACGATGGCGAATATGTTGAACGGGTAAGTATCCCCGGTATTTTAACTGGACGTAAGGTTAAACTCTTCTCCGGTCAAGTCATCCCGGTGATTGAACCCCAAAGCACCCGTGGTCTCTACGGTTGGAAAGTCAACAACCTGGTCAGCGCAGCGATGGACGCGGTACAAGCTGAAGATGGCACTGCTGACGAAGAAACGATCCGCAAAACCTTGGATGGCTTCCTCAACCGCATCTACTACGACCTCCGCAACTTGGGAACCACTTCCCAAGACCGCGCCCTTAACTTTGCCGTCACCAACGCCTTCCAAGCCGCCCAAACTTTCAGCCAAGCGGTAGCCGTTGGCATGGAACTCGATAGCGTTACGGTAGAGAAAAGCCCCTTCTGTCGGATGGATAGCGACTGCTGGGATGTGAAGCTGAAGTTCTTCGACCCGGAAAACAGCCGCCGTGCCAAGAAGATTTACCGCTTTACCATTGATGTCAGCGATCTAATTCCTGTCACCCTTGGCGAAGTTCGTTCTTGGTCTTCTCCCTACTAAGGAGCCGCACAATTTTAGTGAGAGTGCAATATTAGACCCCACTCTCACTAGGAGATGCAGATGTGTTCAGTTGATTAATACTCTCCATAGGGAGAATCCTAAACTATGCGACTTCCTCTATTATCTCCCCCGATTCAACGTCCCCATTTCATCCAGCCAGGACTGTGCGTGGATCTAGAAAATGGTCGTCCCGAAGATTTGGTGCATATTCGGATGGATCTGCTCCATGCCGCTAACTATAACGATCCTGCAGCCTTTGCCAACCGTAGTTTCAACCAAGTGATGCACTCTAGTGCCAGCCAAAGTTCAGCCAGCCAGGGCTGGGGCGGTTTTGGCAGTATGGGAGGATTCTATTAATGGGCTGCTAATCACTCGCCCTCAGCCAACCCTAAACATACAAGGACACTATGAGCAAGAACGAAACCACAACAACATCCTCGGAAGTCCCCTCTAACCCTGAACCAAGCAAGTCTGAACCAACGACGATCGCAACGCCTGAACCCAAAAAGTCTTACGTTCCCACTTCCCAGACCGGGCTGCAAGATTATTCCTACTGGTGCCAATACGTCAAGGATCAAGCCAAGAAATCAGACAAAGACCCTAAATCCTTCCGGCGCGGTCGCATTTGGGCTTAACCCCTAGCTGCTGGTCTTGTTATCGTCCACTTAATCACTGACTGTTCGTTCTATGCAATCCACCCCACTGCTCCAAATTCAACCCCACTTTCATGTCGAGGTGATCGAGCCAAAGCAAGTCTATCTCCTTGGCGAACAGGCTAACTATGCCCTCACCGGACAGCTTTACTGCCAGATTTTGCCCCTCTTGGATGGGCAACACAATCGTGAGCAGATTGTCGAAAAGCTGGATGGGGAAGTCCCATCAGAATACATCGACTATGTACTCGATCGCCTCGCTGAGAAAGGTTATCTGACTGAGGCAGCCCCAGAACTGTCCTCGGAAGTGGCGGCATTTTGGAGCGAGTTAGGCATTGCACCTCCGGTTGCGGCGGAAGCTTTACGGCAGCCTGTAACCCTAACCCCTGTGGGCAACATCAGTGAAGTGACGGTTGCAGCCCTGACAACGGCTCTGCGGGACATTGGTATTTCCGTGCAGACCCCAACTGAAGCAGGTTCTCCAACGGCGCTCAACGTCGTCTTAACCGATGACTATTTGCAGCCCGAACTCGCCAAGATTAATAAACAGGCACTAGAGAGTCAACAAACTTGGCTACTGGTCAAACCTGTAGGCAGTGTGCTGTGGCTGGGTCCAGTATTTGTTCCGGGCAAGACGGGGTGTTGGGACTGTCTAGCTCATCGGCTACGGGGCAACCGCGAAGTCGAGGCGTCAGTATTGCATCAAAAACAGGCCCAGCAGCAACGTAATGGTCAGTCCGGTTCTGTAATCGGTTGCCTGCCTACCGCACGGGCAACCCTGCCTTCTACCCTGCAAACGGGGCTACAGTTCGCGGCAACTGAAATTGCCAAGTGCATTGTCAAGCACCACGTCAATGCCACTGCACCGGGTACTGTGTTCTTTCCCACCCTCGATGGCAAGATTATCACCTTAAACCACTCGATTTTGGACTTGAAAAGCCATATCTTGATTAAGCGATCGCAATGTTCAACCTGTGGCGATCGCCAAATTTTGCATCGGCAGGGCTTTGAACCCGTAAAACTGGTATCGCGTCCTAAACACTTTACCCATGATGGCGGTCATCGTGCCTTTACCCCAGAGCAGACCGTACAGAAATATCAACATCTGGTCAGCCCCATAACTGGGGTAGTGACGGAACTGGTCAGACTCACCGATCCGGCTAATCCTTTGGTGCATACCTACAAGGCAGGTCATGCCTTCAGCAGTGCCACCACTCTGCGGGGTTTACGGAATACTCTGAAATACAAGAGTTCTGGTAAGGGTAAAACTGATATTCAATCCCGTGCCAGTGGGTTGTGTGAAGCCATAGAACGCTATTCGGGCATTTTTCAGGGAGATGAACCCCGCAAACGGGCAACTTTGGCGAAAATGGGAGATTTAGCCCTTCATCCTGAGTCATTGCTGTACTTTAGTGATCGCCAATATGCCAACCGGGAAGAGTTAAATGCTCAGGGTTCAGCCGCAGCCTATCGTTGGATTCCTCACCGTTTTGATGCGAGTCAAGCGATCGACTGGACACCTGTATGGTCTTTGACAAAGCAGAAGCATAAATATGTCCCTACTGCCTTTTGCTACTACGGTTATCCTTTGCCCGAAGAACAGCGCTTCTGTAAAGCAGATTCTAACGGTAATGCTGCGGGTAATACCTTAGAAGAGGCGATCCTACAAGGATTTCTGGAACTGGTAGAGCGCGACAGTATCGCTATGTGGTGGTATAACCGGATACGCCGTCCGGCGGTGGATTTGAGTACCTTTGATGAACCCTATTTTGTTGATTTACAGCAATTCTATCAGCAACAAAATCGGGAGTTATGGGTATTGGATGTAACTGCTGATCTAGGGATTCCAGCCTTTGCAGGGTTTTCACGGCGCACGGTGGGTACTTCAGAACGGATCTCCATCGGCTTCGGGGCGCACCTTGACCCGACTATTGCGATTCTCCGCGCCCTAACTGAAGTCAGTCAAGTGGGATTAGAGTTAGACAAAGTTCCCGATGATAAGCTTGATGGCGAGTCCAAGGACTGGATGCTGAATGTAACAGTAGAAAATCATCCTTGGTTAGCGCCCGATCCCTCTGTGCCCATGAAAACTGCCAGTGATTACCCGAAACGTTGGAGTGATGATATTCACACCGATGTGATGAATTGTGTCAAAACTGCCCAAACAGCAGGACTAGAGGTGATGGTCTTAGACCAAACGCGACCGGACATCGGTTTGAATGTGGTCAAGGTGATTATCCCAGGAATGCGAACTTTTTGGACGCGGTTTGGTCAGGGACGGCTCTATGACATACCCGTAAAGCTGGGATGGCTCGATGCGCCACTAGCTGAAGAGGAATTGAACCAGACCAACATCCCCTTTTAAGTTTTTTAAAGTTTAGGGGCGACAGATTTCTCTACATATCCTTGCCCCACCAAGCTTCTTCCCAAAGAAGAAGGGGACTGACCCACCCCTAACGGGTTTAGCAAAGCAAACAACAAGATGAGGATTACTCCAATGGATAAGAAAAACCTTCTGCCCAACCAAGGCGCACCTGTCATCCGTGGCATCAGTGGTAAACTCCCCAGCCACTTAGCTGAACTCTCTGAGGAAGCTCTCGGTGGTAATGGTCTTGAAGCCTCTGCTACTTTCACGGTTTGCGCGTTTGACGGTGCAGAAGCCTCTGCTACTTTCACGGTTTGCGCGTTTGACGGTGCAGAAGCCTCTATGAGTGCCAGTTTTTGCGCTTTCGATGGTGCAGAAGCCTCTATGAGTGCCAGTTTTTGCGCGTTTGACGGTGACGAAGCGTAAGGATAGCCTATACCAAATCTGTGGAGATAGGGTCTATCTGACTGATTAGCCTATCTCAACCGGATTTAGTGTATTCGTTTATTTGAGAAAACGAGGTTAAAGATGTTGAGTCGCACTCCAAACTTTTTCCTAGATTGGGTAAGCTTTTCTCATCTACCTCGTTTTCTTTTAATTGGGTTTTTAAGTTCTCATTGTACCCAATTGGACACGACTTACGCAGCCACAGCACCCGTACAGGAAATCCCCTTGCTCTCTCTGCCTGAGCCATCGTACTTTTGACTGGCTGCAAAGCGGTGTATCCGTTGTTGGGGTGCCCGCTCGGATCTAGGGACTAAAACCCAACAACAAACCTACTGGAAATGACCCTAACTTCTATGCTGAAAAATAATCATCTCAAAGCCCGTCGTCTTCAGTTTTTGCGGAGCCATCAAGAGGCTTTTGATGTGGAGCAAACCTTTATGCTTTCGCTATTTGAAGAAGCAGTCCTTGGCATAGAAGGGACTTGTGGTGTTGAATCTAAATGTAATGTTGAAAAAGATCAACTATTTGCCATTGATTTTCTGGTTTCTAATGATCAAGGACGTACTTGGCCAATGTCTTTGACTCATGCGGTCAAGTTTATGGATAAAATTGAAAGTACAGTAGGTGTTCGACTCAATCGTAATTTGCTGGAGCAGTTTGCCACATTACACCTTGGCTCCCATAAAATACATGACAACACGGTAGGAATTGACCTCAGACCGCTAAATGAGGATTCTTGTATAAAAATATATCTGCATATTGTCCCAGAAGAAGAGCCTGAAGAATTAGTAAGAACAGCACTAGAACTTGATGGTGGCATCTATTCACCTGAACTATTACAGGTATTACTTAAAAGCACTGTTTTAATTGGGTTTAATCTTTTCTTGAATGGCTACAGTGATATTGAGTTATGGGCTGTTTCTCCGGGAGAACAATATGAAATAACTAATTCCGACAGAGGCAAATATTTAAAACATTATATACAGAGAAAATTTTCACCTAGAGTCAATTTTTTGTTTAAAGAATCGACTTTCTTAGCCGTTGTTTTTTCTAAGCAAATAGAGCCAATTCTCATATTTCATTATGAGGATATTAAAGAGATACCCAATAATTTCTTGTTTAACAGTTTAGGGGATAGAATCTACAGCTTTTGTCAAAGTCAAGATTGTATTACTTATGGCGGAGTAGCTGTCACAGAGCGGGAATTGGAAAAAGACAGGTTAGAAAACTTTAGTATTCTTTATAATCAACGGGATGAATGTCAACCTTTGTTGCATATTAAAAAACGCAAAGATTAGTTAGTCTTCTCCCCCTCTCCCCGTCTCTACTTTAGTTATGCTTACTGCCTAAGAATATGGGAATAGAATTTAACCATTTATACATTACTCTCGACCCAGAAACCCTAGAGTCAATTGGTCAATCAGAGTTTATTAAGCAAGAATTCTGCACAATATCCAGAGATACTGTAAAAACTGATACAGAAAGTTGGACGGGAATTTATCTCAGAGGAAAACATTCCTATCTAGAGCTTTTTCCTCCCGGCGGTGCTGAAGGGTTGAGGGAAGGTTTTTCTGGTATTGGTTTTAATAGTCAACAAGCAGGAGAGATGGATATTGTACAGGAAAAGCTTAGACCCTTATTAGGCTCTAAAGAAATACTTTCTGATTTGCAAGTTCGTCAAACCGAAGCTGGAAAAGTTCCCTGGTTTTATTATTTGTCCATCAACCCAGTAGAGAGAGAAGCTTTTGCTTCATGGTTGATGGAATTTCATCAGGATTATTTAGATTATAAAAACATCGAAATGACCAGTGCGGGTTGCTTTAATCGTGCTGCTTATCTAAAAACCCTTGATACTTCCGAAACCTGTTTATTTGATGACATATCAGAAGTTCATCTTGAATTGACTTTATCGGAACAGGAGGAGTTGGCATTACTTCTTCAAGCTTTTGGCTATGACTCATCTAGCGCAGGAGATATTACTACCTATCATTCCCATAATTTTATGATCAAAGTATGCCAGAAAGTTGCTCGCCGTTATCGAATTTGCAAGGTTGTTTGCACTCTCAAAGAGCAATTACAGCAGGAAAAAACTTTTACTTTTGGTAAAAATGCACAGTTAAATGTGGGTAGATCCTTAGCAATTTGGGAGTTTGGATGACTCAAGCAATCCATAAAAATTAAGACAAATTTCACCAATTGCTGTTTTCATTGCTCCACCTATTTAATACCGTTTCTTATTATTAATCATGATCAACAATTGTCCTTTTGCTATTTCCCTTAACCCTGATGTCCAAATCACCGACACTAAAGATGGCTATACCCTGCACGGAGCAGAATCTGAGCCGAATGCTTTACTAACCTGGGAAACAACCCCTGGTATCAGTGCTGCTCTCGATTATCTCAAGGCAGGCAACACCACCCCTGAATCACTCGTGCAAGGGTTAGCCGAACTGGAGGGTCAGGCTGCCGGGGAACAGTTTGGGCAGATGCTACAACAATTGGACGAGCGAGGTTGGTTGAGTTACGCTGTGTTGCCGCTGGCAGTGGCGATCCCGATGGTGGATTCCGCCGAGTTGAATCTCACCGAACCCTACTGGACACAAACCCGCCTCAGCCTCTCCCGTTTTGCCTATCAACATCCCTACGAAGGCACAATGGTACTGGAGTCCCCCCTGTCGAAATTTCGGGTCAAGCTCCTCGACTGGCGAGCCAGTGCGATCTTAGCTCAACTCGCCCAGCCCCAAACTTTAGGATCACTGACACCACCGCCGTACTTGGGTGCAGAAACCGCCTATCAGTTTCTCAACCTGCTGTGGGCAACGGGGTTTCTGACGGCTGACCCCGAACCTCCCTCGCTCCAGCTTTGGGAGTTTCATAACCTGCTGTTCCATAGTCGCAGTCGCTTCGGTCGCCACGACTATCTCGCCATAGACCATGATATAGAGCAGTGGTCAGATTTTCCAGTCGTGAAGCCTCCCATGAGTGACCAGATTGTGCCACTACCACGTCCGAACTTGGGGGCGTTGATATCTAATGATGCCACCCTCACAGAAGCGATCGAGACACGGAAATCCGTTAGGCAATATGATGATAACCATCCGATCACTATTGAACAACTGGGAGAGCTACTTTATCGCACTGCCCGTATTAAGGAATTGCTTTCCGCAGAAGATTGGTTTGGGAAAAATTGGCGGGAACAATTAAGTTTTGAAGCAGATATTGACTATGGGGAGTTAAGCCGTCGCCCTTATCCGAGTGGTGGGACAATGTATGAATTAGAAATTTACCCAGTAGTACGGCTTTGTGAAGGCTTGAGTCAAGGAATCTACCACTACGACGCACTAAATCACCAGCTAGAGCAGGTTATTGTCACCCAAGACGACATTTTTGCTCTATCAGGCTATGGTCTGCTAGACTTATTAAAATTAAACGGATTAGGAACACCACAGGTACTTCTAGTAATTACAGCCCGATTTGGTAGACTATTCCGTAGATATCGCTCCATAGCCTATGCAGCACTCCTTAAGCACGTTGGAGTATTACAGCAAAATCTCTACCTAGTAGCGACGAATATGGGGTTAGCTCCCTGCGCGATTGGGGGAGGTGATAGCGATGCTTTTGGGCAAACAGTTGGTTTAAATTATGTGGAAGAGTCGGCTGTCGGGGAATTTATGCTCGGCTCGTTGCCTAACAGCAATGTTGAAGCAAGTGGGCTGGAGTCGATGGAGGTGGATGGCTCAGAAGAACCTGCTGAAGCAACTGTCTCAGCCAGTGAGACTGAATTGGCTGGAGTTGAGCTTGAGCCTGATTCTGGTGAACCTGAGCCTGGTCAAACAGAAATATTGGGAAATCAGCTTGAGTCAGTTGGGTTAGTGGCAGAAATTGCCTCGGCTGAGATAGGAGAAAGTCCTGAAAATACCTCAGAGCAAGTTGAAGAGACGGAGGCTGAGGCTGTTGAATTGACGGCTTCAGATGCGATCGCCCAGACTCCAGATTCATCGGGTGTCGCTGAAGGAGAAAAATCAGCAGGGGTTTGGGCCAGTGAAGTTGAGAGTTCTGCAACCCAACTATCGATCGCACTCCATCCCCATGACCTGGACGATCGCATTCCCGGACTGGCTGAACTTCACAACCAAACATTAGGCGATCCTCGGATCACGATTGTAATTCTAGATGGCAACCCAGATCACACATTATCCTGTTTTGCTGGAGCCAATGTTTCTAAGGTGTTTCCCTACTGGCACGAACCAGCACCTCCCATCAGCCCAGAAGATTACGCCACCTTCCAAGCCATCCGAGACCAGGGGCTAAAGGGCAAAGCGAAACAAGAGGCTCTTGAAAGTGCTATACCCAACACCATAAATCGTGTTGAACTCAATGACCATGCCTGTCATGTCACCAGTACCATCGTCGGTCAAGAACATAGCCCTGTTTTTGGCATTGCTCCTAACTGCCGAGTCATCAATATGCCTCACGATGCCGTAGTTACGAGCGACAATGGTATAGCTGTGAGTGGCTATAACGAGGTGCTGTCTCCCCTCAATTTAGCCCGTGCCTTTGAGTTAGCTATAGAGTTGGGTGCAAATATTATCCACTGCGCTTTTTGTCGCCCAACCCAAACCGGAGAAGGGGAAGAAATCCTAGTTAAAGCGATTAAAAAATGTATTGACAACAATATTTTGATTGTCTCGCCGACGGGGAACAATTTAGGCGAATGCTGGTGTCTGCCTGCTGTGCTGTCGGGAACTTTGGCAGTGGGAGCCGCAAAGGTTGATGGTACGCCGTGCCACTTTAGCAACTGGGGCGGCAACAATGCAGAAGAGGGTATCCTGGCTCCAGGTGAAGATATACTAGGGGCGCAACCTTGCACTGAAAAACCCGTGCGTTTGACAGGAACCAGTATGGCGGCTCCGGTGATGACGGGTATTGCGGCGCTGTTAATGAGTTTGCAAGTGCAACAAGGCAAAACTGTTGATGCTGAAGCCGTCCGAACCGCACTGCTGAATACTGCTATTCCCTGTGACCCAAACGTTGTAGAAGAACCAGAACGCTGTCTACGCGGCTTTGTGAATATCCCTGGGGCGATGAAGGTGCTGTTTGGACAACCTTCTGTTACCATTTCCTTTGCAGGCGACCAAGTGACCCGCACAGAATGGGCTGGCTATGGCACGGCGATCGCAGGGGATACGTCGAGTATTCCTGCTGGGATTACTGCGATCGCAGCAAGTTCGGTTGGAGACTCTACTATGACAATGCAATCGGCTACGCCAATGGCGGCCGAAGTAGCGGTAACTGCGTCGGCTGACCCGGCTACGGTGGAGGCTAGTACCGCTTTTTCGGGCCATGTTTATGCTCTGGGAACCTTGAGCTATGACTTTGGCGATGAAACCTGTGTTGATACCTTCAAAGAACGGATGGCTCCGGTAGAAATGGACAGCATCTTGGTTCCGCCAGACCCCTACAATCCCCGTCAGATGGTTGAACACCTCGATCGCAACCCAGACGAAAGCCGTTCGTTGATCTGGACGTTGAGCCTGGATGGAGACACGATCTATGTCCTAGAGCCAACAGGAGCGTTTTCAGACCAGATCTACGAGATGTTTGTGCTGATGTTAGTAGGTCAACTGGAACAAGAAAGCAGTGATGAATTTGTAGAACGAATTAGCATCCCCGCCCGACAAACTAACCGCACAGTTGAACTATTCTCTGGTCAGGTTGTGCCAGTCGTGAAGGTACATGATATCCGAGGAATGTACGGCTGGAAAGTGAATACCCTGGTCAACGCGGCGATGGTGGCGATCTCTCGTCAGGTGGACGAAGCCCAAGCACCCCTCATCCAACAAGCTCTGACTTCGTTCCTCAACCGAGTCTACAATGATCTACGCAATGTGGGTCAGACTTCGCGCGATCGCGCCCTCAACTTCGCCGCCACCAACATCTTCCAAGCAGCTTCCGTCTTTGCGAAAGCGATCGCCGAGCGTCGTCAACTCGACACTATAGAAGTCGAAAAAAGCCCCTTCTGTCGGCGAAACAGTGACTGTTGGGATATCAAGCTAGAGTTCTCTGACCCAGAAAGGAGTAGTCGGGGACGCAAGGTTTTTCTATTTACCCTGGATGTAGTGCTTCAGATGCCCGTCACTTTGGGTAAAATCAAGAGTTGGTCAATGCCTTCGCGTTCTGAACAAACCTGATCTACAACAAAATGGGCTACCAACCTAAGTGTCGGCGTAAACAGAAGGTTCGTGTCACCAGGTGCAGCCTTGTAAAGTTTTGCAAAAATGACCCATTTTTTCGGCGAAATTAGACCTCTTGCAAAAGTCTTAAGTCGATCCTTGTACAGCAACATTTTTGAAGATTATCAACTACTAATAAATAATTAACTGAAAGTCCCTCCCATTATTGTTTCTATCGTTTGTTTTCGGATTTATGCAAGAGGTCTACTAAATCTGCTCAAATATTAATTACCTAAGCAAAATTAATTATAGCGTTTCCTAAGCTATTGAGGTACACCTATTTTTCTTCCCTTTTGCCTTCTGCCTCTTGCCTTTTGCCTAAAACCCATAACTTTTGTACCTCAGCAGACTGAAAAACGCTATATACATCTAAGCCGTCAGCTTTTTGCCGTGATCAGTAAACAGTAATCAGTAAACAGTAATCAGTAAAAAGACAGTGGGAAACTTCTATTTAATACTCCACACTTAAAACTCAAATCTGATAACTGATAACTGATCACTGATCACTGATAACTGATAACTGATAACTGATAACTGATCACTGATAACTGATAGCTGCACGACTACTTAGTACAAACGCTTACGGGGGCGATAATTAGCCACGGATTCCACTAAACCCAAGGCGATAAAATTGGTTAATAAAGATGAACGTCCATAACTTAACCAGGGTAAAGGAATCCCTGTAATCGGGGCTAATCCCACGGTCATGCTAATATTAAGAATTGCCTGAAAAGCGATCATTGAGAGAACACCGATCGCTATTAAAGAACCAAAGTTTTCTTTAGCAGTATTAGCAATGACTAACAAACGCCAACAGATTAACCAGAAAGCTATTAAAACCAAAATACTGCCGACAAAACCGAATTCTTCCCCAACTACGGTGAAGATAAAATCGGTGTGTTGTTCGGGAATAAAATTTAATTGGGTTTGGGTGCCTTGGTGTAATCCCCGTCCTAATAATTCTCCGGATCCGATGGCAATGCGGGATTGAATTAATTGATAACCTCCCCCCAAAGGATTCTTTTCTGGGTGAAGAAATAGGGTTAAACGATCTTTTTGATATTCTTTTAATAAACCCCAAAAAACCTCGCCTAATTTACCCACTGCCAGATTAGTTGCCACCACGATGAAAGTAGATAAAAAACGGTAGGGAAGGGTAAACCAAGCAAGAACACCGATGATAATTGCTAAAACAATCCAAGCAGGAAAAAGTAAATTAAACAGAAAAACCGATGCGAGGGGAGATAACAGGATAATCATCCAAGGGAGTTTGGCATTAGCCCAGTAAATCATGCCTAGGGTAATTGCTCCAAAGACTAATCCTGTCCCCAAGTCCGGCTGCGCCATAATTAACACCCAGGGGATGGCAGTGACGGCAAATACACGAGCGATCGCAAAAAGATTATCGGCGGGACGATGATGTAGGAGGGCTGCCAGGGTGATAATTAAACCTACCTTGGCAAATTCCGACGGTTGCACGTTAAAACTGCCGATATTAATCCAACTTTGCGCCCCATTCGCCGTCACCCCTAGGACAATTACCGCAATTAGGGAGAGATTGGTGAGAAGATAGGTTAACCAGTGCCATTTCAGCAGACTTTCGTAACGACAACGGGCCAGAAATACAGCGATCGCCACTCCCCCAGCACCGAATAACCAGTGTTGCCACCAGTCGAGAGCGGTGGTGTTCCTTTCGGCACTACGAATCATTAAACCACCGAAAACGGTTAAACCCGTCACCAAAACGAACAAAAGCCAATCAATTTGGGCTATATCCCGGAAAATGAAGCTAAACTGCTCGTTAAAACCCCTTAGTTTCCTACTAATAAGGGACTGTCTTCTCACCATTTCTCTCCCCAAATTTATTAACTATAGGCTGCTACGGATACTTTCGCCGCCACCTGACGAGCGATCGCTATCAGGGCTTTAGCTGAGGCCGATTCCGGTTGCCCCACAACCACTGGTACACCAGTATCACCGCCCTCCCGTAGGGATATCTCCAGAGGCACACATCCCAGTAAAGGAATGCCCAATTCTTGCGAGGTTTTTTCCCCACCACCGGAACCAAATAGATCATAGGAGCGATCGGGCTGATCGGGAGGGATAAAATAACTCATATTTTCCACGATACCCAAAACCCGCGCCCCTAGCTGTTGGAACATTTTTAAACCCCGGCGCGCATCAATTAAAGAAACCCTCTGGGGAGTGGTGACAATCACCGCACCCGCTAGGGGGACCGATTGAATTAAAGTTAATTGTGCATCCCCAGTACCGGGAGGCATATCGACGATTAAATAGTCTAAATCGCCCCAATTGACCTGATAGAGAAACTGACGGATAATGCCGTTTAACATCGGACCGCGCCAGATTACCGGTTGATCGGGGTTGATCAAAAAGCCCATGGAAACCATTTTGATGCCATGGTTGAAAGCGGGTTCCAATATCTCGCCATTTGCGCCCTGTACGGTCACTTGTGCGTCATTTAAGCCCAACATTGTCGGGGCGTTGGGGCCGTAGATGTCCGCGTCTAATAGCCCCACTTTTGCCCCTAAATGAGCCAAGGCGACGGCGATATTCACAGCCACGGTACTTTTTCCCACACCGCCCTTACCACTGGAAACGGCGATAATATTTTTAACCCCCTCCACGCCTTGGCGATCCGGTAAAGCTTTTTGTTGCGGGGTTTCGGCAGTTACATCCACGGCAACACTTTCCACACCGGGCAGCTGTTTAACGGCTTTTTGGCAGTCTTCAACGATAAATTCGCGCAAAGGACAGGCAGGAGTCGTCAAAACTAGGGTAAAGCTAACTTTTCCGCCATCGATCGCCACATTGCGGATCATGTTCAATTCCACTAGGCTTTTTTGCAGTTCCGGATCTTGAACGGGACGTAATACTTCTAAAATCGATGCGGTATCAAGGGGCATGGTTTCAGTGTCTCTAGTCAAGTATTGTTCTTATGGTTATTTATCTTAACCTTGTGGGGGTTGGGTGTTGGATGGTGTTAGGGTGTTAGGGTGTTAGGGTGTTAGGGTTTTAGTTGAAATTCCCCTATTCCCCATATATCTCTAGATTACGCTAATAGGATCGCCGACTTTAATTGTACCTGTCTTTTCTGGGATGACATTTTCTCCGAACATGATGCCCCCGGGGAAACTGCGAAAAGTTCTTAAGGTTTTTAAAGGTTCTTGCTGGGGATTTCTTCTACCTGTTTCTTGATCGGTGGTGGTGATAATACAGCGACTACAGGGTTTAACCAGAGAATAGGTTATCTCACCAATTACTATTTTTTGCCAACTACTTTCGCTAAAAGCTTGATCGCTACTAATAACAATATTAGGACGAAAACGATTCATCGGCACTGGTGCAACTAAACGCCGATTTAAGTCCTCTAAAGAAGCAGTATTAGTTAATAAAATTGGATAACCATCGGCAAAGCTAACGGGAGTATGATCATTCCCTGCATAGCGAGGATTCGCAGGACGTGGATAATCGGGAGATTGTCGCAATAAACGACAAGGAATGTCCAGAATTTTCTCAAACCATTCGGCGATTTCATCCCCTTGATCGATGGCTATGGTTTGGGATTCCCAGATTTGAACTGCTCTTTTTTCCCCTGTGAAATTAGGCTGAAAAGTCAGGCAGTCTTGAGATGTTTTTAGAGAAAAATTATCTTCGGTAATCGTTACAGAAACGGTGGCTAACTGCGGATATTCTCTTTGGGTGATAAATTTACCCTTGCCATCCACTAACATCATTTCCCGATCCCAGAGTAAACCTTTAGGAGTCACTTCAGCTTGGGATAATTGAATACCTCGACAGGATTTAATCGGGTAGATATAGAGATCAGTAACCTGCATTTTCTTTCAGTATTTCTACATATTTTTTCGCCACATCTTCCCAAGTCCAGAGATTAATTTTATTGGGGATATCTTCGGGTAACAAGCGAGGAATCGGATTGAGGATAAATTGTTCTAAACAGTTGGCTAAACTGTCCGCATCTCCCCTAGGATAGAATTGCACTCTTTCGGGACAATTATATAATTCTACCTGTTCTTGAAACACTTCTAAATCGGAAGCGATAACGGGAATACCTTGTAAAATGGCTTCCGCTATTGCTAATCCAAAACCTTCGTATTTTGAGGGAAATACCACACAGGAACAGGTTTGATAATAAAATTGTAAGGTCTCATAGTCTTGATAACCTAATCCCTTGATATGACTCTCGAAAATTTCTTGATTTTCCCGATAAACTCGGGTACATTCTTTGAGATAATCTTGGTATTCTTGAGTTTTGGATTGTTGAGATAATTGCAGATTTCCACTAACTAGATTATCGGTTTCTTTACCGATGAAAACTATTTGAAATTTTAAACCTTGTTTCGCTAGTTTAATGGCTGCTTTGAGCAAAGTCAGATGATCTTTGTAGATACCAAAGGAGGAGGGAAAATAAAAAGTAACTAGCTCACTTTTGACTAAATCACTCTTGGGATTAGACTGCTCGACAAATCCTGCTAAGGGTACAGCTTTTAATTTACTAGCATAGGTAGCATTGGGAAAAACCTTTAAAACATCGTCTTTAGTTTTTTGGGAAATCGTGAACAGTAGATCGGCCTTATCTAACCATTCTTTTAAGACTTCATTGTAGGGTTCTTGATAGGATTCTGAGTAAGTTAAGGGAGCAAATTGCCAAAAGACATCATAAATAATGCCACTTAAAGTAACCTTGACATTGGGGGGAGAAATCCGATTAGTCATCCCATACAAACAGTGATCAGCTTGGTAACGCTTGATAATCTGATTAATTCTTGCTTCGATGCGTAAAAGTTCAATTCTACGAGAGAAAAGACGATAAATAGAAGTCAGTCTTAGGGTTTTGTAAAAATTCGCTAGAAGACCATAAAAATAGATTAGTTTTGTCTCAAAACTCTGGGGGTAAAAAGCAAAATCCTCATAGATAAGTTTATCGGAATCAGGCATTAAAGACTTAAAATATTCAATATCATTACGAGGAAGGACGATAATAATTTGTTCGACGTATTCTAATAAGCTAGGTATTAAAGAGATAATGACTCTTTCTACTCCTCCTTTGCGATAAAACACGATCGGGATGACAATTTTCATAGATTTCCTTGTCGATAGCTGGCAATAAAAAGATTGATTTTTGACTTGAACCCATTATATGATAGGCTCGAATTGTTCTACTGAGTCGAGAAATCGAGTTAAATTCGAGAAACTAAGACTCTATCACCCATCGCCCCTATTTTCCCTCGATCTTGGAGAAAAAGAGTGTCACAAGCTACTCCATCCCTACAATCTAATCTCAAACAATGGCTACGGGCCAGCGCACCTTCCCTATTTCAAATTAAACAGCGTTTGAGCGCCCGTCGTTGGCCGAAAAAATCGATCGTTATTTACACAGAAAAATATCGTCCCATGCGTCCGGCGGAAATTTGGCAACGGGGGGCCAGTGGCACCCAGGCATCGGTGGCTTTTTTAGCGCAGGAATGGACGAAACGCGGCTATAAAGTGACGATTTTCGGCAATTGTGAGGGTATGGAAGGGGAACAGGACGGTATTCGCTATGTTAATTATTACCACATGAATTGGCAGGATCACTTTGAGACATTGGTGATCTCTCGTCATCCCACCTATTGCCGTCCGGGTACCAAGGCAGAACGAATTTTTTTTGATTGGCAAGATATTAAAGTGCCGGCAGACTCCTATACCCCGGAAATTTTGGCTAGATATGACAAAATTTTCTGTAAAAGCCAATATCAACGGGATTTACTGGATTTCTGTCCCGATCATCAATGTCCGATTGTTCCTAATGGTATCGATACTTCCCTTTTGGCTGTAAGTGAGACAGTGCCGGAAAGTGACTATCTTCCCTATCGTCTAGTCTATGCCTCTCGTTATTATCGCGGCCTAGAGTCGATGTTAAAGCATGGCTGGCCGATTATCAAGGCGGAAATTCCCGCGGCCGAGTTACATCTCTACTATGGTTTTACTAAACGGGATGGCATTGGCGATCGCAAGGAATGGTGCGATAATTTAATCGCTTTGATTAAAGCTAGTGCGGGGGTAGTTGATCGGGGAATGATGGGTTATCGTCAACTAATCGAGGAAAAAGCTCGCTCTGCTATTCATTACTACGGTTGCACCTATCGTGAGATCGATTGTATTTCTGTGCGCGAGTCGGCAGTGGTGGGCTGTCTGCCGGTGGTGACGGATTTTGCCGTTTTTCGAGAAAAAGACTACTGTGTGAAAGTGCCGGGGGAAGTAACCGATCCGGCTACTCAGGAAGCTATAGCCTGGAAAATTGTCGAATTACTGAAAAATCCCCAGCTTTTAGCCCAAGAGCGCGCAAGATGTCGTCAAATTGCCCTAACTGACACTTGGGAGCGATCGGCCGCCGCTTGGTTAGATGTGATTGAAGCTGATGCTTAGATTCGCATTTCCTCTAAAACCCTGGCTACCCTTAGGATTAAGTCTTCGCGATCAGGAGCGGCGATGATTTGCAAACCTAAAGGTAGCCGGGATGGGCGTTTAATCGGCAAAGAAAGGGCAGGTAAACCGATAAAAGAAAAAGGTTGGGTGAATCTGCCTAAATTAGGGCGAATTAATAGCTCTTGCCCGTCAATAATCATTTTTTCTACTCCTAACGGTGGCGCAATACAGGGAATCGTCGGGGTGAGGATAATATCGACTTCGGTGAAAATCTCTCGCAGACGATCGCGATACCAACGGCGAAAACGTTGAGCCTGTAAATACCAGCTAGAGGGAATTAATGCCCCTGCCAAGAAGCGATCCCGGGTTGCGGGGTCAAAATCCTCTAATCTGGTCTGTAAACGCGGTAAATGCCAATTTGCGCCCTCGGAAGCGGTAATTATATAGGCGGCTGCTCTGGCGCGGGCGGTTTCGGGAATGGTGATTTTTTTGGTAACTCCTAAACGTTCGGCGATCGCTGTCACCGCCTCGATTACTTCTGGTTCGGCTCCCTGCTGAAAATAATCGTCGGCAAGGGCTATTTTTACGCCCTCTAAGCCATTTAAAGGGGCTTTAAGGTTATTTTTGGCAAAAAGACTCCAAATAGCCGCCATATCCGCCACATTGCCGCTAAAAAATCCCAGATGATCCAAACTACTAACGAACAAAAATAAGCCCTGACGGGATACGCGCCCAAAGGTGGGTTTTAGCCCCACCACGCCACAGCAAGCGGCGGGAACCCTCACCGAACCATTAGTATCGGAACCGAGGGCGAGAGGCACTAAATTAGCGGCAACGGCGGCGGCGGAACCACCGGAGGATCCCCCCGAGACGCGACTAGGATCGAGGGGGTTGGGAGTTGCTCCATAATGGGCATTTTCGGTGACAAAACCGTAGGCGTACTCATCCATATTGGTCGCCCCCACCAAAACCGCCCCGGCTGCTTCTAGGGTTTGAATAGCGATCGCATCCTGTCTTGCTGGGGGATTATCTCGATTGATTTTGGAACCTGCTAAAGTGTTGACATCCTCACCGCCGTAAAACGGACGGTGATTCCCAAACCTCACGATTTAGGTTTCTGCTTCTTTCCCTTGCGGGGTTTCGCACCTGCCTTAACAGATTTACTCTGTTCT
>VYLN01000085.1_pt1 | contig 20449 bp, 15 predicted proteins | sample 5109471 | NCBI WGS metagenome assembly VYLN01 (sample SAMN12291806, study PRJNA351875) | freshwater metagenome | isolation source: freshwater lake | place: USA: Michigan, Lee Lake | collected 2013-08-06 | reverse complement strand
GCCGATGGAGTTTCGCTCGCGGTGAGCGGGGCGAACGCGGAGATGGTTTGCAGGCGGTCGTGCAACATGCTCCACTGGCGGAGACCGCGTGCGGGGAAGCGCGTGCGAGGAAGATGGGTGTTATGGCGGAAAAGAACGCTGCACCCAAAATGTTCATGTCGCTGCTAATGACGCAGAACACGAGGAACATCGCGCTCAGTGATAGACATGCGCACGCTACGCCGAACGTGAAGTAAAGGCGCGGCGCGGGCGAAAAGGTCACATCGCACACTTCTTGCAACGCGCATGCGAACCAGCACGCGACACATGCCAATATGGAACTGGCAATCGCAGCGACAACGAGCGTCGCGGCGGAAGTGCTGAGATGCGCAGACGCAAAGCAACGCTGCTGGTGAGAGAACATAAACACTTGATGAACCCGGACAAGATAGTCGTCCGGGTTTTTTTATCTTGCCGTGAAGCATGTAGATTCGTCTGCATGCGAATATTTCAGCAATTTCAATATCATGCCTAAATGAGTTCGTGTTGCATCTTGTACCGCGAACTGGGCGATTACACATCAGTTGCGTCCAAAAAGTGAAACCGAAGGCGTGCGCGATTCTCGCGGCATGCCGGTGATAGCGCTCGGGCTGCCTTTGGAGACTCACCATGGCTGACATTGTTGATACTGCTGTTGCAAACGGTTCTTTCAAGACTCTGGCTGCCGCTGTTGGCGCCGCCGACCTCATCAGCACGCTCAAAGGCCCAGGTCCTTTCACGGTGTTTGCGCCGACTGATGCAGCCTTTGCGAATCTGCCTGCTGGCACCGTTGAATCACTGCTTAAGCCTGAGAACAAGGCGAAACTTGCTGGCATTCTGACGTATCACGTCGTTGCCGGCAAGGTGCTCGCTGCGGATGTGGTGAAGCTGACTCAAGCCAAGACCGTGCAGGGCCAATCTGCACAGATTGAGGTCAAGAACGGCAAGGTTCTGGTTGATGCAGCAAACGTGACTGCGACGGACATCATCTGTGACAACGGCGTGATCCACGTCATTGACGCGGTGATCTTGCCGAAATAACTCCCCATGATTGCACTTACCTCAAGTGGCTGACCGATAACAATCGTGTAGCAGCGAAACCGTATTCTGCGGGGTTGGCAACTTTTCGTTTCTTAAACGGTGCCGCTGACGTGGTACCGTTTTATTTTTAGGAGTTTTCCATGTCTCCATCTACACAGCGCATTTTGTCGAATATTTGCTTCGTCGCGGGCTTCGTGTCGATTGCCGCATCGATTGCGATCTGGAACTTTTACAAAGCCGACGACGCGGGCCACGCGGAGCGGTTTGGCATTTTCGTCGGGTTGTGGGCACCGACGTTCTTGATTTTGTCGGGTAGGCTCAAGCCTCACGCGGCGTGAATGTCTGCGATTCCTGTGTACGCCATACCCGCTGTTTGGTATCGGTTGTGTTGTCCGTGGATCCGCAGTGGTCCATCCGGACCTTCGCAGAGCCTCAGGTCCGGCGTCGGGCGTTGGGACGGCCTAATATCTCGACCCACCCGGTTGCGGCTTTTCATCGCGTGTTGCGGTGTTTGGCTGCTAACTCAACGAACGATCGGCTCCTCCCGCCCTTTTCGGCGGCAAAGCAGCCGGAGCCGAATCGTTGGAGGACAGCGTCATGGCGAAGAACGTCTCCCTTTTGCTCATTGAAAACGTCGACAGCGTCGGCATCGTCGGCGATGTGGTCAGCGTGCGCATTGGTTATGCCCGCAACTTCCTGCTGCCGCGCAACCTTGCGACCAAGCCCAGCGATGATCTGGTCAAGCAACTTGCTGGCAAGCGCGCGGATGCTGAGAAGCTGGTTGCGGCTCAGCGCAAAGATCGCGAAGCGATGGCTGGCAAGCTCAACGGCGTCGAGATTGACATTGTGCGCTCGTGCAACGACATGGGCATCTTGTACGGTGCGGTTACGCAGCAAGACATCGCGACAGCGCTGCTTGCCAAGGGCTTCAAGGTTTCGCCGCGTGATGTGCGCATGAGCCAGACCATCAAGCGCATCGAGAACGCTGATGTGCATGTGAAGCTCGCGAAGGATTTGGACTCGTTGGTGAAGGTGCATGTGAAGCCTGATCGCGAACTGCCCAAGGATGCGGGCGGCGCGTCGGCTGGTGATGCGGCTCCGGAAGCGGCGGGCGCTGGCGAAGGCAAGGGCAAGCGTCGCGATGCACTGAGCATGGCTCTGGAAGCGGCGAACAAGCCCACCGACAAGACCGGCTGGGGCACTGACAAGAAGGTCGCCGCGGCTGCCGAAGCTGAAGCGAAGGCCGACAAGAAGAAGGCTGATAAGGGCGAGAAGGCCGAGAAGGGCGGCGACAAGGCTGAAAAGCCGGCGAAGGCTGAGAAGGCTGCGAAGAAGAAGTAACGAAGTGACGAAGTTACAGAGTGACGAAGTGAGAACCGGTCGCGTGGGCGACCGGTTTTTTGTTGCTTGATGAGTTGTGGGCACGCACGCTTCTCGCGCTGCTTGCGAGCGTGGCTTGTGCTGTTCTTACTTCAATCGAGCAAGCAGGTCGCTCATCGCCGCTTGCCACGCCTTTTTATCTGCTGGCTCGGCGTCGGCCCACAGGTCATGCAACTCGCCAGCGTCGCGAATCTTGGCGACTGCGCGAATCGCGAGTTCACGTGCGCTGTTGTCGGTCAGTTGCTTTTCTTTCGTGCCCTTGCTCTTGGCCCATTTGCCGATGATCGCTGACGAGAGTTCGTCATCATCACTCGCGAATTCTTTGTGAGGCTTGCCGTAAATCGCGGCGAGCACTTCGGCAGCAGCAACCGCATCGCACGCGAGATCGGCGTCGAGGTAGCCGCCTTCCTCGTCGTCCTCTTCGGGCATGTCGTCCATGTCGGTCGAGGCCGAATCAACCATCGCAAGCGGCCCCAAGATGAGCGCGATCTTGCCGGGCTCTTCATCATCACCCACGCCTTCGCCAGCGTCGGCGAGTCCATCGAGATAATCAAGTGCGGTGTCGTTGTCGAATGAACCAGCTCCCCATGCGCCCATGTGATGCTCCTTGTGAAACGCGGAGTGCAACGAGTGTGACGTATGAACTTGCGACGATAGCACGCTCATGCGCGAGGCGCGCGTTCACTCTTCCACCGGCCCATCCGGCACGCGATTGAGCGCGGCTTCCCACCACATCGCGGCGCGAGACATGCCGTGGGGGCGTTGTTTGAGCGAGTCGAATCCGCCCGAGTATGTGCCGTCTTCGTTTTCTCGCACGACGCGAATAGGAATGCGCGGCAGCGGCGTTTTGTTGTGGATCGCCTCGGTCAGCCAGGCGGAATGGACCGCGCGGGCGACCTCACCGGGGTTGTCGCCGCGTGCGCGGAGGGAGAAAAGGCGGGACCAGAACATGGGGAAATCTTCGATGCAAGTGGCGAACTGGTGCCAGACAAGAGGCGGAATTATTCAAATTCTAGACTGAGCGCTTCCAAGGGTACGGTGTCGATCATCGCGAGCTCAGTTTGCACTCGATCGGCCACACTTAGTTGCGCCTCGCCGCTCGCGCTGCGTCGCAGGCGCTGACGCTTCACGCCTCTTCCATCGTCACCTTTAAGCTCTTGCTCCGAAACTGCTCGCAGTACAGCTCCGCACGCTCCTTGTGCGTGACCAGCAGCAGCGCAACGCCGGTTTCGTGGGCTTCGATTGTCACCTTCACGCTCTGCTCAATCGAAAGCGGCGTGATCTGCACGACTGACTTGATAACGTGCTCCACCGAGTTCACGTCGTCGTTATGCAGCAGCACCTTGAAGGGCGGTAGCTTGTCGAGCTTGCGATCTGGCGGAGCGGGCGCGGGCCGATCAGCAACGGCGGTCGCGGGGCCAGCGGGCTGGGGTGCCTGCTCGGGCTCCGGTGCATTCGGCGGGGGCTGGACGGGTTGTTCGTTGTTCTCAGCCATGGGCAATCGTTGGCACCGTCGCGGCCTGAAGCCAGCACAAACGAGGTTGGCACAAGTTTGGTAACGATCAATCTGCATTCTTGACGATAACCAAACATGCCCGCAACCCTGCCGCACATCATGATCGTCACCGGTGCCCACCTATCCGCCGAGGTCTATGACCGGCCCTTGGCGTATCGCCTGCAGGCGACGATTTTGCGGGCCCTCAAAGACGACGAGGTTGTCGAGCCGCATCGCAAGGTCATTGTGTGCAGCGATGTGTGGTATCTGAATCAGAACCATCTGCGTGCTCTGCCCACCATCAGCATCGGCGGGCCCAGCGTGAATGCTTTGACGGCGTATCTCGCCAGCCGACTGCCCAGCGTGCTCGCGATTGACAACACGATGATCATTCAGCTTGATGATCGCGATTGTCCGGTGGCAACGTGCTGGGGAATTGACGCCAGCACCACAGCGGCGGCGATTGAAGCGTTTGAAGAGAAGTATCTCGAGCACTTTTTGAGTGGGACGGGTGTGATGTGATCTGATGTGGTGTGGTTCAGTCGACTGACGCGATTGCTTGCATGCCTTGGACATTGCAGGAAAGCCTGCCGCCCGGGACGGGCGGCCCACCGAAGAAAACACCCCGTCGCGTGCAGGCGACGGGGTATTCATGTGTGAGAATGAGTCGAAGGCTTACGCCCTCGTGCTCTCATGAACGATTACTGGGGGCATTCGCCGCCAGCGAGTACATTGAAGAAGTCGATGACATCCTGGTCTTCGGGGAAGACATCGTTGTTGTTGAAGTCGATGTCGTTGCACTCGGGGCAGTCAGCGCCGGCGAGAACGGCGAAGAAGTCAATGACGTCTTGGTTTTCGGGGAAAACCTCGTTGTTGTTGAAGTCGATGTCGTCGCACGTGGGACCACTGCCGCAGTTTGGATCCCCTGGGAGGCCCACTGTCACCACCGCCGTGCGACTCACAAACTCGCCGCATGCGATCGCGACGGCACGCACTGCAAAGCCGCTACCCGTCAGGAAGTTCGAGAACGTCACTGTGCTTGTATTCGTTCCGCTCACGTTGCCGATCGTCGCCACTTGGAAGATCAACTCGCCATCTTCAAGACGACGCCAAAAGAACCCGCCTTCGCCGTTGTCCCGACCAAACTCCCAGGCCCAGCTCAGTGCGCCCTCGCTCGAAGCATTCGCTGTGAACGTCAGCGTGTTTGGGCCGCCACAGATCGTTTGGTCAGCAGGCTGCGTCGAGAACGTTGCGCCGGCACAATCGCCGCCCACGGTTTCGAGCACCCACATGTTGCGGCCGCTGTCGCATGCCCAGCCGTCAAAGCTCGAAGGCAGCACGATGATGCGATACGTGCCTGCATCAAGCCCGCGATTGATCGTGACTGGCGCGCAGAGGTCATCGAAGTAAAAGCCGTTGTCCACAAAGAACTCTGTGGTGCCAGAGCAGTCGCCGTCTCGCAAACTCTGCACAATCGCTGCTGCAGGCAACTGCGAGCGAAGCACAAGCCCCACATTGCGCCGCTCGCTGATGGTGAACTCAAACCAATCGGTATCACGAAGCTGGCCCGTACTGAAGAACGTGCCACTGAGCGTCTGTCCCAATGAAATCGTCTCAAACGCGGGCGACTCGCTGTTGCACCCGCCGTTGTTGTCACTCCCACATGCTTCGCTTTCAGCAATCGCGCCCGCCGGAATCGTGAGCGGACATGCTGCAGGAATCATGCGGACAATGAGCCCCATGTCGCCCGTACCCCCAGCAAAGATGCCAAGCGAGAACAGAATCTCCTGCCCTTGCACTGCATCGAGAATGAAGAACACGCTATCATCAAAAACGATGCTTCCGCCTCCTGCGCACCGCAGCACGCTGCCGTTGCACGCGCTGTACTGCGTGAGGATGGGAGTCGCCCCACCACCCGCTCCGCCCGTCGCTTCGATGTAGACTTTGCCCGTGCTGGTTGGTGTGAAGCTAAACCAAATGTCCTTCGGCTGCAGCGCAGGTTCAGCAAAGGGATAGCAAGGCGTCGAAGCATCGTTGAGTGCTCCCGCGTTGCTGCCTTCCCACGCAGGCTCGCTCCCCACACTCTCTGTCAGCACGAGAGGCGACGAGCATTGGTCGTTGCTCGGGGGCGGGAGCGGCGTCGTGTTGCCTACGGAGAAGCTCAGATCAAACAAATCAAACGGAGAGAAGCTCACCGGAAAGCTGCCCGTCGTCGTCACGTTCCAGTTTGTTGCTCCAATTGTCGCGAGATTCGCAGGGCCCGCCACCACCGCAAGCCAATATGTGCCCGCCGCGAGCGTTGGGCCATCCTGCCCTTGCAGAGCAGGCGTATCAGGCGGATTGCGAAATGCTGTGCTGCCAAAGCTCAGCCCTGCTGCGATTCCAGGAGGAAAACTTCCGTCGGTATCGTCGCTCGCAATCAGGTTGCCCAGATTGTCGTAGAGCGCAATCAGCGGGTCCTTCGTGCTTGGGTCAGGCTCGGTGCTTGTGATGCGCGTGTCGATGTCAAAGAAAAGTTCGCCGCTGATGGGAGCCGTCAGCTCGAAGCGAATCCACTTCACCGTCACCGTCTCGCCTCCGGAAGGGTCAAACGCTCGATCGGTGTCGCCCACATACTCCTGCGCGCTGGGAGGACTGGAAGGTGCCTCAAATGCGCCCGCATCGACGAACGTCGCGGGCTGCGCGAGCGCAGTACCTGCGGCCATGCTCACGATACCTACCAAACTCAGCAAAGCACCTTGAAGTTTGCCCGCAACACCAGACGCACTTCGAAACGATCTCGAACCGATATAATCCATGTCGAGCACTCCTATAAATCGCACTCCAGCACCAGCAACACAACAATACCACATCGTGCAGTAAACTTGAGAATGAGCGGTCTGCCGCTTGCGTTCAAGCGATCAGCGTTACGGGCATTCGCCGCCAGCGAGGACGTTGAAGAAGTCGATGACATCCTGGTCTTCAGGGAAGACCCGGTTGTTGTTGAAGTCGATGTCGTTGCAGCTGGGGCAGTCGTCGCCAGCGAGGACGTTGAAGAAGGCAATCACGTCCTGATCCTCGGGGAAGACGTCGTTGTTGTTGAAGTCGATGTCGTCGCAGCCAGTGGGAACTGTCAGATCAACAAAGAACGCTTGCTCTCTCCCCTGCGGATTGCGACCCTGACCCACGATCGACTTGCCGTCGCCCGAAATGTCGGTCGCTACCAGCAACTTCCACCCCGAAAGCGCCTCGCTCAGCCCGTAGGTCCACTCAAGCTCATTCTGCAGATCTCGAAAGCCCACGCCCGCTTTCCAGATCCACGCACGCGTGCCCGGAGTGCCGAACTGCAAATACTCGCCGACGACCACCGACCCGTCGCGGCTCACCGCCCGAGCGAACGAACTGCCGAAGTTGCCCGGGGCGTCCTCATCGAGTGCCTGCACCCCCTCGGCCGCAGTCCAGCGGAACGCCTTCATTTGAAAACTTTGCGCAAAGACGCCTACCGCCACCGACCCGTCAAAGTTCAGGTCATTCACACCCTGGAAGTTGCTGTCCGTCACCGGCAAGAGCAGCGTTGGAACCCCGTTGCGGATAATCACCGGCGCGTACCCATCATACTGGCCCGACATGGTCGCAATTTGCCGCGCCGAACCCGCGAGAACCTGGCCGTCACCGCTCATCGTGTTGAAGTAGTAATAGCCCGTCGGAACCTGCGCAGGCCGCGCAAATATCGTTCGCTGACCGGTCTGCGGCCGGAACGTGAACATGTCGCCTTGGTCCGGGTAAATCCCTCGGATACCGCCGTACACCTGCGCATCGTCCGAAAGGCCGAAGAACAAGCTGTTCCAGATACCCTGTTCGTCACGCAGTTGCGGGATCAGATCCTCATACCCGTTCGCGGTCGACCACCGCCACGTGTCGCCGAGCACCACGCTCCCGTCCGCCGAGATGCCCACGGCCGGATAAAGCGACTGAAGCTCGGGCGTTATAACTACCGGGGCAGTACCTGGAGACCATCGCACCACAAACCGCGGAATCGCCCCGTCGATGAACCCAGATTGGTACCCAAGACTTACCACAAACCGCCCGTCATCGCTGATGCGCACGCCGGAGTAACCACCTGAACCGCTCACGATGCAGACGTTCTGATTACACCCGGGCTCCTCGCCGATGCCGGGCATCGGAACAAACATCTGGGCGAGCACCGTGGTGCTGGTCATGACAATCGAAGCGAGCGCAAGAAACTGTTGCATGGGTGGCCTCTCCAAAGGAAAATGTGAGGTTCTACGCAGCCGACACATGTCGTTCGCAGCCCGGGACCGTCCAGATCTTCTCTAAGAGAAAATTTTCCCCAAATTCCATGGCCCGCCCCGTCGCGCTACCCTTATCCCGTGCCAGCCAAGACCCTCCAATCAGCCCTCCTTGCGACCACCACCGTCCGCCAAGAGATGCGAACACTCCTCGAGAGTGTCGGCATTCCCGCCCCCAGAGTCCGAGAACTCGTCGCGCATCTGGGTATCGACAAGTCCACCGCCAGCCGCGTCGTCCGAGGACTGTGCGCAACCGATCCCGCTACCTCCCTGCGCGAATTCCCCTCTGGCGAAGGACTGCGATCCGTCGTCGCCGCGTGCCAGCAGCACGGAGTGACCGACGCCGACGCACGCCGTGCCAAACTTTGTATCGCCGCCCTCGAGTCCCAGATCCGCTCGCTGCCAGGCGGACGTGCCGGACTGGCCACCGTCCTCGTCGGCGCCACCCCCAACCGCTCTGGCGACCGAACCATCGCCTCCAGCGTCTCCCGCGAACGTGCCGCGCGACGAGCGGCATTCAACTCCCACTGCTACCTCCAAGGCATCTGGGTCGAGGCAGCCGTCCACGGTTGGTTCCTTCACCCTGGCTCCGCCCCGGGCCGCGCGCACCAAGCGATGATGAACGCCACGGTCGGACTGCGCCGGTTGCGAACCGGCCCCCCGATTACCGTCGGTGGCGTGTACGGCTCACCCCTGAACGAGACCGCCCCGACACGCATCTGCCTCGACGGCAGACCCATCGGTGATGATCCCACCAGCGCGCTGCTGCGGGAATTCTGCGACGGCCCCGTGGACAGGCTGCGGGCGGAAAAGAACGACCGTGCGTACATCCTCTGGATGGACAGTAGCGACCCGCCGCTCGATACACCCGCCACGATCGCCCTCGGAATGAAGTACCTCGACTTCATTGAGACCCACAAGTCGGATCGCTTTCACTTCGCTGCCACGACCTACACGATCCGAAGACCCACACGACTTCTGGTCATCGAGGTCCTCGTGCACGCCGACCTTGTCGGACTCGGCGGACCCAGCCTGCACATCACGCTCCTTCCGCAAAGTCTCCCCGATCCCATCGGCGGGCCGCCCCGCAATCGTCGCGAAATCCTCGATACGAATGCCGCGTTCGTGCCCATGGGACGCGGCTTCTCTCGCCCCGGCACGCCCCACAGCGACACCTACCTGCCGATGCTTCAGCACGCCATGCGCGAACTCGGTTGGGATCCCCGCGACTTCGAACGACACCGCCTCGAAATCGAATACCCGCTCGCGTTCGTCGGCACACAGGTCTGGTTCGAACTCCAGGAATCCCCGCCCTCGGCAGGCGGCACAACTTCGAGAATCAGTTGACCACGTGCCAAAGGCTGCCGGCTTTGCTGCTGCATCTGGCGTACTGGAGTGGGCGGGGACGTTGGTCCGATCGCCGCTGATAGTGGACGCGTCGGCACCAACGCGGACCATGAGGCCACGCAATTCTCGTGGCTGCTCGTTGCGCCGGCTCGCTGGGCCGAAACAAAGTATGTGCGCGTGGTGACAAGCACCGATCACGATCTCGAAGAGATGCGAATGTGCAAGATGTTCGTGCGTCACACGATGGCGTGCCACGCAAACCGCGCCAACGACCGCTGCTTTGAGCGGTCGGTGCGTCTTTTCGTATCTACACAGGATTGTGGCTTCAATGAAAAATACCCCGTCGCGTGCAGGCGACGGGGTATTCATGTGTGAGAATAAGTCGAAGGCTTACGCCCTCGTGCTCTCATGAGCGATCAGTCAATTACTGGGGGCAGCTGCCGCCAGCGAGGACGTTGAAGAAGTCAACCACGTCTTGGTCTTCGGGGAAGACGCCGTTGTTGTTGAAGTCGATGTCTTGGCAGCCCAGGACTGCATCGCAGGTAGCGGGGTTGCCACCGGCCAGGACGTCGAAGAAGTCAACCACGTCTTGGTCTTCGGGGAAGACGCCGTTGTTGTTGAAGTCGATGGTGTCGCAAGCGACGATGCCGTTGGCGAGGTCCAAGTCGGCTTGGTCGATGACGCCGTCGCAGTTGATGTTGCCTTGAGCCCAACCACCGTTGGTGCCCAGGTTGGCCGTGACAATGGCCACGTCAGCGCCGTCGCGGACGCCGTCGAGGTTCACGTCGCCAGCAACCGTGCCCAAGACGACCGTGAGCAGTTCGTCAAGGTCGGCACAGTTGATGACCAGGTCGCCGTTGATGTCGGCTGAAAGGTCAGCACGAGCAGCTTCGGCGGTTTCGGTCGCCCAATCAATGTTGGTGTCCGTCGCGCTGAGGATCTGCGTGCGGACGTAATCAAGGTCAACCGCGTCGATGCGGTTGTCGGTTGCAGCAGCAACGCCGTCGTTGCCGTCAGCACCGATGGGCAGCCAGCCGCGGGTCGTGCCCGTCACGCTGTTCGCAACGTCACCGCGAGCATCGCCAGCGGCGTAGGGCTTGCCGGTGGCGAGAACGGTGCCGAAGAAGTTGCCACCAAAGGCGGTGTCAACTGCGGTGAAGCCAGCCTTGCGGTCAAGCTTGCCGGTAGCGGGGTCGATGGCCAGACCATCGGCCCAGTAGCGGACGTCCATGCGATCGGCATTGGCGCCCACGCGACCGAAGTTGCCGTCGCCGCTGAAGTCACCGAGGATTTCGATGCTTGCCTTGCTGCCGGCGTTCCAGGTCACGGTTGCGCCATCGTTACGGTCGGTCCAAGCAGCGATGAGGCCAGCCGCGTCGTTGAGGTTGCGGAGGCCGTCGTTGTTGAAGTCGCCCATCACGCGGTTGAGGCTGAGTGCGCCGCTCAGAGCTGCGCCGTAGCCAACCGTCGTGCCATCTTGCAGCGTGAAGGTCGTGGCTGCGCCGGTGGTGCCGTCGCTGTAGGTTTGACCAGTCACACGGCGAGGAGCCTGACCGACGTTACCGGCAGCGCCAGCAGCGCCGTTGCCGCTGGTGCCGAAGGCTTGGTAGCGTGCTTGTGAGTACACGACCGTGCCGCGGATGTTGTCTTGCGTGAACTGGACGCGGCCGCTGTTGAGGCCGAAACCGACGCCGTCGTTGCCTTGGAGGTAGTCAGTTGCGGTGAGGGGAATCAGCAGCGTTGCAGCGAATTCGCCGGGGCTGAAGAGGTTGATGGGGTTGGTGGGGTTGGCGTTGAAGGCGTTGATCGAACGCGTGATGTTGTTGAGGAACTCAGCCGAGCTGTTATTGTCCATGTTGGCAGCAACGGGGAACTGAGCGCGGAGAGCGTTCTCCGCAGTGATTTCAGCGGGGGTCAGGCCGCTCCAGCCGTAGCCACCGTCAGCGGCGGGGGCGAGGAGGGGGTTGCCGATGGTGGCGAAGATGGCCTTGCCACCGATTTGCCAGCCGTCAACCGTGCGAGCGACGCCCGTGCTGGGGTCGATTTCGCCGCGGAGGCCGTTGTCGAGGATGGTGTTGCCAGCCTCGCTGCCGCCGTTGCTGCGGGGACGGATGAAGTCACCGGTGCGGCCGTTGAGGTTCTTGGAGACTGAGAGGATGTCGCAGAAGGGGGCTTCGCTCGTGCGCCAGCTGTCGCCACCGACGTAGCCGATCGTGAGGCGGTGGTAGCGAACGGTTTCGCGCACGTTGCCGGTGCCGTTCTTGTTGCTGGGGAGCCAGCTCGGGCCGGGGGTGTCGGTCGCGGCGCTGTTGTTCACGTTGCCCACGTACTCGCCAATGCCCCAGCTCGGATCGACGCCGATGCTGTTCATGAAGGCGTTGTGCGTGCCCGAGCCGACGTCACGGTTGATGAAGTGGATGTTTTCGCCGGTGCTGGTACGACCAGTCAGAGCCAGGTGCTGGAGGTCGGTGAAGGTGATCTGCGAGATGCCCACGCCGAAGTTGGCGATGGGGGCGATGGGTGCCCAAGCGATCTGCGTATCGAAGATCGTGTTGTCGTTGGCTTGGCTGGGAACGCCCGTGTAGAGGTTCAGAGGCGAAGCACCGAGGTTGACCAGTGCGTTGCTGCCGCCAGCGCCCGATGAACCACCCGTGCGGTTGACGTTGGTGCGGGGGTTGGTGCCGTAGCCGACTTGACCAGGACTACGCGAAGCCAAAGCATCGCCAGCCGTGCCAGCTTGGATGGTCCAGAGCGTGGGGACGTCAACGGGAGCGGCAGTGTTCTGCATGCCCGTGTTCGCGCCGGGGTTCACGTTGCCACCTTGCCAAGCAGCCGCGCGGTACTTGTTGACACCGCTGGTGATTGCGCGGAAAGGAGCCGCACCGGGGTTGGCGGTGGTGTGGATCCAGCTGACTGCACCGCTGGGGAGACCGCCTGAGCCCAAGAACTGCTGAGCATTCACGAAGGCGGGGTTGGTCAGTGCCGAGCTCATGCTGGGCAGGGTGCTGTTAGCGGAGTTGGGGGTGAATTCGCCGCCAGCGCCCTTGCCGCCCCAATCAACCAGCTCTTGCACGCCCGAGACGCTGCCGACAGCGCGGTACTGGACGATGTAGTAGTTGCCCGGGAGGTAGCCAGCGCCTTGGGCGGTGGTGGGCAGCAGGTCGATGAGCGGATCGAACGCGGGCGTACGCACGGTATCGCCGTCAACGTCGATGAAGTCGTTGGCAACTTGGGGAGCTTGCAGCAGGTTCTGCAGCAGCGTTGCACCGTAGAGGTTGACAACATACGGAGCCTGGGCATTGGCAACGCTCACCGCGCCGCCGCACGCCGCAATCATCAAAAGGGCCTTGGTCGAATTCTTCATGGCATGATCTCTCTTTGCAAAGTCGACACTATTCTTGCAAGCTGCGCACGAACGCAACTTGGCACCACCACGTTGGAGCGCACAGAGCGCACCATCGCACCTCTAGTAAAGCACAATGTCCAATTAGGTCTTGTCAAAATCGCGCTGAGATTGCGCGAACTCTACAAGCACCAGTTGACTCGCTGCACACTGCCGCTGCGCAACAAAACAAGCCGGAGCGACTCCGGCTTGCTATCTTACTGAATAACACTGCTTACGGGTTGGCCGGAAGCACCTGATCCACGCCGTTGTCGCCGCTGATGCTCCAGAACTTCTCACCCCAGAGCTTCTTCTTAACCGTTTGCGACACAAAGGTGTTCTCAACGTGGCCATCGACGAAGACGAAGTTGCTTGAGCCACCCACATCGTCCTTGCCGGTGTGATGGCGACCAACAGCCATCAAGCCACTAAAGGCATTGGCAATGATGCCTTCGGATGCATCCTTGGTGAACTTGGTCTGGCGCCATGTGCTCGCATCCAGATCGGGATACCGCCAAGTTGCGGCGCCAGTTGACGAGATCGGGGCATCTGTGGGCCGGTCCGCACGATTACCAGGGCGGGTGAAGGGCGTGATCGGACGGTGGGACTTCATGCGGTTGTTGTCATTGGGGTCACGCATCGACTGCCAGTTCACGCCGTACGCAAGCTCCGCACCCAGGATTGTTCCTGAAGCACCACGCGCACTGCCGTCAACGAGCGAAACATCAACGAAGCGGTTCACGCGGGCGTTACCAGCTTCAGAGAAGAACTTGTTCCGCGGGAAGAGGGCATCGTTGCCGCCGTATGCAATGCGCTTGACCTGACGATCCACAGGCGTTGCGCCAGGGCTGGCTTGGTTACCACCCAAGGCCTCTTGTCCGGGTTCCCAGTCTTCGGGGTTGCTGCCGGGGTTCGTACGCGGTGCGCCACCATTCGGCAACGACGGGCACTCGAAGGCTTCTTCGGGAACTTGGCCGTCGTTGAAAAGGAAGTACGACCAGTGGATATAGCCGTTAGCCGGGTCGGTCCCTTGTTGGTCTGCAAGACGCCACGCGAAGCTGGAGGGATCGGGGTCACGGGCGTACAGGTATGAGGCCGGGAACGTCTTGTACGTCACCGTGTAGATCGAGACGCCTTGGCCAACTGCGCGAATGTTCGCTTGGCACTTGAGCTGGCGAGCACTTTCACGCGCCGCGCCGAGCGAAGGCAGCAGAATGCCGATCAGCAAAGCGATGATGGCGATTACGACAAGCAGCTCAATGAGCGTAAAGCCGCGAGTGGAACGACGTTGGGTCATCTGGGCGAGCATGGAGAGTGTCCGTCCATTGGCTCAACATCACGCAGCGACACGCTTGCGGAAATTGAGATGGGGTTTCAAGTGGATGTATATTCCCATGCTGCGTCGATCTTCGCGTTCACATTGTGTGAAGATGAAGTGAAGATGTATTGACAATCCTGTGAATGTAAAGAAATTGTTAAGTCTTTACAAAGATCGCGTCATTTCTGCCGTCTTTTCAACACCCAATCACGGGGTTGTAAATCAATTATCCCGTTTTACCGGTACTGACTCGACCGGTGCCGCGCCCGCCGTCGCGGGACGCAGCACGATACTCGTCGCAGGGTCGCCGTTCACGATTGCCTGCAACTGATCGCGCACCTGCTCGGGCGTGACTTGCATCACGATGCCCGGCACGGTCATCAACTTGCCCGTGTCAATCCCTGTGTAGGCGTACGACTCAAGAATCAATCCCCAGACGCCTTCGTTGATCAATCGATCCTGCCACAGCTTCTGTTGCGCGGCCTGCGCTTCAAGCATTTCGCCTTCGGTGGGTCCTTGCTGGGCAAACGCCCGCAATTCGCTGAGCATCAGCGCGTGAATCTCATCAGCCTTCGCCGGCGGCGCAGTCGACACGCCGACAAACAGCCCCATGCCCGGGAATGTCGACGCTGGATTGAGCGTCCACGAAATGCCGCCACGCGTCTCGCGATCAGGCAACACTTCCTTGAGCTTCGCATCAAATCGCCGCGTTGCAATGCGCGCCGCCATCTGCAGCGGCAACATGCGGTCGTAATCCTGCTCATCACACGCCCAAAACGACCACGAAACCACCGCACGTGGCGTCACGCTGGGCATCGCGCGATCAACAGTCACTGTCGAAGTCGACTTGACGATGCGCCGCAAATCAGCGTTCGTCGCCGTCGTCACGAGCGGTCGCTGAGGCAGCGACGCAAAGTATCGCTGTGACAACTCAAAGACCATTTCGCGTGGCACCCTGCCCACAAAGCCGACTTCAATTGGCGCAGTCGCGATAAGTTTTTCAAGCCACGCCTGTGCTTTCTCAACCGTAATCGCTTCGACCTGCTCGCGCGTCAATCCACGCCCGCGTACGTCATCTTTCGGAAAAATTGCATCTGCCATCACATGCGGAAACGCCGAGCGCGTGCCGCGCATGCGCGAATCAATCTCTTTGAGCTGCTCTTGCTTCCACGATTCGAGCGCATCGGCCTCAATCACCGGCTTGGTGAGCAGCCAGTACGCCAATTGGAACTGCATCTCGATATGCACATTGTCGCCTGCGACTGTCAGTCGGGCGTAATCGCCCGCCACTTCGCCCGTTGTGCCAACGTTCCAACCCTTGAGTTTGGCTTTCAGTTCCGTGTGACTCAGGTCCTTGGTTGCTGGCTTCTTCCACGCCATCATCGCCGCTTCGGTCAGTCCACGGGTGCTGGCATCCTCTTGCAGACCGCCGCCATACAAAGCAACTTGAATTTGTCCCGTCTGCTTTTCATTCGGAAAATACCGGTGCGACACGCGCACGTTGTTCGTCAACACACCCGTCCACATCGACGCTGAAAACACTTCCGTCTGCTCGCGCCACTCGCCAAAAGCTGGCCGCTGATCCATCGGAATCAGCCATCGCTCTTCGACGCGCTTGGGCTTCGTGGGTACAACATCCGTCGGCGGCGGCACGACCTGCGCGCTGGCAGACAGTGAAAGGGCCAGTGAAAGGGCCAGTGAAAGGGCCAGCGAAAGAACCAACGACATCGCACCTGCACACAGCTTCACGTTGTTACCCAGCGTCATACTTCTTCCTTCGTTCTTCCAAATCTCGTTCTTCCAACTCTGTCTGACTCGCATCAGCAAGCTCTATCCAAGCAACCTGCAGGGCCCGTTGCAATCACTCGCGCGGGTGAACTCACCCGCCAACATGCCGCGAACCGCTTTGTCGATCCGGTCGCGAACCTTGTCCAGCCGCATCGCTTCAAACGGCAACACGCCGCGCTGGCCCACAGCCAGACACCAATATTCGGCTTGACCGCCCGCCAAGGTTCGACCTTCTTGAGCTTCGCCAGTTCCATCACCAGTTTCTGACCCAAACCCGTGCGCAACCGCCATCGCATACACGCCCAATTGCAAGTCATCGCGCTTGGGCTCAAGCAGCTTGTTCCACGCCCGCCCGGCTTTGTAATCAATCACGCGGAATCCGCCGCTCGACAACTGGTCCACGCGATCAATCTTGGCCGTAAACGAGTGCTGCACGCCATCAACCACGTACGGAAACACAACAACCCGTTCGGTTTCGAGCACCATCGCCGACTCATCGTGGAGCATGCGATAGCACGTTGTCAGTTGAGCCGACAATTGCCCCAGTTGTTCGCCCAAAATGCCGTCGCGCTCTTGCAGATTCGCCATCGCCAGCTCGCGCAGCAACGCCGACTTGCCCAGTCGCAGCAAATCATGCAGCGCAGGCTTGGTCGTCCCCTCGGCATCAGCCAGCGCCCACGCCTGATAAAACTTTTCCAAAGCCGCATGAGCCGCATTGCCCAACTGCTGCGGATCACTCTCGCCCTCGCTCAGCCCCACAACATATTTCAGATACCAACACCGCGGGCAACGCTCATACGCATCAATAGACGAAAAACTCAGCCGCAGCGGCGGCACCAGCGCCCGCATGCCGCCCGCGTTCGCACCATCCGCCCGCTCTTGCCGATTTCTCGCCTGCAGCGCGCGCGTCAACGTCGCGAGCAGCGCGTCCTGTGCAGTTTCGTCCCCCTCGCCACTGGCCATGGCTCGCAGCGATGCTTCATCAACGCCCTTCTCCACGCCCGCAATCATCGCGAGTTGCGTCGCGGTTGTCAGCAGCGTTCGCTGTGCCTGCGCCAGTGCACCTGGCTCGCTCGCGCCCACAGTTTCCGCCTGTTCGCACGCTGCCGCTGCCTGCAAGCGTGCTTCGCGCCGCATCGCTTCATACACATCGCTCGCATCACCGGCCTGCTCGCTCGCGTCCGTCAAATCATCTCGCGATGCCACAACCACACCGCCGCGCCGTGCCTGCTCAAGCACGTCCTTCGCATGCACCCGCGTGACAGGCAAGCCCACCGGCGCACCCAGCGTGAGCTCATCAAAGAAATGCATCGCCGCCGATGACCACTTGCCCTTGTGCTTGGCCATCACAATCAGCCGCCGCTTCGCTCGCGTGCACGCCACGTAAAACAGCCGGCGTTCCTCGTCCTGATGCGTCGAGACTTCATCAAGCGTCGCCACTTCATCCAGTAGCCCAGGGGGCAACTGCGACTCGCTGCCATCGCGCTGCTTGCTCGGAAATCCGTTGGGCGGATTGACTCGGCACACAAAAACCGTGTCAAATTCCAGACCCTTGCTGCTGTGAGCAGTCAGCAGTTGCACCTTGCCCGGCGCGTCATCGCCAACATCGCTGGCATCGGTCTGCTCGTCATCGCGTTCCGTCGCTTGCTCAACATCGCCCAATCTTCCAACACTGCGAAAACCCGGATCAACCTCTTGCAGCTCTTGGAAGTACTTCCAAAAGCTCCGCAAATCACCGGGCGGCTCAAAGTTCACGCGCCGCGAACGCGCGAGCCCCAGCAGCGTGACCAGCGCACTCACCCGCGCCGCTCGCTGGCGCTGTGGCAGCAGTTCCGCATGCGCGACGCCCGTCCGCAGCATGATCGCTTCCAGTGCTTCGTCACCAGGCAGTGCGAGCAGTTCCTGTCGCATCGCTTCATGCAGCGCAAGCACGCGCATCGCCGTCAGCGCAGGCACCGATTGCTGCTCTTGCGTTTGTTCTTGCAACTGATCCCGCAGCCACGCCGCATACTCGCCCGGATGTTCAACGCCCTCAGCCCCCAACTCCGCACGCTTGCGCACATCGCGATACGCCAGCTCCCACCGCATCACCGTTTGTGCATCAAGCCCGTAAGGGGCCCTCGTCAGAATCCTTCGCACACACCACGTTACATCAGGCGACAGACACCACTGCACCCACGCGAGCACGTCTTCCACGCCCGCGTCATCCAGCACGCCAAGCTCGCGCCTTCGCTCCCACGGAATCCCTTCCAGCGACAACGTACCCGCAACATGATCCAGGTGCGTGTGCGTGCGCGCAATCACCGCATACTCGCTCCACTTCACTTTCTCGCCCAGTGCCAGCCGCTGCTTGCGATCCATCGCAATCATCGCCGCAATCAGCGGTGCGTCACCCTTCTCGTCGTCCATGCTCAACAGTTCAACGCTGGAAAGTCCCGCATTCTCACGCGGCTGCATGGTCTTGTCGGGCTTGAAGCGATGATGCGCCCGCGAAATGATCGCATTGCCCGTTTCGATGATCGCATTGCCCGAGCGATAGTTCGTGCCCAGCGTGATGACCTCGTGCGATGACCACACCTGCGCAAAGCGTTCAAACGCGAACTGATCCGCCCCGCGAAACGCGTAAATCGCCTGGTCATCATCGCCCACGACAAAGATCGACGAACCCGTCGCCTGAGGCGGGCACAACAACTTCGCCAGCTCAATCTGCCCTGCGTTGCAATCCTGAAATTCGTCAATCACCAGTGCCTTGATTTCACTCTGCACCAGCGCCCGCACAGCCGCATGCTCGCGCAGCAACATCACAGGCAGCAAAAGCAGATCATGAAAACTCATCCAGCCGCGCTTCCAACTTTCGCGCGACACAAAGTCATACGCCCGCGTCATCTGCTCAAAGTGCGCCAGTTCCTGCATCGCCACTTCGAGAGGCCGATCATTCTGCTCACCAAGAAACGCCTTCGCGCCATTCTCGCGTTGCTCTGCGGCGAATGCAATCGCTCGCTTGGGCAACACACCCCTGTCCGCCATCGCACTGCAAATCGCTTCAATGCGCCCGGCAATTGCGCCAAGCCCCTCGCTGCGCAAGTTGGGAAACAAATCGAGTGACTCAATTGCCTGCTTCACCAGTCTTCTGCGTTGCGCCGGATCAATCATCACCAGTCGCGAAGGCAATCCCAATTCCGCCCCAAATCGCCGCACCAGCGACGCACCAAGCCCGTGCAGCGTGCTCGCCCGCACGCGTTCTGCCGCCACGGGCGACAGCAACTTGCCCAGCCGCTCGCGCAGCTCGCGCGCCGCCTTCACGGTAAATGTCGCTGCCACAATCTGCTGCGGCTCCACGCCCTTCTCGCGCACCAGCCACGCGATGCGCTGCGTAATGACGCGCGTCTTGCCAGTACCAGGCCCTGCCAGCACCACCAGCGCCTTGCCCTCATGCGTCACGCACCGCGTCTGCGCCGTGTTCAATCCTTGCAAAAGCGTCTCAGCAACTTTCACTTTGCCTTCACCACCTAACAGCGACATGTCCGCGTCTCGCTTGGCCACACATCACTCCCGCACGTTACGCCTTTTTCTTGCAATACAAATGCACCGCCATGTTGTGATACACCCGCGTCTCAGGTCCATCGGCCCCCGGAATCGAAAAGTCTGCTTCTTCATACTGCAAACCGCTGGCAGCTTCTAACGCCGCTGCATCCGCAGCTTCCGCCGCGAGCAGTTCTTCCATCTCGGCAGGCGACATGTATGCACTCTCATCATGATCGCCGCGAGCGAAGTCATCGTTGTGATCAGACCCGTGATCAGACTCGTGATCGTCGTCTTCAAACTCGAACTCATCAAACTCGTCATCTGGCTCAGGCGTCCGCGCCTTACCACTGACCTTGCCACCCGCATTCTTCTCGCCCGGCTTGCCGCCTTTATCTGCCTTGCCACGTGCCTCATCGCGTTCGCGCTGCCGCTGCTCGCGTTTCCATTCCTCGCGCTCGTTGGCTTTCTTACGAAAAACCTTCTCCGTCATCTCCATGCCATCGCTGGGCTGCTCCTGCCCCGCAACTTCAAATCGCAATGGCGTGGGCGTGCGCAACACCAAAAATCCAGTGTCATCAAGCAGCTCAATCAGCTTCGCCATCTGCGCCTTCACGCGTTCAAACCCCGCGCGATCTCGCACCAACGGATAAGGCGGATCCAAAAACGCCAAGTGCAAAGGCCTCGGCGCCCGCGCCAGCGCCGCCGGCCCCAGCGCATCCGCCACCAACACCTCACACCGATCTTCACACCCCAAGGACGCCACATTGCTGCGCAAAATCTCGGCGATGAATCGATCCTTCTCGACCATCACGCACTTGCGCGCCCCGCGCGACACCGCCTCAAGCCCAATGGCACCCGTTCCCGCG
>VYLN01000084.1_pt1 | contig 20520 bp, 18 predicted proteins | sample 5109471 | NCBI WGS metagenome assembly VYLN01 (sample SAMN12291806, study PRJNA351875) | freshwater metagenome | isolation source: freshwater lake | place: USA: Michigan, Lee Lake | collected 2013-08-06 | reverse complement strand
GGCGGGAATGGTTGGTGCGGCGGACATGGCTTTAGCGATTGCCTTCGGTGCGACTTGCCTTTCCATGGCCGTTTGAGCCGTTTTTGGTTTCGGGCTCGCCCAGCAACATATTCAACTCTTCGTCGGTCAGTAGCGGCGGGTTCGCAGCAGCAGGAGCTTCTGCGGGTGATTCTACGGGCTGCGTGGGCCGGCGGACGGGATTGGGCTCTTCGGTCAGGCGGAGGGACGGGCCACCTTGCCGCAATGGTAAGGCATTGGGGCGGCTTGGGTTACGCTGGGCTTCGGCACTTGTTGCCATATGCGTCCAGCGCTGGGTACCTTCCGAGACCATCGGCCCAACCCATGTTGGCGCAGCAATTGGTTGCGCAGCGAGAACGGGCTGGGCAGGCTTGGGCGGCTGGTCGCGTGATTTGTCGAGCAATTGGACGAGTTCGACGCGGGTTATGCCGCGCAGGACTGGCGAGCGGGCGGCGTCAAAAACCCACAAATGCAAGGCCGGAATGCGATCGGCGAGGGCTTGCAGGGCTTCACGAAGGCCTGTGAGCTTGGCGGGCTCCACAAGCATCAAGATCATGGCACGCGGGGACTTAGGGCCGTGCTGGGCGAAGTCGCTGCAAAGCAGTGCAACCGTTTCAAAATCGTCGCAGGCGTAGAACAATGTCAGGCCTGGCCGCGTCAGTTCGCGTTCAAGTTTGGCGTCGCGTTGCCAGTTTGGCGGAGCCCACGCGACACAGATCGCGCTCGACTGCGTTGCATTGGCGGCGGGGTTGGAAGGCGAGCCGGGCATCAGCGGATTGTACGGGATTATGAAGCGTTGTGGAAGAGAAATTCTTTACTGTGTGATTCCAGAAATGAAAACTGCACCGCTCGCGGGTGCAGTTGTTTGCTCTACCAAGTCGACATCCTACCGCACGGCCCAGTCAATCGTGCGAGTTTGCACGCTCAGATCATCGGAGACGCATTGACTGGCGGCATGGAATGCACATGCTTCGTCACAGTTGCTCGAAGGCACACAGCGAGCCAGGGCGCGGGCGTCGTCGTCGTGGAAGGGCAGCAGCAAACGCGGGCCGGTGATTTTGACGAGGGTGAGCGAGCTTGCATCGCGCATGCAGGGCTGGGCCAGAGCTTGCTCGAGCACGCTGCCTTTGGCAGAGTCCCAGTCGCCAGGCTTTTCGACGCTCCACGCGAGGCACTCGCAGTCGCGCGGGGCGTTGCCTTGATAGACCGCCAAGACGACTGATCGCTCGGAGGCCAGATTGGGCAAGCCTGTGGCGATGTCAGGATCGAGGTAGGCAAACTGCTGCATGTCATCGTCACGCACGGGTTGCGAGACGGTGCGAATGACGGCGTCGCTCGACGAATTGCTAGGCGAATTGCTGGACGAATTGTTGCTCGCGATATCGCTCGCAGTGTCGCGTGCACGCTCTCGCATCGGGTTTTCGTTTCGAGCAATCGGCACTGGTGCTGGCTGAGGCTTGGGAGCAAGCACCACAACCGCCATAGTGAGAGCGGCAGCCGCCGCGAGGCCAGAACCCAGCCACAACGCCAAGTTGCGACGCGGCGAGCCCGAACTGACCGAAGTGACAATAACGGGCGACTGCAAGCGAAGCGGCAGCGGCGCACTCTGCATCTCACGTTGCACATCGCGCTCGAAGGATTCGAGATCGAGGGTTTGACGTACCAGATCATCGAGTACCAAATCATCCCGCACGGAATCATCGCGCTGGTGGCCGCCGGCGGGCGAGTTGGGCGAGTTGGGATTGTCGGTGGGCAAGGCAATACTCCGACGTGTCCGCGCGTGCGTTGCGGGCAGGAAGCCGCGACACGTTCTGCGTTGTTGTTCGCCTGCGGCGGCGATGTGTTCAGGTCTTGTTTTTGCGTGCTTTCAGGCGTTTTCAGTCGCCAGCTTCGTCGGCGGGGGCGTCACCAAAGCCCAGCCGCTGGAGGTACGCACGTAATTTGGCGTATGCCCGTTGCTTGCGGACATTGACGTTGCTGGGGGCAATACCCATAACTTTCGCGAGGTCTCGGTCGGACTGGCCGCCTGCCCAGTTGCGAACCAGCCAGCGTTCTTCGTCGGTCAGTTGCGTATCGCCCGCGCCAGCGAGCGCACTGCGCAGCGATTCGAGCAACGCCGCGTGCTGAGCAGGTTCGGCTGGCGGCTGCTGCTCGCGCTGGTGGCTGACGGCGACCAAACGGGTGTATCGCGTCAGAGCGGCATCGGCCCGGCCTGCGGCGCGGATGTGCTGCAGCCAGACTTTGTGCGCAACCGCGAACGCGAACGTCGTGACTGCTGATCGCGATTCGTCGTAGCGCCCGGTCGTCAGGGCTTGCCACAAGCCGATGAGCGCTCGCTGGGCGAGGTCGTCGGCGAGGTCAGGCTTGGCGGACATTTTCTCGGTGAACAGCCGGACGAGCGCGGGCCGCAGGCGATTGGATAAGTCGGCGAACGCGGCTTCATTCCCCGCGACGCAGCGAGCGGTCAGGGCGCGCAGTTCATCGCGACGTGCGGCGGCGGATGGGGGTTGGTCGTCGCGCGAGGGCATGCGGGCATGGCATTATCGGCTAGATGGGCAATCGGCGGGCAGACTCAGAAGACGCAGCAAACCTCGAAAAAACGTAGCAATCGCGCATCAAGGCGCATGAATCACTTGGCAGACGCCGTTTGTGCGCCTTCGCGCGTGATTGCTCATGTTTGTCTACGGTCTCTGCACGGCGAGGCACGGGTGGCATCACCAGTCGCGACTATTCGCCAGTCGTCAGCACGCGCTCAGTGATGAGTGTGCGGCCCGCGGCGTCAAGCAACTGGGCGTTGAGCGTGATGGGCTGCTTGGCGGCAAGAACTTCCGGCGGCAGGGCGACTTCAAGGGCGTAACGCGTGCCCAGAACGCTCGAGCGGTAGGCCTCGCGTAATTGCGTGGGGCTGAGGGTGATATCGGCAAGTTGCCGGTCCTGCGTCGACGCGGTAACGCGAAGTTGACCCACGGCTTGCGTAAAGCGGGAACGGCCATCGAGCGTGACGACGTCGAGCACGAGCTTGGGGTTGGCTGGGTCGCGCTTGTCGATGCCGGCGGAACTGGCGAAGGCGACGCTAACGACCTCTGGCGTGGCGAGAGCGATTTCACCAACGGAAAATGGTGAGGTTTCACCGGCGTTTGTGCGGGCGGCAAGTTCCTGCAATTGGCCCTGAGCATCGGCGAGTTGCGACTTGAGATGTTTGTTCTCGGTTCGCAAATCGGCGAGGGTTTTGTCGACGGATTTTGAGCCGCCAAATCGCACGGAGCAGGCGGCCAGCGTGGGCACGAGCAGAGCAAGCACGAGGAGGGACGCGATGCGCATGATCGAGGGTACGTGAGCGGCGGCATGCGCGGGGGAATTCACGAACTACAGTGCGGCAAAGGAGCGGTTATGCGCATCGCACTGTCGGCTGACCATCGCGGGTACACCGGTATCAAGCAACTGCAGGAAAAACTGCAACGCGAAGGGCATGACGCCGTCGTGATGGGTGATATTTCTGGGCCGCCCGCGGATTATCCCGATCGTGCGTTTCAGGTTGGGCGGGCCGTTGCCGAGGGCAAGGCTGATTTGGGCGTGCTGCTGTGCGGCACGGGCATCGGGATGAGCATCGCCGCGAACAAGGTCTCGGGCGTGCGTGCGGCGGTGGTGCATGACGAAATGACGGCACACCTGGCCCGCAGCCACAACAACGCAAACGTAATTTGCATGAGCGCGGATTTGCTGGGCCAGCGGCTGATTGAGAAAATCGTTGATTCGTTCCTCGAGAGCGCGTTTGAAGGCGGCCGGCACACGCGGCGGATTCATAAGATCGAAGCGATCGAGAAGGGGAAGGACCCGGCGGGCATCGTCGAATAACGCAGGTGAATCGTCCCGGCTCTATGCTCCTCCATGCTCACGCTCACCAATCTCCGCAAGCATTTCGGCCCCGCTAGTCGGCGGGTGGTCGCGGTGGATGGCGTGTCGCTCACGGTGCGCAAGGGCGAGGTGTTTGGGTTGCTGGGGCCCAACGGCGCGGGCAAGTCCACGACTATTGGCATGGCGACGGGGCTGATTTCTCCTGACGAGGGCACGGTGAATATTGAGGGTGCGGGGGCCCCCACCACCAGCACGGCCCGGCTGCATCTGGGCGTTGCGCCGCAGGAACTGGCGCTGTATGAGCAGCTCACGGGTGAGGAGAACTTGCGGTTTTTCGGCAAGTTGTATGAGTTGTCGGGCGATGCACTCAGCAAGCGCGTGGACACGGTTCTCGAACTTGTCGGCTTGTCGCCTCGTCGGCAGGATCGCGTGGTGACGTACTCGGGCGGGATGAAACGCCGGCTGAATTTAGCCGTCGCGCTGATTCATGATCCGCCGCTGCTGCTGCTGGACGAGCCCACGGCGGGGGTTGATCCGCACAGCCGGAACAACTTGATTGATGTCGTTCGCAAACTGGCGAGCGAAGGCCGGACGATCATCTATACGACGCATTATATGGAGGAAGCCAGCAAGCTCTGTGACCGCATCGCGATCATGGATAAAGGCAAAGTACTGGCACAGGGCACACTGAGCGAGCTGACGGCCGCTCACGGTGGTCACACGGTCGTGACGGTTTCGCATGGCGACAGCCAGGAACGCATCGAAACGGCTGACCCGCTGAAGGAAATTGCCCGGGTCATGGCGGCTGGAACAGCGACCAATGTCCGAATCGACGCACCCGATTTGGAGTCCGTCTTCCTTGCACTGACGGGCCGAAGCATGCGCGATTGAATGTGCATCCCTGTGCGTGTGCGCAAAACGCCTGTGCAACGGCAAGCAACGGATCGAGATCGAGACTCGCACGATTGGCGGTTTGTTGAGCACGTCGCCGCAGACATGAAGCGAAGCGACGCCGATTGCGTAAGCTAGCGATGCACGCTAAGCGTGTACGCATGAACAGCATCTTCGCCATCGCCTTCAAGGACCTCCGTCTGCTCTTTCGCGATAAGGGCGGATTTTTCTCGGTTTTTGTTTTTCCGATTTTATTTGCGCTGCTGTTTGGCGCGATCTTTCGCGATTCAGGTGGCGCGGGCGGGGGCATGCGCATCGCACTTGTGAATGAAGACAACGGGCCAGCGAGCAAGGGATTCGTGAGCGACCTTCGCGGCGATAGTGTGCTGAAAATCTTGCCGAGTTTGAAGGATGCCGACGGCAAAGTCATCGCTCCCGAGCCAGCGCTGACGCGAACCGAAGCGGAAACGCTGCTGCGCAAGGGCACGGCGAGTGCGATCGTGGTGATTCCCAAAGGCTTCGAAGCAGCCGCGGAGACGATTTTCACTGGCGGCTCGCTGCAGCTGGAGACGGTGGTTGATCCATCGCGCAAAGCTGAAGCCGGGATGCTGGAAGGCAAGTTGAATCAATACGGCTTCCGCGTGCTCGGCAGCACGCTGAGCGACACGACGCGCACCAAGAAGCTCGTCACTGACGCGAAATCGCGGATTGCTCAATCTGATCTCAACCCCGTGCAGAAACTCGCGTTTAGTTCGCTGCTTTCAAGCGTCGAGAGTTTGCAGGCATCGGGAGCAACGCAAGGCAACGCTGCAAGCGACGGCACGGCGAGCAATGTGCTGGGCAACTGGTCGCCCATCAAGGTCGCATCAAGCGAACTCGCCGCTGGCGGCGACGATAAGAAGCGGCCCACGAGCAGTTGGGAAGTTTCCATGCCGCAAGGCGTCGTATGGGGGCTCATGGGCTGCGTGCTGGCCTTCACGGTTTCAATCGCTGAGGAACGCTCGGCTGGCACGCTGCGGCGCTTGCGACTGAGCCCAATGACGCGCGTGCAAGTGCTGCTAGGCAAGGGCCTGGGCTGTGCGATTGCGTGCGTGCTGGTGCAAGCGATGCTGACGGGCGCGATGCTGCTGCTGGGCGTGCAAGTTGGCAACTGGCCCATGTATCTGGTTGCCGTGTCGCTGAATGCCGTTGGCTTTGCAGGCGTGATGATGGCGATGGCCGGGTTAATTGCCAGCCGCGAAGGAGCGGCGGGAATCGCAAGAGGCATCGCACTGGTACTCGCGATGATCGGCGGCGGCACGATTCCGCTGTTCTTTATGCCCAGTTGGATGCAAACGCTGAGCAACGTGAGCCCGTTCAAGTGGGGCGTGCTGGCCTTTGAAGGCACGATTTGGCGCGGCATGAGCATGCAAGAACTCATGTTGCCGTTTGCGGTGCTGATCGGGTTTGCAATCGTGGGCTTTGCGATTGGTGCACTGGGCATACGCCGAGTGATGGATGGTGAGAAGTAATTCACATCGGTCGCGCGATTGCAAGCGAACACTTGCGTGTGGCGGAGTTGCTCGTCAATACTGAGAAGGGTCTGTATTGCCCGCTTGGCGATTTCTACATCGACCCGTGGCGGCCTGGCGCTGGTGACAAAGCCATCATCACTCATGCGCACAGCGATCATGCGAGGTACGGCGCTGACGAATATCTCTGCGCAACCAGCGGCGTAGATGTTGTGCTTGCACGCTTGGGCAAGGTGCGAGCGAGCGGTGCCGCCTTCGGCGATGAATTCAGCGTGGGCGATGTGCGCGTGAGCCTGCATCCTGCGGGGCATGTGCTGGGCTCGGCCATGGTGCGCATCGAGCACAAGGGCGAAGTGTGGGTCGTCAGTGGCGATTACAAAACCGAACGCGATTGCACGGGCGAATTGATGCAGCCGATTCGTTGTCATACGTTCATCACTGAAAGCACGTTCGGCTTGCCAATTTATCGCTGGCAGCCGCGGCATGTGATTGGGCAGCAGATAAACGCGTGGTGGGCGAGCAATGCGAGTGAGGGCGTGACGTCCATCGTGTATGCGTACGCGCTGGGCAAAGCACAGAGCGTGCTTTCACTGCTTGATGCGAGCATCGGTCCCGTCTTCGTCCACGGCGCGGTCGAGAAGTTCCTGCCGATCTATGCAGCGGCTGGTGTAAAGCTACCTGCTTGCGAGCGCGCAGACAAGATGAACGTGAAAGCCGCAATGGGCCGCGGCATTGTCATCGCGCCGCCCGGAGCCGACAACAGTGCGTGGGCTCGCAAGTTCGGCCAGCGAAGCGAAGCCTTCGCGAGCGGATGGATGCGTGTGCGAGGCCCGCGACGCAGGCGCGGCGTTGATCGCGGCTTTGTGCTCAGCGACCATGCGGACTGGCCTGGACTGCTCGAAACAATCAAGGCAACCGGCGCTTCGCGCGTGGGTGTGACGCACGGTTACACAAGCGTGCTCGCCCGATGGCTCACGGAACAGGGCCTGGAGACATGGACCTTGGCAACGCGTTTTGAAGGCGAAAGCGGCTCTGATGGCAACGACCAGAGCGGCGAAGGACAACTCAACACAGAGCCTTCGAGTTCTCACGCAGCAGACGGAGGTGAAGACGACTAACTGGCGCACCGGTGCTTGCTGCATCGCTGCTCGGCTCTGTCGTTTCGCTGCTATGCAACGCTTCACGCACATGTACGAATCGCTCGACGCATCGACGAGCACCAACGACAAGGTGCACGCGCTGGTCGCGTACTTCTCGTCCGCGCCGCAGCCAGACGCAGCTTGGGCTGCGTGGATTCTGACGGGCGGCCGCATCAAGCGAGCGATCAGTCACACCGATTTACGACTCGCGCTGCACGAAGCAACGAACTTGCCGGCGTGGCTGATTGACGAAAGCTACGAAGCCGTCGGTGACTTGAGCGAAACCATCTCGCTCTTGCTGCCTGATGACGCCGCAGGAGAGCCCATCGGGCTAGCGGAGGCGATGGAAACAATCATCGCGCCCATGCGCACGATGAGCAGCGAACGCAAGCGCGAGGTGCTTCGCACTGCATGGAAACGATTGCCCAGCGAGCAACGTTTCGTGTTTCACAAACTCATCAGCGGCTCGTTTCGCGTGGGTGTTTCTCGCACGCTTGCAGTGCGCGCGTTGGCGCAAGTGGCAAAGATCGATCAGGCCGAGATGGCCCATCGCGTCATGGGCACGTGGGAACCGATGCCCGCGGCGTATGCACAGTTGTTCGCGCCGCAGCATGCCGACCAGCGCGGCGCCAAGCCTTATCCGTTTTACTTGGCGTCGCCGCTTGAGCACGCGATTGAGTCGCTCGGCGATGTCTCAGTATGGCAAGCCGAGTGGAAGTGGGACGGCATTCGCGCGCAGGTCATTCGCCGCGATGGTCGAACAACCATCTGGTCGCGTGGTGAAGACATGCTCAGCGATCGCTTCACGGATCTCACAAATGTGCTTGATGGATTGCCCGATGGGTGCGTGCTTGATGGCGAGATTCTCGCGTGGGAGCCCGGCAACGACAGGCCGCTTCCGTTTGGCGACTTGCAGTTGCGCATAGGCAAAACCAGCCAACCCAAGCACAACGAGCTTCTGTTCGTAGACACGCCGGTGCGATTTGTGGCGTACGACATCCTTGAACTTGCGGGCGTTGATATGCGTTCGCGTTCGCTGCAAACTCGGCGCGATGAACTCGCACGCATCATCAGCAATCTCAACGCCGGGACAACGATCGCGCTTTCACCAGTCATCGCGTTTGAGTCTTGGCAACAACTTTCAGCGCTGCGCGAATCATCGCGCGCACGCGGCGTCGAAGGCATCATGCTCAAACGCCTGGAAAGCCAATACGGCACCGGGCGCCAACGCGGCGATTGGTGGAAGTGGAAGATTGATCCCTTCACCATCGACGCAGTGCTCATCGCAGCCCAACCCGGCAGCGGCCGACGGGCGTCTGTGTACACCGACTACACCTTCGCGGTGTGGACAGGCGACAAGCCAGGCACTGGCGAACTTGTCACCATCGCGAAGGCATACTCGGGACTCACCGACGCGGAGATTGATCGCGTGGATGCGTTCATTCGCAGCAATACCACCAGTCGTCACGGGCCGGTGCGAGGCGTGCGACCGACGATGGTCTTTGAACTCGCATTTGAAGGCTTGCAGGATTCATCGCGGCACAAAAGCGGTGTCGCGCTGCGGTTCCCGCGCATCAATCGCATCCGCGATGACAAAACTGCGGATCAAGCTGACACCGTTGCGAGCGTGTGTGTGCTTAAGCGATTGCAAGATGAGCGCTCGTGACCGAGCGAGCACCGACGAACGCGTCACGACTCGCCACGCGCGTCATCCGGGCTCCAAAATGCCCTTTTTCCTCGGCAAAGTTAGCGTGCCGTCGGCAGTCAACCGCGTGCGGATGAACCCGGCGATTGCTTCGGCGGTTTGCACATACGTCGCGAGCGGACCGCCAATGGGATCGGTAATGTCGCGGCCCGACGGATCAAGCAACTGGATTTTGTCTTTCGCTGCGGGCACGAGCGAGATTGCTTGGTGCGCGTGCGAGCGCGTCATGGCGTAAATGACCGTTGCATCTTCCACCATCTCACGCGTGAGCATGCGCGAGCGGTGCCGGCCGGCGTCAATGCGCGACATCTCAAGAGCTTCAACAGCTTCGGGCGTCATCGCCATGCCGTCACTGGTGGCAACGCCTGCGCTCGCAACGCGCGTGGGCCGCTTGGTCGCGCCGGGCTTGGCGAGGTAATGCCGCGCGATTGCTTCCGCCATCGGGCTGCGGCACGTGTTGCCCGTGCAAACAAACAGAATCTGCGTCTCAAACTTCGCGCGCAGCGTGCGCTCGCTCCACGCACCGGTGCTTTCTATCTTGTACCAACCCGTGCGCGTCAGCCGCACTGTGCTGCTGGGCGAGCCGTACTGCGTGGGGCCCGTGTTCACCACCAGCTTCACGCCAGCTTTGCGAGCAATTGCTTCAGCATCGGCGGGCAACGACTTGCCATCGCCAAGCCCAATCAGCCCGACGCGCTCGCCAACGAGCACCTTGCAGCGGGCTGCAACTTCGTGAAACATCGGATCGCTGGGAACACGAATCGAAACCACGCGCGTCTTGGCATCGCCGTCGATAGAACCATCAAAAACATGGGCGGGCAAATCACTCAAACCAATCGCCGTGCTTTGCTTCTCGAACTTGTCCGCCGAAACTTCGATGAGCAATCGAACCGGTCCCGGCAGCAGCTTCGCCGCAACGTGCTCGTGTACTTCGTGATCCTGACAATAAATCTGTGCCGATTCGATACTAGCCGCATGCCACGTAAACGTCGCATCCGCTGATCCGCCCGCCGCCGTGCGCAGCGCACGCAGCTTCGCCAAGCCCACCGGACTGGTCGCCGACGCGAAGACGCCGTACAGCGTTTCCGTAGGTAGGACGACCAATTCGCCGCTGAGCAGCGCACTTGCCGCCTGCTGGGCCAAGTTGTCTGAAAATTGTGAAGACGAATCGGCCATGGATAAGTCTACCTCTGCCGATCTGTACGAATCTTGTCAGGTCAAAGTTTGGCAGATTGCGTCTGCGAGCGGAATAGGATTGCTCGCCTGCAACCCCTCGTCGACGCGCGTGGTAAGCAGGATGTCTTTGTCGGCAACATATCGGTCGGCATAGACGAATAGCAAGGGACGAACAAAAGAAGGACGGCCGCTTCGGTCGGTTCCATCGGGCAAAGGCCCAGGCCAGGAGTCTGCATGCAACGCGTGAACGCTTCGAAAATCAACTGTCCATCCACCGCCAGCCATCGTCGCGGCTTCACGCTCATCGAGCTGCTCGTGGTGATTTTCATCATCGCAGTGCTGGTGGCGATCACCGTGCCCGCCTTGGCAAGCGTGCGGGCGAGCGCGAAAGTTTCGGAAACGCGCGGGCTGATGCAGGGACTTTCGAGCGCGCTGCAAGCGTTTGAACTGGACAGGAAAACGACGGCGGGTTATTTCTCGGCGCGGGATATGGGCAACCAGCAGAACGAAACTCGCGGCTTCAGCGGCATGCAGAACATCATGCTCGATCTCGCAGGCGGTTGGCAAACGACAACGGCAGCAAGCTTCTACGAGATGGGCCCAACCACGCAAGCCACGGTCTACGTCAATCCAGATCTCGTCGGCGCCTCCAACGCCGCGGGTAAGCAGTACTTCACGCCAACCGCTAAGAATTGGCGAAAGCAAGACGGCGTCGAAGGCGGCGAGCGTGAAAGTTCCATCGCCGATCATGCCCGCCTGCCTGAACTGGTCGATGCATTTGGCTCACCCATCTTGGCATGGTCAGAAGATACCGGTGGCCCGCGGAAGATTGACACAGCTCTTGCATTCGCTCGCGCCAACAGCGGCAATACCGGTGTTGATGCCGCGCGGTTCTATCGTGCGAATAACGCGGCGTACCTTACCCCAGGTAAGTTCATTGGTATCAAGCGCACAGACCAAGCTCGCAGCTTGCTCAGCACCGTGCGGACGGCTCCGATCATCTCTGCAAACATGACCGGCTTCCTCGGCAACCCCGCCTCCGCTCAGAACGCCAGCGACTCTGGAGCCCCCCTCAACGAACTTCTGCCCTCGGCTTCCCGCGCAGGCGTCGTGCTTCAAAGCGCAGGCAAAGACGGCATCTACCTCAGCGAAGAAGACAAGGGCGCAGCAGTCCGCGGCACCGCGAATCCCGAACTCTTTTACGGCCTCAACTTCCGCGATCTGGGCAACCAACCGCTGCGAGACACGCAGAATCGGCCCACCAGCGTCGACATCATCTCACGCTTTGACGATCTCGTGCAAGCCGCGGGCACCTAAGGCTGTCGCAAAACATTCGCTTCGTCACAACCGCAGCCCCTGCTGCGGTTTTTTCTCGCACTTGTCAGCCGCATGATGTACGCTTCGCTGTGGGACTTGCCGACCACCATTCACCACCCGACGACGTGCGTGACGCAACACGCGGCGAAGTCGCTCGTGCGAGAGCACGCGTGTGGACCGCCGTGGCATGTGCCATCGCTGGCATCGGGCTCGTGAGCACGCTCGCCGACCAAGCCGTCGTCGTGCGCTCCTGGTGGTGGCTCGCAGCTTCAGCATTACTCGCGATCACCGCTCTCACCATTCGAACCGGCCCCGCGATTGCACGCCGCACGCTGCTAGCGCTCAGTGTTCTCACGCTCTTTGCAGGCATCACCACACTCCGCACCCTCGAAACGCGTGACGATTACCTGCCGCGCATCATGGCCCAGCACACGGGTGCAAACGCGCAGCGTGCCGGCACCGTCATCGCCCTCGAAGGCATCGTCACTTCGCCTGCTCGCGTCGCAGACTCGCCGCAAGGTCCACTCGCGCCGTTCATCATGCAATCACCCAGCTATCACACATGGCTGAGCGTGTCACGTATGCAAATCAGTGATACCTGGATGCCTGCAAGCGGACGCGTGCTCATCATCACTCGCGGCAGTGAAGCTCCCACCGCGAAACCCGGCGAAACCGTGCAGACACTGGGCATCTACTCCCCACCGCGAGACCGCGTGAATCCCGGCGAACCACCCCGACTTCGCAAAGCAATCCAAGACAACTACGCAGGCATCCTCGAAAGCAGTTCGCCAACGCTCGTGCAACGCATCGAAGTTGCACGCGGCTGGTCGAAGCTCACGCAACTTCGCGAACTGCTCCGCCTGCGCGCCCGCGAAGCGTTCGATGCGGCCACTCGCAGCACAAGCCCCGAACGTCGCGCACTCGCACGCACGCTGCTTCTGGGCAACAGCGATGATCCCGCCGTCAGCGATATTTCGCAAACATTCACAAAACTCGGACTCTCGCATGTCCTCTCGATCTCAGGCTTTCACCTCACCGTCATGGCGATGGTCGCGCTGTACGTCCTGCGCCTCACTGGCGATCGCGGCTGGATCGAGCCCGCCCTCGTCGCCCTCGCAGTGCTGCTATACACATCACTCGTGCCGCTTGAAGCACCGATTGTGCGTTCAGCTCTCATGGTGCTTGCACTGCTCGCAACCGAAGCAACCGGCCGGCGCTACGACCGCGTGTGTGTGCTTGCGCTCATCACTCTCGCCCTGCTCGCGTGGCGACCGCTTGATGCGACGAATCTCGGCTTCCAACTCAGCGTCGGACTCACCGCCATGTTGCTTTGGTCCAGCGACGCGATGCAATGGAGACTCTTCGGCAAACCAATCCAAGGCCTTATCGAAACACGCCCGACGCTGCTTTCACGCATCATCGAAGGCACAAAAGCCGCAACAGCAATCGGCGTCATGTGCTGGCTCGTATCGCTCCCGCTACTCATGCACACCACAGGCCTCATCAGCCCGCTAGGCGTGCTTGCCACGCTCATCGTCTCGCCCATCATCGTGGTTGCGCTCTGGGCCGGATACATCAGTCTCGCGCTGGCCGCTGTTTCACCCTGGCTTGCAGCACCAGCCGCGTGGACGTTGACATCCGCCACCGCCGCCAGTGCATGGGCCGCCCGCGTGATTGAATCAGTTCCGATGAGTTCGCTGCGCGTTGCCGACCCTGGACTGCTGTGGACATTCGCCGCGACCACTGCGCTTATAGCATGCGCCCGGCTGGGGTACGCATCGCGCAAACGCACATTACTCCTGACCCTCACCGCCATCGCCGCAACATACTTCATCGCATGCTCACTTCCCACTCGCACGCATCGCAATATCGCACTGCGCATCAACACGCTCAGCGTGGGCGATGGCACTTGCATGCTACTTTCCAGCGAGAATGACGCGATCTTGTGGGATTGCAAAACCGCTCCCCGTGCTGGCGTTCTTCCCGGCATCGTCGCAGCCGCTCGCGCACAAGGTGTGTCTCGCGTCCCTCGCGTCATCATCACGCATCCCGATATCGACCACTTCGCCGGCTTGTTTGACATCATCGAGCCGCTCGGCGTGCAACAAGTGCTCGTGCCCGCCCGCTTCATCGATCAAGCCTCACAAGAACCCGCTGGCGCTGCTGACATCACACTTCGCGAACTCGCTCGCCGAGGTGTTCTTGTTCGCACGCTCGCCGTAGGCGATCAACTCACCATCGGCACAGCACGCGGCACGATCCTGTCTCCCTCGCCCACTGCAACATTCACCAACGACAACGATCACTCCATCACCATGCTTGTCGAGACGCCCACAAGCCAGCCGACACCCGCTCGCATTCTCCTCAATGGCGACATCGGCCCCGCCGCCATCGAAGCATTGACGACATCAACGTCGCTCCCACCACTCGACGCGGCTGAACTCCCCCACCACGGCTCGTACAACCCTCAAAGCGAAGCCATGATCACGCAGCTCTCACCGCGCATCGTGCTGCAATCCACAGGTCCCAAACGGCTTGACGATCCTCGCTGGGACGTAGCCCGCGCAAACCGAACTTGGCTCGTCACCGCCCGCGACGGCGCAATTTCACTCGAAATCCGTCGCGATGGCACTCTTCACACTCGCACCTTCGCGCCAACCCCAGCCGATGTGCGATAATGACACATGCGAGTGCTGGTAGTGTGCAACTCAGCGTCGGGGCGCGGTCGTGGACCGCGTGTGGTCGCCGATGCGCTCACGGCGCTATCGCGTGAAGACCATTCAACAACGCGCTTAGATGTAAATCGCGCCGATCCTGCAGCCTTCCTGCAGCAACTGCACGACGCGACTCGCGAACATGATGTCACAGTCATCGCTGGCGGCGATGGCACGGTGCATTTCTCGCTGCCTGCGTTGCTGCATGCATCATGCGCGTTGTATCACTTGCCACTGGGCACAGAAAATCTGTTTTCGCGCGAGTTCGCGATGCAGCGCGATAGCTCCACCCTGCTCGCCGCTCTGCGCCGCAATCGCCGCGTTACCACAGACGTCGCGGTTCTCAAACGAAGCGACAACACGACTCGACACTTCGCAATCATGTGCAGCGTGGGCCCCGATGCTGGCGTCATCGAACGCATGAGCGCAACCCGCAAAGGCACCATCACACACCTGTCATACACCATGCCCGTCCTGCGAGAAGTTGCTCGCCCGCGAGTTGTAACACTCAGCATCGAGGTTGACGGCAAGCCGCTTGTGACCGAGCAAACCGGCATGCTCGTGGTCGCAAATACCCGGCAGTACGCCATGCGCATCGACCACGCCCACCGTGCAAGTCCGCTTGATGGACTTCTCGACGTCGTCTTCATGCCCGCAGCCAGCGGCATCGACGCGATGCTCTGGACGCTGCGCTCGCGACTACGCGAACGCCACGATACCGATGGCTCCATTTACGCAACCGGCAAACACATTCGCGTGACGAGTGTCGACGCCCGCTCAGTCTACCAAATCGACGGCGAACACGGCGGTCACGCTTCACACGGTCCCTTGGAATTCAGCATCCTCCCCGGCGCACTCACAATCCTCGACGCGCGCGAGCTGCCAGCATGACGCTGCGAGCCTCCAACGTCATCGCTGGCTACAACGCCTCGCGCGACAACGTGCTGCGTGATGTCTCGTGTGACTTCCACGCGGGCCATGTCACCGTCATCGCAGGTCCAAACGGTGCCGGCAAGTCCACGCTGCTTCGCGTCCTGCTGGGCGTCATGCACGCGAGCACAGGCACCGTTTCGCTCGATGGCACACCGCTCGCCGCGATGATGCCGCCACTTCGCGCTCGGCACATCGCCTACATGCCCCAGCGCACAAGTCTTGCCTTCGCCTTCCGCGTTGTCGATGTTGTCGCGTTCGGCGCACTTGGTGTCGCACAATCTCGAGCAGTCGAACTCGCCACGCTCGCACTGCGCGATGTGGGCTTAGCCGATCGCGCCAACGAGCCCTTCGCATCGCTCTCTGTCGGTCAACAACAACGCGCCACCCTCGCCCGCGCCCTCGCACAACTTCGCAGTGCCGACACTGCTCCAGGCACACGCGTCTTGCTCGCCGACGAACCTGTCAGTGCCCAAGACCCCGCATCCGCACTGCGCATGTGTGATCTGCTCGTCTCTCTCGCTCGCGAGCAAAAACTCGCCGTCGTCTGCGTGATGCACGATCTCACGCTCGCTCGTCGCATCGCAGACGACTGTCTGCTTCTCACCTGCGAAGGCCGCGTTGCCGCAACTGGCCCCGCACAAAACGTCCTGACGCCCTCAAATCTCGCAGACGTCTTCGGCGTCCAATTCGCCGAAATTCGCGTCGAGTCCGGAGGCATCAGCGTGCCAACGATTGTTCCAGTTGGTCCACAGGTCGTTCCCGCAAGCCGGGCGACGACAAACGAGTCGTGAGAACGTCATGAATGCATCGCAGATATTGAACTGGCTTAGCAGCAACGGTCAGTTGATCGTTGTCGCGATTATGTTTATTCTGCCGCTGCTTGGCAAGTTCGCCAAGCGCATCGCAGATTCCCGCCGCCTGCGCGAGGAAAAGCTCCGCCGCGAACGCGCCGAGCTCGACGCACTTCGCACAGGCCAGCGCGTCGAAACCGTCAACGTCGCGATGAGCAAGCCCAGTGCCAACCAGCTCGCTCAGCAAGCCGCCGAAGAACGCCGCCGCCGCGCTGAAGAGTCCTCCCGCCAGCGTGCAACCGCTCGCGCCCAGCAATCATCGCAGCGATCCACCACGCCGCAGCGTCCCACGCCACAAACCACCATGGGCGCGCCCGGTCGCAGCGCAGGCACACCACAGCGCACGCGTCTGGTTCGCCTCCCAGGCGGCATCGTGCTCGAAGTGCCCGATGATTCAGCCGAGGAACAACCTCGCCAGCCCAACCCGCTCGAGCAACGCGCCCAAGAACAACGCCAGCGCGAACAGCGCCAACGAGCCGAGAAGAAGAAGCGTGCACAGGCCCAAGCCAGCCCTTCGCCCGCATCAACGCCAGCATCAACGCCAGCATCCAACGTGCCCACCGCCGCGCCCATTGCCGCCTACGCCACCACCGCGCCGCAAACTTCCGCCGAGGCCTTTTCTCGCCCCGCAGCCGCAGTCGGCCGCAGCATCGTGCCCGCCACCAAGTCGCGAGCCGCCGTCACATTCATGGGCCAACCCGCCACGCGCGATCAGCTTCGCAAAGCCATCGTGATGAGCGAAATCTTCGGCCGGCCCGTCAGCGACGCCTTGTAAGAACACGAGGGCGCAAGCCCTCGAAACCATCAACGAATTCTCTAACGACTGACCAAACGAAAAACGGGCGCGACACCAGTCGCGCCCGTTTTCATTACTACTTCGTCACCGCTGCATCGAGGGCTCGCGCCCTCGCGTTCTCAACATTACGTCATCACCATCGCCGCACTCGTCACCAGTGCCTGCCCCTGCTCATCCATCGCGCCGCTGAAGTTCAGCAACTCGACCTTCTCCGGGTTCACCAGTTTCATCGTCGCAACCAAGTTGCCCACGCTGCACCAGCGCGTGGGGTTGCCCTGCCAGCTCATCGCCGCGATCAATTCATCGGGCTTGCGTTCCGTCAACATCGTGATCATGTCGCGATCACTGCGGAAAACATTGTTGCGATTCTCCGCAACTTCCGGCCCATCGCCCGCGAGCTGCACGTTATCGCCAAACGCCGGCCCAACATGGCTCATGTCGGCACTGCTGATGATCAGCGTCTTGCCAGGCAGCGTCGCAAGCGTCTCGCGCAGTGCCGCCACAAATGGCTCAAATGCCAGCCCGTTGCCGTCATAGCTCTCGCCGTTGTTCACCGTCGGATCATGCACCAACGCCCCGAAAATCTTCGGGAACTTGCCGTTGCTGTCGCGCCCAAACACGTGCTGCACCCACGGCACTTGCAACTCAATCGAATGCTCGCGCTCGTGATCAAACCGATTGGCAAACAGCTTGGTCGCATTCGCATCACCAAGTTTCCGCCGCAGCGTGCCGACCAAGTCGTCATCCAGTTCGCATGTACCCAGCGGGCTTTCGTAGCCCTTGTCGCAGCCGCACACGCCCGTTGATTCACCAAAGTGATTCGTCCCCAAAATGATCACGCGGTCTGGCCGATCAACAACCCGCAGCCGACCATACACGCTGCCGTAGTTGATCCACCCTCGCGGATAATCAAGGTGCGGCGCAACGATGGCCTTGGGCAGCACATCCAAACTCGGATTCGGCGCATCCTTCAGCGACTGCGCAATCCAATCATCCAGCAGCTCTCCCAGTTTCTTCGCACCCAGCGCATCGCGCTCTTCAAGCGGCATCGCATTGAACGCTTCCTGACTGCCCGCCGCTTGCATCGCCAGCGCATCCGCAACTTGCGCCGTGCTGCCAGGCGGCAAAACTTCCTGCGAATCAAACTCCGCATGCACGCGCGCCAGCATCGCATCCGCCGTCGGTCCCGCAAGCAACCCCGCATCATCAAGCTGCGCAACAAGCTGCTTGAGAATGTCCAGCGTCAATCCCCGCGCCGCCGTCTTCACAATTTCATCCAGCCCCTTCAAGCCGTCCATCAACGGCAACACGAACTGCGCCGCCGGATGCGTCACAACAACCTTAGGTGAAATCTGCCGAGCATCGGCAATGCCCATCAGAGTGTTCCCCTCAATTTCCGCAGGAAAAACACGAACCGGCCGCAGCTTGGGTTTCTGCTGGTGAGCCGCAGCGGGGTTAAAGGGCGGAACAGGATCAGGAACGGGGTTGAATTGGGACATACCGCATCGTAGCGGCAGATTGTGACGCCTCGCACACGCGCAGCACACACCTGATAACCCTTTCAAGAGAGCAATTGACGGCGATTTCTTCGCTCCGCGAAACACTCGGTTGACAAACCGCTCGTTTCTCGTTAGGCTCTCGCCGCAGTTTTTCAGAAAGGGGCATTTCGTGATTCTGATCTACAACGTCTCAGGCATTCTCATCGGCCTTGCTGGTTTTCTCGTCGGTTTCATCAGCGCCTTGATCTTTCGTTCCTTCGGTATCGGCCTCATCCTCGCCTCACTCATCTGGTGCGGCCTCGGCTTCTGGTGGAGGCGCAAGCCAACCGCCGACGGCACCGTCCGTCCGTATCCGTCTATCTTCTTCATCCCGCTGCCCTTCATCGCCATCGCCACGCTGCTCATCGGCATCGTCATCACACCCGTCGAGTTCATGGCGACGCGCCAGCGCGAGAACGATCCACGCGCAGAACTGCTTTCAACGGCCGAACGCTCACTCAGCACAACTTCCATCAGTGGCGATACCGAGCTCGCAACGCTCATTCATACCGCAGTCTCGAAAGGCACGTTCTCCGGCATGATCGCCGATTCCACAACCGTGCATGTGGCAACCAGCGACACGAGCGTTCTGGCACTCGTCAAGGTCTCCAACCTCAAAAAGTTCCCCGAGGCATCTCGCATCCAAATGCTCGACGCCATCGCTGACGCGATCAAGTCACATGCCCCGTCGCAAGACAAATCACAATACATTGGCGTCAAAGGCGGCCTCATCTACGGCGCGCTCCGAACGCCCACCATCACAACTGGCAAAACCACTTCCGCCGATGAACTTCGCGACTACTTCGCTAGCGCGCCGGCACCGGTAGCACCAACGCAGCCCAAGTAACCGCTCACCCCCCAAACACCGCCTCCACAATCTTGTCCGGACTACTCAGTACGCGCCCGCTCTTCTCCGCGCGAGCCATCGCCTTACCTACGCCCTCCTCCGCCTCGCCGCGCGTCTGGCCCAGCGCCATCAGCGCCAGCACCGCATCTTCCGCCGGCCCCGCAAACGCCGCATTCACGCGCTTCACCTCTACACGCACGCCGCGCTCGCTCGCCGCACCTTCACCCGGCACCAAAAACGCATCGACCTTGCCATCAAGCTCCGCAATCACCCGCTCCGCCATCCGCTTGCCAATCTCAGGCAGCGTCGAAAGCAGCTTCGCGTCCTTCTCCGCAATCGCCCGCGCAACAACCGGTGGCCGATGCACCAGTGCCCGCAGCGCCTTGCGATTGCCAATGCCGTTCACCGTCGTGAACAACTCAAAAAACTCCCGCTGCTGCTCACTCTCAAACCCAATCAACCGTGGAATAAACGACGACCCCTGATTCTGCCCCTCAAAATACTGCAACGTGAACAGCGTGATGGTCTGACTGGTCTTGGTCGCCAGCGCCAGCCCCACAAACGCCGGCACCAACACCTCATACGCAAACGCATCGCCGCTGGGCACAATCACCGCCCGCGTCCCCGCCACACTCTCAAGAAATCCACGAATCCGCGTAATCATGGCCGAGAGTATGGAGGAAGTAACGGAGTGACGGAGTGACGAAGTGCCCGAGTGCCAAAGTGCAAAGCCCCGCACACCACCACGCTTTCACCCGCTCACCCCTTCACCTCTTCACCTCTGCACCCCCTCACCGCTTCGTTACCTCGTCACTTCGTTACTTCGTCACTCCCGTCTTATCCTCCCCCATGCGCCCCCTCCTCCCCCTGCTGCTCCTCCTCCCCTTCCTCCCCGGCTGCATCGTCTGGGATATCCGCGACCAGCTCAAAACTGCCAACGCGCAGCTCGCCGTCGTCGATGGCAGCATCGCCGCGACGCACACCGAAATCGAGCAAGTCAAAAATCGTCTCAACGCCATGAACGCCGACCTGGGCACCACCAACGACAAACTCCTCGAAGCCAACACCAAACTCGTCGATGTCCAATCAGGCCTCACGCGCGTCGATACCACCAACTCCTCACTGGGCACGCTCGATCAGCAGCTCACCGGCATGCAAGCCTCGCTCACAAGAATCGACGGCCACCTCGCCAGCCTCAGCGGCACCATCGGCAAGCTCGACGGCGCCAT
>VYLN01000081.1_pt1 | contig 20765 bp, 19 predicted proteins | sample 5109471 | NCBI WGS metagenome assembly VYLN01 (sample SAMN12291806, study PRJNA351875) | freshwater metagenome | isolation source: freshwater lake | place: USA: Michigan, Lee Lake | collected 2013-08-06 | reverse complement strand
TCATAAGTAAAATACTCTGGTTTTTGGCTATTATATCAAATCTTAACTCGATTGTCTATCTTTTGGTATTAACCCGTTTGTGCCTTAAGTCCTTCCCTATATGGATTTCAGCTATTTTTGAGCGTAGGCACTCTCATCGAATTTTATTTTAAGTTAATTATTTGCATAGCAATTACCGAAGAGCCGAAAAACTCAAAACCAAGCCGTGCGAGAATTGTTAGAATTACCTCAAGGTAATGCTTTCCGGGAAAATGTACTGGAATTATTAATTAGTTGGCGGGTTAGTATGGAAATAAATAACATCCTAGAAACTGAAGATAGAGAGGTGTTTATGACCTTATCTCAAACCTATCAGGAATGGAAGGAAGCAACTAAACGGGAAGGACTCGAACAAGGACTAGAGCGAGGACTAGAGCGAGGAAAACTAGAGGCTAAACTGGAATCTATTCCCCGTTTGCTTGCTTTGGGTTTAAGTGTGGAACAAATCGCTCAAGCTTTGGATTTAGACTTAGAACAAGTCCGACAAGCTATTCAAGAAACTCCATGAAACCCCATGACCAATTTGCCAAAAATTACCTTGAACAATTACTTTCTCCCTTGGGAACCGTCGAAATCAGCAAAGAAGTCAGCGACGAAACCCGACAGATAGATTTATTTTTTTCCCCCAATGCCGAGCAAAACCGCAATTATCTGGGATTATTAGGCAGAATTGTCCTTAATACTGTCTTAATTGAACCCTATCGCAATCCTCCCAACTGTAGCGAGATTCGCAATTGTTTAGCGAAACTTTTGACGATTTTGTCCGAACTGCAAAGACAAGCTAAACGAGAAAATCAGAGCTACAATGAAGACAATGCCCCTCGTTTGTGGATTTTATCCCCTTCCGCTGGTATCACTGTTTTAGAAGGATTTGGGGCAAAATTAGACCCAGATTGGCCAGAAGGAGTCTATTTTCTTCCCTTGCTTTATCGCACGGCAATTATTGCTATTAATCAATTGCCTGTGACTCCTGAGACTCTTTGGTTAAGATTATTGGGACGGGGAAAAACTCAAAACCAAGCCGTGCGAGAATTGTTAGAATTACCTCAAGGTAATGCTTTCCGGGAAATGGAAATAAATAACATCCTAGAAACTGAGGATAGAGAGGTGTTTATGACCTTATCTCAAACCTATCAGGAATGGAAGGAAGCAACTAAACGGGAAGGACGACAGGAAGGACGACAGGAAGGACGACAGGAAGGACGACAGGAAGGACGACAGGAAGGACGACAGGAAGCAAAACTGGAATCTATTCCCCGTTTGCTTGCTTTGGGTTTAAGTGTGGAACAAATCGCTCAAGCTTTGGATTTAGACTTAGAACAAGTCCGACAAGCGGCGCGAGAGTAAAGGTGGAGAGTTAAAACGCAAAAATGCCACAATGGATAAAATAGGCATTTTCTGACTAACTGACATCTTCTATGAGTAACCACCTAAGCGGAAGCGAGATTCGCCAGCGATTTTTAGACTTTTTTGCGGCCAGAAACCATAAAATTCTCCCTAGTGCCTCTCTAGTCCCAGAAGACCCCACCGTTTTGCTGACTATTGCGGGAATGCTCCCTTTTAAACCGATTTTCTTAGGGCAAAAGACCCCAGAATTTCCCCGCGCTACCACTTCCCAAAAATGTATTCGCACCAACGATATCGAAAATGTCGGCCGGACTGCTAGACATCATACTTTTTTTGAGATGTTGGGCAATTTTAGCTTTGGTGATTATTTTAAAGAACAAGCGATCGCCTGGGCCTGGGAATTGTCCACAGAAGTTTTTAACCTTCCCCCCGAAAGATTAGTCGTTAGTGTCTTTAGGGAGGATGAGGAAGCTTTCGCTATCTGGCGCGATAAAATCGGTATTCCTGCCCATCGTATCCAAAAAATGGGCGAAGCGGATAACTTTTGGGTATCGGGTCCCACCGGTCCCTGTGGTCCCTGTTCGGAAATTTACTACGATTTTCACCCAGAATTAGGGGATAAAACCATCGATTTAGAGGATGATAGCCGTTTTATCGAGTTTTATAACCTCGTCTTTATGCAGTATAACCGCGACGCGGACGGCAATCTAACACCCCTAGCGAATAAAAATATCGATACGGGGATGGGTTTGGAACGGATGGCGCAAATCCTGCAAAAAGTCGCCAATAACTACGAAACTGACCTAATTTTCCCGATTGTCGCCGAAGCGGCCCGGTTAGCAGCCATAGACTACCAGAAAGCGGACGAAAAAACGAAAGTTTCCCTAAAAGTCATCGGCGATCATGTGCGCTCGGTAGTACACATGATAGCGGATGGTATCTCAGCATCGAATACTGACAGAGGTTACGTCCTGCGTCGTCTGATTCGGAGAGTAGTACGGCACGGGCGTTTAATCGGTATTGAAGGTCAATTTATCAGCAAAGTGGCAGAAGTTGCGATCGCTCTTTCCGAGTCCGTCTATGGCAATGTTCGGGAACGAGAAACGGTGATCAAGGCAGAATTAGAGCGAGAGGAAGCGAGATTTTTAGAAACCCTAGAAAGAGGCGAGAAACTGCTCGAATCGATTCTAGAAAAAGAAAAAAGCCAGATTTCGGGAGTCGATGCTTTTACCCTTTATGATACCTATGGCTTCCCCCTCGAACTCACTCAAGAAATCGCCGAGGAGCAGGGTTTAAGCGTCGATACGGCGGGTTTCGAGCAGGAAATGAAAAAACAGCAGCAAAGATCAAAAGCCGCCCACGAAACCATAGATTTGACGGTACAGGGTAGTTTAGATAAGCTGGCGGAACATATTCACCCGACAGAATTTCTCGGTTATACGGATTTGCAAGCAACCGCAACAGTAACGGCAGTTTTAGTCGCTGGTAAAACGGTGGAATCGGCCGCAGCAGGCACTGAGGTGCAGCTAGTTCTCGATCAAACCCCTTTTTATGCCGAATCGGGTGGACAAATCGGTGATAAGGGTTATTTAACCGGCGATAATCTGCTTATCCGCGTTGAAGATGTGCAGAAAGAATCGGGGATTTTTATCCATTTTGGTCGGATTGAGCGGGGAATTGTCACCACTGGCGATACAATTAATGCTCAGATTGACCGTTCCTGTCGTCGTCGCGCTCAAGCTAATCATACCGCTACCCATCTGCTACAATCAGCCCTAAAAAAGCTTGTCGATGGGGGGATTTCCCAAGCGGGTTCCCTCGTTAGTTTTGAGCGCCTCCGTTTTGATTTTAACTGTCCTCGTCCCCTGACTAGCTCTGAATTGCAACAGGTGGAAGAACAGATTAACACTTGGATTGCCGAAGCGCATGACACCGAGATAGCGGTGATGGGATTGGAAGAAGCGAAGCAAAAGGGAGCTATTGCCATGTTTGGCGAGAAATACGGCTCAGAAGTGCGAGTTATCGATATTCCTAGCGTTTCTATGGAATTATGCGGGGGAACTCACGTTAAAAATACCGCCGAGATCGGTTTATTTAAAATCATCTCCGAGACGGGAATCGCTGCAGGAATTCGTCGCATCGAAGCGGTGGCCGGCCCTGCCGTGTTAGCATACCTGAATGAACGGGATCAGGTGGTGCGGGATTTGTGCGATCGCTTTAAGGTCAAACCTCTGGAAATTCCCGATCGCATTACGGCCCTACAATCAGAGTTAAAGGGGACACAAAAGCAGTTAGAAGCGGTTAAACAGGAGTTGGCCCTAAATAAATCGGATGCTTTGCTATCTCAAGCCGAATCTATCGGCGAATTTAAGCTATTAGTCGCTTCTTTGGGCGATATTGATGCTAATGCTTTGATGGCCGCAGCCGAAAGACTACAGCAAAAATTAGGGGAAGGGGCAGTGGTTTTGGCCTCGACTCCCGCAGCTGATAAAGTGAGTTTAGTGGCCGCTTTTAGTCCCCGGGTAATTAAAGATAAGGGTTTACAAGCGGGTAAATTTATCGGTGCGATCGCTAAAATCTGCGCTGGTGGTGGTGGTGGTCGTCCCAATTTAGCTCAAGCTGGGGGACGGGATGCAAGTAAGCTAAGCGAAGCTTTAACCACCGCTAAAAGTCAATTAACTACCAGTTTGCAATAGTTTCTAAGGTGGGCATTTTGTCCACCTTGAAAAAATCAGTTATCCTATCTGTGTGATTGGTAAAAATAATATGGAACTACTGATCAAGAATTTGGGATCAATTAGAAATAATAATCAAGCTATAGATTTAACCAAGAAGTTTTATACTTTTATTGGTTACAATAATAGTGGCAAAACCCTAGTTTCTCAGCTTTTATGGACGATTTTTAATGATGATAATATCAGCAAGTTTTCTGAAAATACCGAAATTGATTCTTTACATATTGACGCTGAAGACCCAATTAAGAGAATTACGATTAATCAAGAATTTATCGATGAGATTCTCGCTAAATTTAGTCATTTTATTGAAAAAGAAGTTATTAGTACCTATAATATTGATAGAAATTTAGAAGCAACAATCACTAAATCGATAAAGTTAGTTTTTAAAGCGCGTATTTATGAACTAGAGGGCAAGGGATTTAGAATTAATTATTTAACCAATAAAAACCCTTTAGAATATATAGTTATTAGTAAAAAAGAGAAAAACTTATCTATACATATTGAAGATAAAACTATAGTTCATGGTATACTAGATGAAACTTCAGAAAAATTTTTTGAACCTAGTCAGATGACTAAAAGAAATAGGCTTTATGATCTAATCATTTATTCAATAATTAGATCATTGCTTTTATCTCAGAAAGAAGTTCCCTTTTTTATTCCTGCCAGTCGGAGCTTTTTTCCTGTTTTCTACCAGTACATTTATGAGATAGAGAGAAATAAAAGAAGTGAGTATAATCGTCGGTTGCAAGAATTAATAGAAAATATTGATGATGATGTTGATACTAATAAAGATATATTCAAACGTCTTCAAGAACAATTACCCAAAAGGTCTTATACTGAACCAATGAATAAGGTGATTGAATCGCTTTATTCTCTCAATACCAAGAAAAAAATTAATTCAGTTTATAATTCTCTGATTGAAAAGATGAGCGGATTAATGGGAGGAGAAATCACGATTTCTAGTCTAGAATCGATCGCACCTATTCAATTTTCTTTTAAATTCGATGAAAGCAAAGATTTACCCATGTATCTAGCTTCATCTTCAGTCAATCAGTTGACTCTCTTGTATCTTTATCTCAAATATTGGGCAAAGGAAAAACATAACTTCTTAATGATAGATGAACCAGAAGTTAATTTACATCCCGAAAATCAAATTCGCTTAATGGATATTTTAGTTCAATTTGTCACCGAGCATGACAATCGAGTTTTGATCACCACCCATAGCCCGATTTTAACCGATATTCTCAACAATTATGTTTATCTTCATACCTTAAAAAGTTATGAAGTTGATGTCACAAAAATTATTGAAGATAATCAATTAAAAAATTTAAATCCAGAAATTTCAATTGCTAAAGAAGACTTAGGGGTTTACTTTTTCACGGGTGATAAAATTATTGATTATGGAACCAGTCAATATGGTGTTTATTTTCGTAACTTTAAAGAAGTTATCAACTCTGTGCAGAAATCTGGAGAAATTTTAACCAATCATATCTATTTAGCAGAGAATGAGTAAGTCTAACTCAAAAAAAGAAATATTTTCCCTTAGACAAGAGTTTCACCAAGCTTTAGAAAAATGGGATTTTATTCAAGAAATATCCCTTAGTCAGGATGCGTGTATTGAAATTCCAGAAACAAATAAGAGCGAGTTAAAGAAAGTAGTTATCAATCACTTACAGTTATCGTCTAAAAATGACAAAAATATATCTACAGAAGTAGATAAAATCTGGGTTATCAATTTAGAAAAAGAGTTACCCGGTATCTCTGCTTCCGGCAAAACCCCTGAAAAAGCTATATTAGTTTTACAGAGAAAAGTCAATGATGCTGGTAAAATTCTCAATTATCATCTGCAAATTTGTTTAATTGAACTTAAAGCATCCCTACAGGCAAAAAAAGACAAAGAAAGCACATTAAAGCAGATTGCTGGTAAATTTCAAAGCGGGATGAATAGAATCTATATGCTTCTGACTCTCAATAATCATGCTAATCCCCAGAAAAACTATCAAGATACAGAAATATTTGTGCATTTCAGAGGAATTATTTTTTATAATCGCAACGAAATTAAAGATAGTGATATTGCCAAACAAAATGATCGAGACTATAATTTGAGCGAGAGTACCTTGTATAAAATTCTCTCTCAATCTACAGAATCAGATTTATTAACCCTAGAAACCCTATTAGAAGAACGAGATAAAATCGTCGTTAGGTTTATCAAAAATCCCAATCAAAATCAAAATTATATCACCATAGGACTGAAAGATTTACTCTGAATAAATGCTGCTTCTCTGCAATCTTGATAAGCTTTTTAGCCGTCAGCATTTAGGGTTTGCAGCAAAAAGTTTGTTGGTGGGGTTAGGAGTCAGGAGTCTCCGAGTCAGTAGCCGGTCGTTTCAGGCTTTGTTGCCCTCTCTTTTCGTACCAGTTTATGTACTATAAGAAGGATAATGCAAGGTTTTTGAGGGTCTCAATCCGATTTTCGCAGCATGAACATCGGATTTTAACAGGTCAAAAGCCTTATTTTAAAAGGGTTTTACCATTATTCAGCAAACCCCATTTAATCAGATGTGAGTTTTCATACTAAATCTGGTTATTAAAAACTGATTATTTATTCTCCCTTTTGCATGAGTGCCTCTTGCATGAGTGCCTCTTGCATGAGTGCCTGTTCTTATAAGTAGCCTATGCTCAACGGATTTAGTATCATTTTCACTTTTGATGATGATTTTCTTGTTTTGTCTTCAATGGGATTAGAGGATTGTGGTATTATTTATTCACATCAACGTCAATCTATTGGAAAAATTATTAGCAATTTAGTTTTGATTTGGGAATGTTTAGAGCCTGATTATATGTATGGAAATGTTGAGTTTTTATAAAATCAGAGTAACCGTAGGACGGGTTAGGGTAACGCATTATTTTTAGTTTTAAATGCCAATGGTGCGTGGGACGCACCCTACGCAATCAGCGATGGCACTTTTTATTGGTTATTTGTGCGCTTCCATATAGGCTCTAAGCAACTGATTGATCTGTGTTTGATAGCCTTTTCCCTGAGATTGAAACCACTCGAATACATCATTATCAATGGAGAGAGTAACTTCAGCTTTGGCCTTGGTTACGGGGACACTTCGCCGCACTACGGATTTAGCAAACATTTCAGGTGTAATTTCTGGACAGTCTGACAAATCAATATCTTCATCGCTCATTGCGTCTAATCGTTGCCAATCAGTTTGAGAGTTGCTTAAAGTAGGTTCGTTGTTCATATTTCGTTGCCTTTCTTGCAGAAATAATACGAGTGTAATCCTCACGTTCAGTATGGACAACGGCAATAATTCGCCCTTTTAGTAAACCCAATGTAACAAAACGCTGCTCTCCATAATCGAGACGATCATCTTCAACCGTTAAAATGTCCCCATCGAAAACGGCGGGAACATCGGCAAAATCTATACCGTGTTTACGAAGATTAGTAAGTCGTTTTGCTTCATCCCATCGGTATTCCATAACTGAACGACTGTTACAACTTTCAATTATATTCATTATAATCCTATGCGGTATGAGTTTTGTTTAAAACCGCAGGATTGGCCGTTTTTCAGTATCTATCGGTTTATTGCTGAAGTTTTTTATCCGTCTGATTGGGACGAGACAACAATTCTCGACAGTATTGGCAATAAAGAATGCAGGATATGTTAGCGTAATGTAACGCATCGCAATATTGATTAAGGTGTTTTGAAAAAGTAAAAGGTGCGTGGTACGCACCCTACACCAATGTTTTTATTACTTGACTTCTTGTGTGACTTGCTTGGGAGTCGCTTGAAGTTGCTGAATAAAGAAAATACTCAAGACAAATAATATCGGACCTGATACCCCACCAGGGAAATAGGTGTGCAAAAACACCCAAGTACTAATATGAAAAGCTCCATTCAAGATTTCAATCACCGCCCAACCCCACATCAGGACAAAACCTAATCTCTTACCTTGTTCAGTTACAGGAACTGACCCTAAAATCAAGGCAATCATGAGATAGTTAAATATTGCAAACATATCTGCACTGATTTCAACCAAAGGGAACCAGGGCAAAAGTTGATGCAACACTTCAATCATCAAATTGAGTTTAAGATAAAGCTCAGTATAGGTCTCTTCCATGCTGTGAATGACCTGAGCCAACCCTAGAAGCCAGTAGCTTTGGGTGATTTTCGCCAGTTTATCTTTAAGCATGAAAACAGCCTCACCATAGCAAACCAAAGAAGTAAATCTGAACAATCATGCCAAGATTAAGAAAGATCACAGCGATAAAATGCCACCATTGGTTAAAGGTTGATTCAGCGATAACTCCTTCAATCACTCCGCCTAACATTAGTAGAGCTGGAGCTACTCCTGCTAGAACAATAGGTAAGTTAGCTGTTGCAAGAGCAGTATCAAAAAGATGGAAGTAAGCAAAAAAGTTGACAACAGCGTTAACAATGAACACTATTGACATCGATACAGAAAGGGGAAATACAGGCTGCTCGTTGACGTAAAATGTAGCTTTAGGATTTTGAGGACCAATGAATGCAATGATTGCACTGATAGCAGCGAAAGCCAAAGTGATTTTGTTAATGCCGAATACACCTAAAGAAAAGGCTAAAAGCCCTGCGCCCTGTAGGAAGAATAGGAGCTTGTATGCCACTTCCCGCAGCCACTCATTATTGCAGTCCTTAATCTTAAAGTCTGTATCGAGGGGATTCTGAAAAAATACAACTTGCCAACCTTCATATTCATGCATTGTTATCCCCATTAATCCCCCAAAAGTTTGCACTAGGGGACTAAGCAAGACCAAAAATACTTGAATATCGCTACCTAGTAGCAAATGTAAATTGCTGGAATGTTGAAAGATAATAAAAGATAGAATAAAAGTAGGAACGAACGGAAGCCAGTGAACAAACTCAACAAGATTCAGTATCCAAGCACGGGCATATTTGGCTAGGTCGTGCTCGACGAGATAGGTCTTTGGTTCGGGTTTTTGCCATTCCCATCCAGGTTCAGGATAGTACCCTAAGCTCGGATTGGAATTCTTGTCGTACTTCTCAGTTTCCATGTGGTTGTTTCTCTATTTCGAGATAAAAAGGATAGTTTATTTTATGTCTTATCTCAACACCCAACGCAACCGAAGTTTAGCAACTTAAGGAAAAAGTTAGTAAAATTCCCCCAATCCCTTATCCTGCCTAACTTCCAGTCCCTCACCCCTCCCGCAAAAATCCTTAACTTGGGAAAAATTCCCAACTTTACCAACTTAAGCCCAAACTTTGTCAGAATATCCTGACAATTTATCCACTCTCCCAACCCAAAACTTGGCGTTGCTGATTTGAGATATGAATCTTCTCTTGTGGGATTTTTAAAACCTAGACCCAAACCAACCCCTGGATACGATGCACAGTTGGCATTCATACCTTGATTCAGCAACGTCTCTGTGGGCAAAAATTGCTATTAACTACCCGGAGGGGGAATTACAGGAATTTCGATCCCGTCCGGCGCTAAGGGGGGAGGTGTGGGAGTTAGTCTTGGCTGGTAAACAGGTTCAGGTGTACTAACTAAGGGAATATTTTCCAGCACGGGAAGACGGGGAGTGATGGGTTGGGAAAACATCGCTTGAATTGCCGCTTTTCTGGTTTCTGGAAGTTCCAAAGCTTGCTGCCAGAGACTTTCATAAAAGAAGAAAATCACCCCTAAACCCCGTTGACGAGCAGCCAATACCTTTTCTTCAATAAAGGGTAGGGCAATCGGTCGATTGCGTAAACCGGTTAAAACTCCCACACCGGTGGGGATAGTTTGCTGGGTTTCCTGAATTTCGGGACGCTCTAATTGTTTGAGAAAACTGGGCAGATCGGGACGATAAACCTGTACGATTAACTCATCGACTAATCCTTGCCGCACCCAACCGAGCCAATCCTGTAAATGACCATTATAGGCGAATTCGTAGGGATTAGGGGCGATCGAAAGCAGTATATTCGGTTTAATTGCCTCAATTGATTCTTTGAGATTAGCCAGAAAAGCGGTGATTTTATCGGCCCGCCATTTTGTCCATTCGGGATCCCGGGGGTTAGCCGGGGGAGTTTTTTCGGTTTCCTGTTGATAAAGGGCGATAGTATAGGGATCATAGCCGAATTCGTTGGGTAAACTCAGATGATCGTCGAATTGGATGCCGTTAATATCGTATTGTCCCACCACTTCCAAGACTAACTCCCGCAGAAAATTCTGCACCTCGGGACGGAAAGGATTCAACCAGACTACCTCCCCGGCTGCCCCTACCCAAGTGGTCCCTCCGTCCCATTTTTGGGTTAACCAGTCCTGATGTTTTAAGGCTAATTCTGAGGTGGGAGGAGCCATAAATCCGAATTCAAACCAAGGAATGACTAATAATCCCCTTCCACGGGTTTGTTCCACCAATTCTGCTAAGATATCTTGTCCTTGCGCTCCCGTAGGCACAAAAGGCTGTATTCCTTCCCGTTGAGCGATCGCGCTAGGATAGAGAGCATAACCGGAATTCCAAACCACGGGATAGATAGCATTAAAATTAAGATTAACTAATTGCTCGATCGCTTGTTGTCGTTTATCCCTGTCCATCAGCATCGCTGTATCGTTGGTGGTAATCCAAACACCGCGGATATCAGGATCTCGACTTTGAGAGAAAGCGGCAGAAAAATAGCCTAAGAGTAGGACTATGAGAAAAGATGCTAAGAATAGTAGTATAGGGAACTTTTTAAGAATTTGCCGCCAAACGCTGATCGGAATTAGAAAAGTCATTTCTTTAAGATGAAGATTAACGGTTTTAACTGGTTATAATACCAGCTTTGCTCAACTCTTTCAGGCTAGATTGACCCAAAATATATATTTACCTATTTCTTCACTCGCCACAATTGACCATAGGGATAGAAATAATCAAGACGAATATCGAATTGATCTAAGGCAAGTAATAACCGATTGGAAGGACGAAAAAGAAATAAGTTGACGCGGGGAATTTCTAGGACTTCTTTTAACTTATCGGTATCGGGGTTAGTGGTAGTCAGGAAGTATTGTACATCAGCATTAAGACGATAATTAAGGGAAAGCAAATCACCTAAGTTAGTCCAGTCATTACCTTCGTCGCTGATAATAATGGCATTGGGTACAGCATTGATTTTTCTGGCAACTTCGCCATTCCAATAACTAGGAACTTTTGCCCAACTGGTTTCGGAAAGAGCATTATTAAAGTTCGATATTATACTAGCAGTTAACAAAAAAGTCAAGATAATTTTACCTAAAATTTTGCCTTGATTAAGCAATTGTGACAAGAAAAAAGCCACAGTTATATAGATAGTGGGAAAGGATGCAATTAGATAACGGGTGACAGTTGATCTAGTGGTAGTAAAAATTATATCTGGAATGACTAAAGCTAGGAAAGTCCCTAGGGTTGAGGTAATCAGAAAAGTAAAAGCTATCGGGTTATTATAGCGATAAACTCGATAAAAAGCATAGATAGTTAAGCTTAAAAAAAACAGTCTATATATATAGGTGAAGATGTTATTAAAACCGAAGTCGGTATCACTAAATAGACAGGTAAAACCTAGAATCCATAATTTACTGATTAATCCCCAATCGAGATAGTTAACGGCAGCCCAACTGGTGGAGTTAAAGGCCCTTTGAGAGTTAGTTAAAAAAACCTGTAACCAGGGTATATATAAAATCATCATTGTTAACCCAGATAACAGGAAAAATATCAAGTTATTTTTTCGCTCTGGTTTCATAACAAGATACCAAAGTATAAAGGCTGCTTGAGCAAATAAGTTGAGAATAAAAAAGAGATGGGTGTAGAGTCCGAGAGTATTAGAGATGGTGTATAAAGACCAATTAACAATAGTTCTTTTCTTGAGGCATTTTAACAGCAGTAATTGACTGATTATCGTTAACAGAACCAAAAGACTATACTGACGAGACATTTGAGCAAATATTATATCAACTGGAGAGAGTGCCAATAAAATTACTGCTAAAATTGCCGTTAACTTTGCTGCAAATAATTCTAGGGATAGATAGTAAATAAATGGCAGGGAGAGAAGACTAAAAACAATCGCTAAACTGCGGGAAGAAACGGGAGAAAAACCGAATATTTTTTCCCAATAGCGAGAGATAATAAAGTATAAAGGTGGATGTTGAGGGTCTTCTTTAGCAAGAGATTTAATTGTATCAACAACATTACTTTCGGGTTTCAGCTGCTGAAATTTTCCTAATTCTGTGGTAGATAAAAGACGATTTTGAAAGATAGTATCAGCGATTTCCTTTGCTTGATAACCAGTGGTTCTAATGGTGGTGTAGGATTCATCGTGCCAATAGATTTTTTTATCGATATTCGCAAAACGAAAAACCACACCGAGAGTTAGGATAATTGCCAAAAGTATTAAGAGCCAATTGGGAGTTTTATAATTAATAGTTGCTTGCATTTTAATAATTAGAGCGACTTTGTTTAAGATTAAGAAACTTGGTAAATTCTGGTTGAAAAAGTAGCTTAATTGTGCCGGTGGGACCGTTACGGTGTTTAGTAATAATTACTTCGGCCACACCTCGATCGGGACTATCGGGGTTATAATATTCATCTCGGTATAACATCATAACTAAATCCGCATCCTGTTCGATACTATTATGGACGATGATATTATTCGCAATAAAGTTATGTAATTTATCTACTGTTAAATCATACACTTCTGTCTCTCCAACCGCTTGAATTGCCATAACTTCATCCCAATTAAACCTTAGGTCTGAATTACTCAGAGAGCGAGGTAAAGCGATATAATTACCGATATTTAATTCATCTAATCTTTGCCAACCGTGGACAGTAAAAAATTTATGATTGGCTGTAGCTCTAATCGTGCGACCTAAACGAGTTGTTAATCGAAAAACTGGCTTAAATCCTGTAGAAAAGACCTTAGTTACCAGTGCTTTTTCTAATTTCATTGTTTCCTCATTAAGAGCAAAAACCGTAAAATTAGAGCAATTCACTAACTGACAAATTGGCACTTTAGCACGAGGATCGGCTAACTCAACTAAACTATCACCCGCTAAACATCCCGACTCGCGTAAATCGGACATCATCGGTCTTTTATTATTGCGAGATTCCACAGCGCGACTTAACTGAGAAAGAGCAATTACCGGAGCATGAATTTCTCTCGCTAAACCCTTAAGACTGCGGGTAATTTTAGAAAGTTCCTGAACACGATTATCACCTCCCCCTTCCATTAATTGCAGATAATCGATTAAAACTAATCCCATTTGCCCCTTTTTTTCTGCCTGTAAACGCCGCACTTGGGAACGCATTTGAATTACACTTAAATTGGCACTATCATCGATATATATGGGCAAATTTAATAACTTTTCTAGTCCCCCAAGAACCTTCTCTAAATCATTTTGTCCCAAACGGCCCGAGCGAATCCGATTACTTTCGATTTTAGCCTCATTCGATAACAAACGTTGGGCTAATTGTTCCTTGGACATCTCCAAACTAAAGACAGCCACAGGTAAATTCTGTTGAGCGATATTATAGGCAATATTAAGAGCAAAAGAAGTTTTTCCCATGGAAGGCCTACCCGCGATAATAACTAAATCCGAGGGTTGTAAACCACTGGTCATCGCATCGAGATCATAAAATTGAGTTTCGATACCGGGTAGAGTGGTCGTCTCCTGCATTTTCTCAATTTGGTTAAAAGTTTCAATTAAAGTATCCCCCAGAAAAATTAAACCCTCTTGGGGTCGTTTTTGGGTGAGACGAAAAATCTTTTGTTCCGATTCATCGAAAACATTTTCTAATTCTAGCGTCGTATCCCTGGCTAACTCAATAATTTCTCCCCCGGTGGAAATTAACTGACGACGCATATATTTATCCATCACTAATTCAGCATAGCGATCGATGTTGGCAGCCGAGACAGTGCGCTCAATTAATTGTAACAATCGCGGCATTCCCCCGATTTCTTCCAGCAGATAATTATCCTGTAACCAGCTGCTAACCGTCATTAAATCCGTCGGTTTTCCCTTCCCTTGTAAAGCAAGCGCCGCACGATAAATATCTTGATGGGTTTTCACATAGAAAGCTTCTGGAATTAAAAAATCACTGATTCTACCTAACGCTTTTGGATCTAGTAAAATACCACCTAAGATAGATTCTTCCGCTTCAATATTTTGGGGGGGGAGGGACTGATCGCTAATCATTGTCAATGCTGACCGTGCTTTATCATTAATATTGTATAGTCAGTTTCACCGTAATTAAATACAAATGTTCAGGTTAATGATCGGATTCAGTATTCAGGAGACAGTATTCTCCGAGTCAGTCCCGATGAAAAAATTTTCACCCCCACAGATGAAAGAGGTTTCCTTCCCCACACCCCACACCCCACACCCCACACCCCACACCCCTTTTAAACAGGATTTAGTATGACTTTAATTGACTCCTCTCCTCTCCTCCCGGCCGTCTATTTTATTGGTGCAGGTCCTGGAGATCCAGAATTATTGACGGTAAAAGCCTATAAAATTCTCCAAAAAGCCGATGTTATCCTCTTTGCTAATTCCCTCGTCCCCAAACAGATTCTTGAGGACACTCGTAAAGATGTCGAGTTAATTCCCACCAGTAGCATCACCCTAGAGGAAATTATCCCTTTAATGATCGATCGCGTGCGTCGGGGTTTAGCGGTGGTGCGACTGCAATCGGGGGATTTAAGTCTCTATAGTGCCATCCAAGAACAAATTCATCTTTTGACAGCAGCGGATATCCCCTTTCAGCTAATCCCCGGAATTAGTGCCTTTCAAGGATTAGCGGCCAAATTGGCCCTAGAATTAACGATTCCGGAATTAGTCCAGACAATTATTCTAACTCGGGTGGAAGGGAAAGCATCTCCTATGCCAGAAAGTGAAGAATTAGCCTCTTTAGCCGCCCATAAAGCCAGTTTATGCCTATATTTAGCCGCCCGTCACATTGACAAAGCCCAGGAAAAACTCCTAAAATACTACCAGCCAGAGCAACAGGTGGCCGTTTGTTTCCGTCTCAGTTGGCCCGACGAAAAAATCTGGGTTGTCCCCCTGTCAGAGATGGCCCAATTAACCCATCGAGAAAATTTAACTAGAACTACCCTTTATCTAATTAGTCCCGCTTTAAACCAGATTACAGGAACTCGATCGCAACTTTATCACCCGCAACATTCCCATCTTTTCCGTCCTCATCCCTAGGTATTTTCTGGGAAATATACCTAAAGTTAGAGTTAAAGAGCGGCGATTTTGTTTAGGATTATTTCAGGAGGTAGGACAATTTTAAAAACGTTTAAAATTAGTCTAACAATCCATGCAAAGCTGCCCTATGTGTTCGGGAATTACCCTTCGTCACCTTGGGGTTGGTCGTGCCTACTGGTATTGTCCTCACTGTCGTCAGGAGGTTCCTAACTTCCTTGATTGCTCCAGTCCTCGCAAGGTAAAGGTAGAACGAGTTAGAGCGGAAAAAACAGTCTAGATTTTCAAGTTGGTAGATGGCAATAAGACCTGTGGGATGTGTTAAAAATTAACCCATCCCACTTTACCTGTCTAGGGTTCGCTGAATAAATCTAAAAACCTTGTTGGATAATATAGCAAATAATGGGTTATTTAGGACGCTTTCAATTTTCAAACTCTTATCTGAACAGGGTTTCAGCGATGGATTGTCCTAAGCACCTTGGTCTTTGCTATATCTTTAGACTTTTTTGAAATCAAAAAGTACCAGCGATGGGAGTGATCGGGGGGAAAATTCAGGTACTTTTTCCCTGAAAATTAGGTAATTGACCCCCTCAAAATCGGTAAAACCCTACACCCTACACCCCACACCCCACACCCTGCCACCACAAGAAACTTTTTCAGTAAACCCTATCTAGACATCCCTAGGATTGAGATGGATCATTTCCCAAGTCACATAGGTACCGATCGGACTCCAAATCAGGTAGGGTAGGAGTAGGATGCCCGCCCAAGAAGAAACAGGGAAAACCAATAGCGCCAGAAGAAAACCCAAGAAAAAACCCGTACCTCCGATAATCGTTCCCGCTTTGAGACTGCGTAGTTTACAGGTGACGGGAGTATAGGCAGTAATAGTCAATTCCACCAACAGATAAAAAGCCATCAAAAACCAGCGATTAGCCGGTTGCGCTTCCCAGACTAAATAAGCAGAAATTGCCCCACAAATATAGATAATTGTCCAGATAAGAGGGATTAATCTTTCAAAGGTTAACCAATCGGGACGACGCAATCGCGCAAACCAACGCACATCCCGAGAATTAAGTAATCCCCCACCTAACGCGACCAAAAATCCCACGACACCGATAAGCAACCAAGAGGGAATCATGATTTTTAGCTATCCTCCGCTAATTTTGGCTTTGTAACCCGATTCAATGAGAATTTGTAGAATTTTTTGGCGATGATCTCCTTGGATCTCAATGGCATTTTCTTTAACTGTACCACCCGTTCCGCAAGCAGTTTTTAACTGTTTTAATAATTTAGTCAGAGTTTCGGTTTGACATTGAAAACCTGTAACTATGGTAACGGTTTTTCCCGCACGACCAGAGCGGGAGGTTTGTACTCGCAAATTCTGCTGATTCGGGGGTAATTCAGGAATGGAACGCTCAAAAGCTTGGGAATTACTTTGATCTCCAAATTCCTGATAGGCAATCCGGTTTTTTTCCTTAGATTTACTCATATAGCAATTATCATAGTGGGTTTGGGGGTTTTTCAGTGAGCAGTAAACAGTAAACAGTGAACTAAAAACTGGCATCTGATAACTGATAACTGATTCAAAGCTGACGACTGATAGCTCTTAATTGGTTGGACTGGCAGCGCATTTGATTAAGTTCAGCTGCCGACATTCGATCGAGATGACCTAAAATCATATTAACTCGACCTTGGCACTTTAATTTTTCTCGATGTCGTGCCAAAAAATCCCAGTAAAGAAAGTTAAAAGGACAGGCAAACTCCCCGACTCGTTCATTTTTTTTATACACACAACCCCGACAATAATCACTCATTTTATCAATATAGTTGGCCGAGGCGGCGTAGGGTTTGGAGGCGAGAATTCCCCCATCGGCAAATTGTCCCATTCCCAACACATTAGTCTGCATTACCCAATCGTAGGCATCGATAAAAACACTATGAAACCAGTTCTCAACTGCTGGGGGAGAGCAACCAAAAATTAAGGCAAAATTGCTCAAAATCATTAATCTTTGAATATGATGGGCATAACCGGTATTTTCCACCTGTGATAATACTTGTTTGAGGCAATTCATCTCGGTTTGATTACTATCCCAAAAGAAAGCCGGTAAGGGTTGTTGATGCTCAAACCAATTATGATTAGCGTAATCTTCTCCCAGATAATGATAAATTCCCTGCATATATTCCCGCCATCCCAACACCTGACGGATAAATCCTTCGATGCTATTTAGGGCTAAATTATCTTTTTTATAGGCAATTTCTGCCGCTTGAATCACTTCCAATGGCGTTAATAATCCTAGATTAAGATAGGGAGATAATAGGGAATGCCAGAGGGTTTCTTTTCCCGTTATCATCGCATCTTGGTAGGGGCCAAAGTTAGGCAGACAATTAGTGATAAAATGCTCCAAAACCTGTAAAGCTTGTCTGCGGTTTACTGCCCAGCGAAAAGGTTTGATTTTTCCATATTTAGGAATATCTAAAGCTTCCACATCAGCGATAACCTGAAGGGTAATTTCATCGGGTTCAAACCAAAGAGGAGCAGCAGTTTTTAATCCATCCTTGGGCGGTTTGCGGTTTTGTTTATCAAAGTTCCATTGTCCTCCTATCGGTTGATTATCCTCGATTAAAATCTGCCATTTTTTACGACTTTCTCGATAGAAATCCTCTAGTAATAGTCTTTTACGAGATTTAGCCCAATTATTGAAATCTGTCCTAGTCCAGAGAAAGTGATTATTATCAATTAGGGTTATAACACAGTCTAAATTCAGATTTTTGATTAATCTAAGAAAAGGTAAATTATTAGGCATCATAATCTGTAATTCTTTAATGCCTAATCGTTCAATCCAAGCAGATAAAATCGGTTCAAAATCTTCAGCAACTTCGTAGGTGACAGACCATCCTAAAGTTTTTAATTCTTCGGCAAAATGACGCATCGCTGACCAGATTAAAACTAATTTTTGCTGATGATAGGGTCTTTGTCGAATATGATTGTGGGATTCAATTAAAATAACCGGTGTTTCCCGTGCATAGGTTTGACGATTAGCTAAGGCCGCTTGTCCTGTCCATAATTGATCACCTAAAATCCAAATGCCAATGGTCATAATTATTTCATTGCCTCGACTATTCCCCCGTATTTTTTAGCCATAATATCCGCCATTTCCCGAGAAGAAAATTTACTGGCTTTGTCGATGCTGGGGGTAAATGTACCCGTAGGGGTTAAATAATGGGTAAATACCCCGACTTTTTTGCTAATAATCCACATATTTTTTGAAGTCAAAAATCAAAAATCAGTGAAAAGACAGTAGGAAACTGCCATTTATAGTCATTTCAATTAAGATTGAGAATATGAATGCCATAGTTGATAAGGGTTTGATCGGTCTAGACTGTATCAGACTTATCTGAAATGACTATAATACTTCTCACTGAATACCACTCACTTAAAACTCGCATCTGATTACTGATCACTGATTACTGATCACTGATTACTGATTACTGATTAGGTTTTTGTCCTGAGACTTTGGGCGCTTAGATAAAGTTGCGTCCATTCTTTGACCACTTGCGTGCGTTTACAGTTTAATTCGCTGGCGATTTCCTCAAGGGTTTTACCCGCTTTTAAGCCATCGATAACGCTTTTACCCGTGGGAGAAAGGGCTGCATAGTAAATTTGCCATTGACTGAGAGTTAAGCCAAAATTATGCTCTTTCGGGCTGATTTCTAACCATTCACTGATTAATTCTGCCCCTTCCTTGAGGGCAAAAACCTTAATCGCATGATAGCCAACTTTTTCCCGGAGACGATAAATCCGTTGAATGGGAATATTCATCTCTTTGGCGATCGCATCTTGGCTTTGGCCGCCTAGATAGAGGTTAAACCAAGTCACCGCCTCCGGACTAACATTTTCCTCTAGATACCTAGCAAAACTCTCTTGAACTTTTACCCGGAGAATTTGCGCTTCTTGGCAAGTGCGTTCATCTTCGTAGGTAGCGATCGCATTTTGATCCAGTAAACTTAAGCTATTTTCCCCCTCATCGCCACTAATTTCATCGGAGAGAATCCGGATCATTTCTTCCCGCGGCACATTAGTGATACCGCTCCTCGCTTGACGACGGAGATAATTAACAAAACGATAGGCTAACAGGGGTTGATTGCGGATCGGACGCAGGGCGTATTCCTCTAGGGTGGCTAACAGCAGCCGATCGCGAGTAGCTTGATCGTTGGTACAACGAGCGATCCATGCTAACTGGGATTGCAGATAGCGATCGCTATTTAACATCTCTTGAATAATTTCTTGCAAGACATCGGCCACCGCTTGCTGACGATCGCGACTTAAGGAAACCCAAGTGCGAATTTTTTGCCGGAGAGTGACACAAGCGCCGAGACGATCGATCAGGTTACGATAGGCGCGGGTGGGACTAACTTTGAGATAGCGTTGCCGCAAAATTTGCCAAAGATAGACTAATCCCCGTTTAGCGATTTCTAAATCTCTCTCATCTAAATTTTCCCAACGTTGGCTATCTTCACCGAGTAACCAATTGATAATGGTATCCTGTTGGCGATCGGTTAAGGAATCCTCTGTTTGCGAGAGGCGATCTTGCCATTGTTGCCTTAACTCGTCGATTATTGTCGTCATCGAAAAATTGAGTTCCAAACCCCGTCCTTTGAGGACGGCTTTAGTTTGAATATTAGCGCATTTGCACGATATATGCTAGAACCTGAGCCATGCAGAAAGCCTATCGCTACCGATTTTACCCAACACCCGACTAGAACGAACTAATCAATTAAGTCTTAAGTCTTAAGTCTTTTGCCAGATAAGGATTTAGTCGATTTATGCCACCCGATCAAACCATACCAAGTAACGAAGAACCAGTATGTTGTCTTGGCATCTTGTATGTTGATTTAGCATAAAGAGTAACGAACAGCCATTAATTTTAATAAACAACAGTTAGACAAAGGCTAGTTATACATAGGGTTTGCAGCAAAAAGTTTGTTGGTGGGGTTAGGAGTCGGTCGTCGGTCGTCAGTAGCCGGTCGTTTCAGGCTTTGTTGCCCTCTTTTTTTGTACCAGTTTATGTACTGAAAGAAGGATAATGCAAGGTTTTTGAAGGTCTTAATCCTATTTTCGCAGCATGAACATCGGATTTTAACAGATCAAAAGCCTTATTTTAAAAGGGTTTTACCATTATTCAGCAAGCCCTACATAAGTAGCAGAGGCTAAGTCTGGGTACTGGCGGTGCAGGACGGTGCTATAGCGAGTTCCCTACCCTATTTAGAAATCTTTGTCAAGTACAATTTATACCAAATTAGATGAGCTTACCCTGATCATTTTGCCGATATTATTTTGATTTTTCGCCCTACTTGATAGGCGATAAGTACCAATACTTATCGCCTAAGTGGGATGCTCCCACATAGCTCAATTCAAAACCCCTAGCAAATCCTTGATTT
>VYLN01000080.1_pt1 | contig 21319 bp, 15 predicted proteins | sample 5109471 | NCBI WGS metagenome assembly VYLN01 (sample SAMN12291806, study PRJNA351875) | freshwater metagenome | isolation source: freshwater lake | place: USA: Michigan, Lee Lake | collected 2013-08-06 | reverse complement strand
TGATGCCCATGGGCTCGAGCAATCGCGGCAGGCGGTTGACCCACGGGTCCGAATCCCAGCCGGCGTAACTGAGCAGCAGGTTCAGCCGGCCGCCGATTCCGGTTGGGCCTGAGGGGCCACTTGCCGGCGTTTGCGGCAGGTCGGATTCGGGATGGCGGCGCAGCATGACCACGAAGAGGAGTAGGCAAGCCGCGTGCCAGAGTTTGAGGCGAAACTTGGTGTCTGGCTGGCTGCATTTCAATGACTTAGGGTGAGTTCGGGCTCGATGGGCGAGTATTGGCGGCAACCGGCGAGACTGGCGGGCTTGGGCATGTGCCGATTTGGCAGGCTGAGATTGGCAGCGAAGGAGCGAAGTTTGTTTGGAACACGGTTGGTCGCGCGGTGCGTATCAATATAATGTTGCATGACGTCGCTTGAAATTGCATTGGGTCTGGTCGCTGTCGCAGCAGTGGGGGCGTGTGTGTGGTCGTTGTGGCAAGCCGGGCGGGCCGCGGCTGCGGCGGCGAGCGAGGCGGGGGTGCTGCGCGCGAATCTGGAGCGCGAGCAGCGGGACTTGTCTGACGCGCGCGAGCAAGTAGCGGCGAAGGAGCGCGAAGTGGCGGAACTGCGCGAGCGGTGCAATGCGCAGGCGAGCGTGATTGTCGGTTTGGAGCGCGACGTTGAAAACGTGCGCGGGTTGGGCGAAGCCGAGATTGCGCGCGTGGAGCAACTGTCTGCGTCGCGCGAGCGCTCGCTGGCGGAACAGCAAGAGCAGTTCAAGTTGCAGATTGAGCAGCGCGATCGTGAGCGTGAGGCGAAACTGGAGGAGAAGTTCAAAGCGTTGAGTGCGAGTGCGCTCGATGCGAGCAACAAACAGTTCCTGCAACTCGCGCAGCAGTCGCTGGCGACACAGACGCAGAAAGGCGTGGGTGAACTTGAGCAGCGCAAAGCGAGCTTCGAGCAACTGATTGCGCCCATTCGCGAGACTCTGAAGGCGACGGACGCGAAGCTGAACGAGATCGATAAGAATGTCGCGGAACGCAACGCGAACATCGAGCGGCAGTTGCAATCTGTCGCGCAAGCGGGAGATGTGCTGCGAATGGAAACCAGCAAGCTGGTGCGAGCACTGAGCAAGCCCGAGGTGCGCGGCCGCTATGGCGAAATTCAGCTCAAGAAAGTTGCAGAACTCGCCGGCATGACGCAGTACTGCGACTTTTCGCTGCAAGAAAACAGGACCGATGATGAAGGCCAGCAACGTCGACCCGATATGGTCGTGAAGTTGCCAAATGGCAGGACAGTAATTGTCGATGCGAAGGCAAATATTCAGGCGTATCTCGATGCACAAGAAGCGACCACGGATGACGAGCGTGATGTGCAGCTTGAGCGATTCGCGAAACATGTTGCAGATCAAGCGACGAGCCTGGCGAGGAAGAAATACTGGTCGCACTACGAGGGCAGTCCTGAGTTTGTTGTGATGTTCCTGCCGCATGATGCGTTTTTGGACGCGGCTCTGGCGCGCCGAGCCGATTTGCTCGAACGCGCGTGGGCTGACAACGTGATTCTCGCCACCCCCAGCACGCTGATTGCCATGCTGCGAGCCATTCACGTGGGCTATCAAGAGCAAAAACTCGCGAAGGAAGCCCAAGCCCTGCGTGCGCTTGGTCAGGAACTCCACTCTCGCGCCGTCGCGACGTTCGGCCATCTCGCCAATGTGGGCAAGTCGCTCAACGCCGCGGTAGATCGTTTCAACGACTGTGCTGGCTCATTCGAGCGTCGCCTGCTTCCCACCCTGCGAAAGTTTGAGAACGCTGGCAGTACTTCGGGTCGCGAAATCGATGAACTTGCAGCAATCGACAACCGGGCTCGCGTACCGATGCTGGAAGCGAGACCAGAAGCCAAACTCGATAGCAAATCCGAGAGCAAATCTGGTGGCAAAATCGAATCCGGCGAAAGCGACGCATCTGCGGAGCGCCGCGCGGGCCTGTTCGAGGCCTGAGCATCGCGCGTCCAGACTCACTGTGCCGCGTTCTGTCCGCTCGTGCATGCAGGGGCAGCCCGGGAACAGAAAACCCTCGAAAATCTTGCCGGAAAGTGACACTTGACAAACCAACGGTCACATGTTAGTATTTACTTACTATGACACCCCGCATCCCCTTCAGCAGTGGATCCTCTTCAGCTCGTCCCGCTTCGCAGCGGACTTCGCGCAAGCGATCTGATGCTTCGCGATCACGGCCTGCGCAGGCGGATGTGAAGGCCGCATTAGCGAAGCTCGACGAGCGTGTTTCACGACTTGAGCAGGCCCGCGTGGTTGCCGAGGTTCAGCCGGTCACGGGTCAGCGAGCGGCGGCGTTCGTCTCGGCCCAGCAGACGCGTGGTGCTGTGCCAGCAAAGCCTGTGGCAGCGATACAAGTCGCGATGCTACCGCCGTTACCCGTGCAAAATGTACAAGCCACGCCGCGCGTTGCTGCCTGGCCACCGTCGACGGGCGCGAGTGCAGAGCCTGAGAAGCCTGAAAAGCGCGGAATCAACTTTGAGCAGATGTTGGCTGGACGGTGGTACGCCGCGTTGGGAGCGTTAGCGGTTGTCATCGCCGTGTCATTGTTCGTCAAGCTTGCATATGACCAAGGATGGCTGCGCGTGTCGCCAGTGTGGCGGTGTGTTGGTGCAGGGATGTTTGGCATTGTGATGGTGGGCGTTGCCGAGTGGATTCGCAAGCGTTGGGGCGAGTGGGCGGCGTGCGGCACGGCGAGCGCGGGGCTTGGCGCGATTTACGCGAGCGTGTTCGCGGCGTACAAGTTGTATGGACTGATGAGTCCTGGTGCGGCAATTGTCATGATGCTAGTTGTTGCGATCGCTGGCACCGTTGTGGGCGTGCGGCTGCGGCTTGGGTTAGTGATCGCCGTCTCGCTGCTGGGTGGTTACCTCGCGCCGATCTTGATGCGAGGTGCGGATGCGTCCATGTTCGCGCTGCCGGGTTATGTGCTTGCCTTGATGTGTATCGGCCTAGCGAGTTGCACGTGGCTTGAACACAAACACGCCATCAAGTCGACCGCAGGCGTGCGAGGGCTTGCAGTTGGTGGTGCAACGCTGCTGATTTCTTTGTGGACGTTCAACACGGCTTCACTTTCATTGTGGGCCGGGCTGAGTGTTCTTGCACTCACATGGTTGTTGGTCCATGCAGATGCCGTCATCAACGCGATGCTTGCGAAGCAGTCAAGCGAAGCGCACGAGGACGATGTGTTGTCACGCGAACTGAAGACGCGCGGCGCGTCGCTGGTGCTCGCCACGCTCGCCGTCACTGTTTGGGCGGTTGCGTTGAGCATGCACATGATCGCGACGAATCGAGGTGCCGCGATGTGGCTGCCAGCGTTGGCGGCGTGTGCAATGTCGGGATTACTTGCTGGCGTACTCGCTCCGTTTGGAGCATCGATATCGAAATTGCCCGCCACCTTGCGGCACGTCGTGGGTCAGTCGCTGCTCGCACAGGCCGCACTGCTGCTGGTGGTGGTCATCGCCGCGGCCTTGGGCGGCTACGCACAAGTTGCGGCGTTCGCGGGCATGGGGCTGGCGGCTGCCGTCATGGGCCCCCGGCTGTCGTCGCGAGCCATGCGCTGGTACGGCATCTGGATGCTCTTGTTGGGAACCTTGCGGTTGATCTTCGTCGATACGTTTTTCGCGCGAGCTGGCGTGGCGGAATTTCAGATTGGCGGCCTAGTACTCACGTGGAGCAGCCTGGCGTTGACGCTCATCGCAGGCGTGTGGACCGCCGCAATGACAGCAACAAACGACCAGCAGCCGAGCCGCACAAAGGGCGTGCTTCGAGCGTGTGTGCCAGCAGCGTTGTTGATGCTGGTGCCGCTGGATGAGCAAGCGCGAGCCATGTCGATGTTGTGGGTGTGGATCGCCATCGCGATTGTCTTGTCGCAGGTGCGGATGCTGCGTGCTGTGCGGTTTGAAATCGCTGCGTTGCTGGTGTTTGCGGTGTGTGCTGCCGCATGGGCACTGCTTGCAACAAACCGCATGGCAGGTGCAGCATTCACGGCGACATCGCCTGTGCAGCTTGCATTCGCAGGATTGACGATCGCTGCAGGAGCACTCATCATCGCGATGCGTGAGCGAACACTTGACCCAGTCGTGCGAAGCGGCGTGATCTGGTCGAGTGCAGTGCTGGGTCTACTCGCGAGCAGCGTGGGCGTGAGCGCAATTGTTGAGGCGATCTTCGCGATGCGAACGTCCACGCGCGGCGCAGTGAGCGTGTGGTGGGCAATCGTCGCGGTCGCCGCACTCGCGACAGGCTTCCGCTGGGCCAAGCCCGCCGTGCGTTACGCGGGGCTCGCGCTCCTGGGTATCGCCGGCGCGAAAGTTGTGATCTATGACCTGAGTGAAGTCAGCGCGGTGTGGCGAATCGCGTGCTTCTTGGTGGTAGGTCTGCTGATGATGGGTGTGGCGTTTGTGTATGGGAAGCTGGCGAAGGGTGCGAGGACGAGCGTGTAAAGCAGCAGTAATCTCCAAGGCGTTGGAGGATCATGTTGAGCGTTCCAGAGTTCGAACTCAGGCGACGGATCAGCGCTTGCCGACCTGATCACCAACCGCCAACTCATCCTCGCTGATATCTCCCGCGCCTGTGTCGCCCACCTTCGCGGGTTTGGGCTCAATGGTCGGTGTGGCTTGTCTTGCCAAGCGTTTCTCGCCGCTGCCGGCGTGTGCGGGGCGTTCGTGCGAAGCCGCGTTTCGGCCATCTTCCGTCACTTTGTAGCTCATGCCGATGGTGGTTTCGGGTTCGCCCAGCAGCAGGCGATTGATGAGTTCGACGCCTTGCATCAGGCTGTGGTCGGTGTTGGCGACTTCGTACTTCCACATGCCGAATCGGCCGCGTGAGTAGATGCCGCGAGCTTCGAGCCACGGAATCACTTGCGTCAGAATGTCGTCGCGCTCAACGCTGGGCGTGGGATACGAGTAATCGGCGTAGTAACACCACCGGCTCACGATGTTCGCGCGTTCACCCGGGTTCAGCAAGCCCGCGTTCTCAAGGCCGCGGATGCAATCATCAATGACGGCGTCAGGGTTCTTGCCGAATTCGCCGGGCGTGTGTTTGACATCGCTCTCACTGACTTCGCAGAGCAGCGAGTAGTAGTTGTGCTTGTCGGGCGTCATGAAGGGCGAATAGTTGCTGAGGTAGGTGACGCGATAGAAGGGACAGTTGTCCTCGGGGAAGTACATCCAGCTCTTGGTATCAGGCGAGCCGGCGTTGGGTGTGCGGCTCTTGAGACCAATGCCGACCATGTAGCCGCTGCTGTGCAGCAGGCCCGACGCGAGATTGGCAATGTCGGCAAGTGAGGCGTCATTGGCTCGCGCCCCTCGGTCGCCCGCTTGTTCACCCGCTTGTTCACCCGCTTGTTCACTGAGAATCTTCCCCGTCAGCACATCCACCGGCATGGTGCTCAGCAAGATGTCATACGTGTCGGTCGTGCCGTCACTGAACGTGATGACTTTGGCATCAACATCAATCTTGGTCACACGTTTGTTGAGACGGATGTGTCCAATGCCTTTGCCGTCGTCGAAGCCGATCGCGGGGCCGAAACGTTTGTAGAACTCGCCCGTTCCACCTTTCAGAGGAAACTTGAACTGGTTGTTTGGTCCCCAGCCAAAATCGTCGGTACCGAGGATGATGTTCTTGAGTGCACGCTCGACATCGATAACGGCGACTCGCTCACCGATCCAGTGTTTGTTCATCCGTTCAGGCGGATAGGCCCAAACTTTGTAGTTGTACGGCCGCATGAAGTGCTTGGCGATGCCTTCGCCGAAGACCGCATCGATAAATTCACCGAAGTTGGTGGCTTGTTGCGGGCTGGCGACGGTGCCTTTGCCGTTCTGGGCTTTGACGAGACCCGCGATGCATTCGAACGCCGCTTGCTTGGGGAGGTAGCGCACGTTGTTCTGGAATGGATACGGAACCCACGTGTCAAACATGCGCACCCAGCTCTCGCGGTTGTTGAGCGTGTACTCGCTACCCATGAGTGTTTCGAAGCACTTGTCGTAGTAGGTGTAGTGGCTGAACATCACGTGTCCGCCGATGTCCCACGTGAATCCTTGGTCATCGGTAAAGCTGTGCGACAGGCCGCCGACGTAGTTGTGGCGGTCGTAGACGACAAAGTTGCTGTAACCAAGCTCTTTGAGGCGGTACGCGGCACCCAAACCGGTAGGACCGGCGCCGAGGATGACGATGCGTTGGGCGGAGTCGCGGACGGAAGCGGCCATGTGTTGAATCTCCGAAGCATGTGGAAAACTCGCGAGGAGCGTAGGCTGCGCAGCGAAAAATTGAAATTGTTTCGGAAAAACATCCCCGTTCCTAGTCAATTGTGCTCACTGTTCATGGAATATGACACACGAAAACCACCGATCGTGTACCTTTGCAATCGTCTCTCGGAGTTTTCTATGAACTTGCCTGAGAGGCATGAAGACTTGTCTTCTCTGTCAGCGGGTTCAACTGACTGCTTCAAGCCGAAGCATCCGCCACGAAGCGGAATGGAAATCATCAAACTGCGCAGAACCTTAGAAGTTTCAGCAGTTGTTGCTCGGTGAAAGTTGGCTGCACGCGATTTGTAATTTTTTTCAACTCCTCGCGGCTTACCCAAGATGTGTCAAACGCATTGAGCGTTGACTTGAATCTGCGGGAATATGCCCAAATTAGGTGCTTCTAGATTTAACTCTGAAAATAATTTTCGCAATTCGCAATACTTGACACACCTACGGACGTTCGACAGAAGATGGCCCAAGGAGAGTATTTACCGCAATTTGCAATGCTTGACACACAGGTCTCCGAAAGTGTGTTACAACAATGTAGCGAGGCAACAACGCGAAAAGAAGGTGTGCGTTCATGAAGTCCACATCAACGACAGAACGTCCGATCGACAGCTCACAACTAGGCCGAATGCAGCGAATGCTCGAGCGGTGCGCTCAGCTCACGCAGTCGATAGGGAAAATACCCGCTGTCGCAACGCCCGATTGGTGCGAGCGATCATCAGCGGCACTCGCGAGTGTGTTTACCCATGCGGATCTGGCGATTATATTGGCGGATGTGGCCGAGTCGGGTCGCGTGAATGAGGTGCTCTCAATCGGTGCGTGTGCTGTCCGTCATGGGAAACTTGAGCGTCAGGAAGGGCTTGATCTGCGCGTGCGGTTCGAAGGCATGGTCGGTTTGCCATGGTCGCCAGATGGGATGACGATTCAAGACGGGAGCGATGTCGCCTCCAAGACGTACGGTCGCACGGAACTGATCAACACATCACACGCCAATACGTGGTACATCCCGGCGAATGGCTCGTTGATCGCGACAGCGGCACTGCTCTGTCCACAATCTCGCGTGCGAAAACTGCTTACCTATGTGGCGCTGCCCGAATCAACGGAACGGTCGTTCGAGTGCATGATGGTCGTCCGCCTTGCCAGCGCATTGCTCGCACGTGTTGCGCACGTTGCTATGGGTGCTGGCCCCGGCGCAATTCTGTGGCTCACGCATCGCGAGCAGGAAGTACTGGACTTGCTCGTGATGGGCAACAGCGTGAAAGAAGTCAGCGAAACACTCGGCCGCAGCCCGCACACGATTCACGATCACGTCAAGAGCCTGCACCGCAAGCTCAATGCGAATTCGCGCGGAGAACTTGTTGCCAAAGCTCTCGGGCATATCCCGGCAACGCAGCCGAGCAACTGACGCTACTTCTTCGCAGCAACCTTTTCGATATCACGAGCGATTCGCTTCGCAAGATCATCATCGCGACGCACCACGACTTGATACACGCCCGCCTGGCCGCGTGCCTCGGCTTGCGGGTCATACGCCTGCGTCGTCAGACCCACGATCTGGCTTGGCCGAAGGTTTGACAACTGCGTGCGCTCGACGGCGACAGTAACAACACCCTTGGTGTTGTTGTCAAAAAACTCCACACGCACACGCCGGCTTTGCTGGTGCAGCAAGTCTTCGATTTCCTCGCTCGCGCTGCTTTGAGTTGATTCCCAAGGCGCGATGATTCCTGCAGAAGCTTGCGGCGTGGACGTAATCACGCCAGCTTGTGCATCCACGCGATCAAGCGTAAAGCGATAGTCGCGTAGCACGCTGCGAGCGGCACTGAAAGTCTCTTCGAACGAGCCGTCGGCGACGGTGAAGGCGACGTCGCCGCGAGGAGAGGTATGGCAGCCCGTCAGGAGCAGCGTCGAAGCGAGAAGCGTGATGCAGAGAGCCTTCATGTGCGAGGTTAGGAGTGATGCGGCGAGTGCGGGTGTTCGATCGGGGCCTTCGCAGAACCTCAGACCCGGCGTCGGTGAACGCGTGTTCACTTGTGATCAACCGCGATGCGCGAGATGAGTTGCCACGCTGCGTGCACATGCGACTCTTGCGTGGTGGTTGCGCCGATGGCCATGCGAATAACCAGTTGCGAGCTGGTTGCAGCGCCCGCATGGTTGAAGGTTGGGAGGGCCGTGTGCGTGAGGTATGCGAGGCCCGTTGCATTGATGGCATCGAGCATTCGCTTGTTGCGGGCGTCGGTTTGTGGCGAAGTTTCGTTCGCGTGCGGATGCAGGCGGAAGCAAACCAAGTTCATGGTGCGCGGAGCCGAGAGTTCAAACCTCGCGTCAGCTTGCACCCACGACTCGAACAAACTCGCAAGCCGCATGTGCTCGCGGATATACGTGCGCAGGCCTTCAAGGCCGTAATGTCGGATCACAAACCACAGTTTGAGGCTGCGAAACCGCCTGCCCAGCGGCACGTGCCAATCGCGATAATCAAAGACCGCGCCGGATTCGCTCGCGGGGTTGCGCAGATACTCAGGCGTGATGCTCATGCTCGCGGTGAGGCTTGCGCGATCGCGCGTCCAGAAGCAGTCACAGTCGAAATTAGTCAGCAGCCACTTGTGCGGATTGAAACAGAAACTATCGGCATGCTCAATACCTGCCAGCCAAGGTTGATACTCCGGACAAATGCACGCGGCTCCGGCGTGAGCAGCGTCGACATGCAGCCACGGACGATGCGTGGTTGACGCGCGTGCGATGGCGTGTGCAGTCGCGGTGATGTCGTCAATCGCTGTGCAGCCGGTGGTGCCAACGCTTGCGCACACAAAGCATGGCGTGAGACCTGCGGCAATATCGGCACGCATGGCAGCTTCGAGAAGGTCCGGACGCATGCGAAACGTCGCATCGACATCGATGGTGCGCACGCGTGCGCGATCATCGGGTTCGAGTGCAAAGCCGGCGATCATGGCAGCTTTGATCACGCTCGAGTGCGCTTGCGATGATGTGTAAACGCAGAGATTGTGCACGCACGCGGGACCAAGTTTTTTCACTGCCCGATGGCGAGCGGCGACGAGCGCAGCAAGCACAGCTTCGCTCGCCGTACCTTGAATCACGCCGCCGCCAGTGGGGCTCGTGCTGAGAAAATCATCGGGCAGGCCTACGGCGCGAGCGAGCCAATCGAGCACGCGCGTCTCGAGTTCGGTACATGCCGGACTGGTGGCCCAGAGCATGCCTTGCACACCCAGACCAGCACTGAGAAGTTCTCCAAGAACGGCGGGTCCCGAGATATTTGCCGGGAAAAACGCGTAGAAATTCGGATGCTGCCAGTGCGTCAAGCCCGGCATGATGACGCGCTCGATGTCGGCGAACATTGCCTCCCAAGATTCGGCATGTTCGGGCGCGCGAGTGGGCAGTAGAGCTGCGGTATCACCCGGTTTACTGCGAGAGAGAACTGGAACGCTGCCGGGGTCGCGCTGCAAGCGATCCCAGTATGTCGCGACCTCGTCGACCATGCGGTAGCCCAGTTCGCGAAACTGCGTGGTGTCCATGACGAGTTGTAGGGGCAATTTGCAGGGCTTGTTCAGGGCGTCATGGATTGCAGAACATCGCGCAGTGGCGCATCGCTGATGCGAATGAAGCCGTAGCGCGGGTAGTCAAGATCAAGGACGACCCAGAGAACGCAGGTCATAAGCAAGATGAGCGCGATAGCGGGCGGGAGCAGTGATTGGCGTCCGCCCGCCATGCCGTAGCCGATGCTGCCGACGCTGAGGGTGGCGCAAGCGAGCATGGCGATAACGATGAGAGTGGGCAGGTGCCGATTCGTGGCGGCAATGCGGGAAGCTCGTGCATCGAGCACTTCGCTCAGCGGCGCGAGCAGAACGGGACCGAGTTGAGGCTCGAGTTTGACGGCGGAAAGAACCCCATCGCTCATCGACGACTCCAGTTCGCCGAGCTGTGATTGTGCTTGGGCAAATGCGGGCGACGTGGGGGCATCAAAGGCGGCGGGCAACTGCTGGGTGTACTCGCGCAGGCTTGTGCGAATGAGCGAACCTTGCTCGCCGGCGAGTGCCGAACGCATCCAGAGAGTGCTGATGGCGTTGGCGTGTCGCACAATCAGTTCTTCGCGTGCGGCAAAGCGCGTCATGGCACCAGAGAACGAGAATCCCAGGATCAGCCCCATCAGGCCCAGCGTTGCGCCTTGTACGACGCCGAGTTGGGGGTGTTCGTCGGGGTGACGATTGCCAAGTCGGCGTCCAACGGTGAAGGCGAGCGCAAGCAGCACGAGCAATCCCAATGCAGCCGCGACTTCGATGATGATGGGTGACATAGGTGCATGATACAAAGCCAGAGCGCTTGCCTTTTATGCTCGCTTGACTAGGCTCACCGCGTGAGGGAGCCAACCGCCCCATTTGAGGCAGATTCGCGACCGCACCGGCGAAGTGGCCGGGCGATGTTGCTGCTGGCGTTGGCGGTGGTGGGGGTTGTGACTATTTTGCTCGCCGGTGCGGCACATGCCCGGCGCGACCCGGCCTGGTGGCGCGAGCCGGAAGTCTCACAGGCGGCGGAACTGCGCGGCGAGAGTTTTGAACATGCGGTGCTTGCGCAGCTCACCCGCGTTCGCGAGACCGACGCGGCGTGGTCCGTTTCGCTTTCGGAATCGGACGTGAACGCCTGGCTCGCGACCCGGCTGCGGCCATGGCTCGCGAATCGCAATGCGGCGTCGAAATTGCCCGCCGATGTGACGGTGCAGGTGCAGTTTCAGTCTGGCGGAATGCTGGCGGGCGTTAGGACGCGAGGCGAAGTTATCTGGTGCGAAGTTGTTCCAGTGGTGTCGGACGGCAAGTTGCGCCTCGACGTGCGATCGGCGGCTGTGGGGCGGTTGCCGGTACCGATTGCGCAGGTGGCGGGGCGATTGGCAAGCGACAGTGAACTGAGCGATTTACTTGCCGGCAAGGCCTTGGCAGAAGCGGCGGTTAAGGTCGACGGCAAGCGGCAGGTTGAGATTGAGACGCTGGAATTGCAAGACGGCGAGTTGGTGGTGAAGGCCCGGACAAAGGTCCTTCCCTGACGAAAACCATTCTCGGACCTACCACGACGTAAAGCTATTGAATCTATCGGGTTATGGTAGCAAAAAGATTTGTTAAGAGGCTGTGAATAGCCGGCTTCGGCATTGACTGCGCAAGCGTTCCCACTACGCTATGGTCGGAGCCGAGAGGTGGGAATCACCTCAGAGATCACCCAGGATGGGTGGTAATAAGCGTACACGCTGGTCTGCACGTTTCGATTGCAGACGAGATTGCGTGTGGGTTGCCGACCGAGTTGAGCGTGGCTTAGCTCGTGCGCGGTGATTCTCTCTCGGTGTTTGGGGGCGCAGAGAGTGCGCGATGTCAGTTGCAGATTTGTTTTTCAGGGGTTACTAAAGAGTCGTAGGTTGAAAGAAGAAAGTTGAAGGAGCAGATCATGATGAAGACGTCTATTGCGTGTATGTTGGCCCTCGCTGGTTTGGCAACGACGGCGGACGCCCAAGTTCGCATCAGCCAGATTTACGGCGCGGGCGGCGGGACTCCCGGCAACTTCGGTTGCCCGGCGTATAGCCATGACTACGTGGAACTGTTCAACGCTGGCACGACCGCAGTGAACATCGCTGGTTGGCGCTTGCAGTATGCCAGCGCAACCGGCAGCTTTCAGTCGGGCACCAACCGCGTGACGCTGCCCGCTGGCGCGACCATCCAGCCCAAGGGTTACTACCTCGTCCAACTCAACACCATTGCTCCCGCCTCCACTGGCGGCTGCGTGTATCTGCCCGTTCCCGCTGACTTCACGGGTTCGGGCCAAGGTAGCGCGACCAGCATTAGCGCCAGCGCAACCGCCGGCAAGATCGTGCTGATTGACGCCGCTGCTGCCCTCTTGACCAGCGGCACGGCAGCCACCTGCGTGAGCAGCGGCGCCGGCATCATCGACTACGTCGGTTACGGCTCCGGTATCGACGGCACCGCCACCGCCTCCTGCTTCGAAGGTTCGACCGGTCCGGTCATCAGCATCGGCAACCAGTTCGCTGCTTTCCGTCTGCTGGACGGCTGCCGCGACAACAACAACAACAGCGGCGACTTCACCCGCGGCACCCCCAACGCCCGCAACGCGGCCAGCCCCATCAATGACTGCACCGGCATCATCGATTGCGACGGCAACGGCGTGAGCGACGTGACGCAAATCAACGCCAACGGCGGCGTGGACGGATTCGGCGGCACCCTTGACTGCAATAACAACGGTCTGCTCGACTCGTGCGATATCAACACCGGCGGCGGTGTGAACGGCATCGGCGGCGCGCTCGACTGCGACGGCAACGGCGGCCTCGATAGCTGCCAGATTGCAGCCAACCCCGCGCTGGACTGCAACACCAACGGCACGCTTGACAGCTGCGAAATTCTGATCAACGCGGGTCTTGATAGCTGCAACAACAACGGCCTTATTGATGCTTGCGAAACCCCCGGCCCCGGCCAGGATTGCAACAACAACGGTCGCATCGACTGCTGGGACCTCAAGACCGGCGTGCTGACTGACGCTGACGCCAACGGCACCCCCGACGTCTGCGAAGGCGCAATCGTCGTCGAAGCCGCCACCAACGCAACCGTCCAAGGCGCTGGCGTTCGCCAGACCACCAACGGCAACAACTTCTTCAACATCCAAAGCGCCAACGCGGCGACCAACGCCAGCTACGGCGCTCTCCGCTGGGCCAACGCTGACCTGGGCGCCGCAAGCCCCAGCCGCGTCTATCTGTACCTCCAGCAGGCCAACGCTGGCTTCACCCTCAGTGGTGGCACCAGTGACGTCGAGCTGTCCTTCAGCGACAACGATGCTCTGGACATCAGCGTCCCCACCTTCCCCGCAACCAACACCAACGCAGTGCTGGCCAACTTCGCGACCGATCACGCGTCACGCCTGGTCATCACGACTTACGACTTCGTGCAGGGTTCAGGCATCGGCGTCTTCGGCGATGCAACCGGCAGCGGCACGACAGAAGGCTACAAGCTGTTCGATGCTGCTGGCACGAACACCGCTGGCGGCGACGCCATCGCTTCAGAAATCACCAGCGGCACGGGCGACCTGACCCTCGTGCTCAATGCTGTTGATGCAACCGTCTCGGCTACGTACGCCGGTCGCACCAATGCCAACTACCGCGGTCCCTCGCTGGTCATCTTCCCCGGCGGCGTGGTCGCTTGCGACACCATCGACTTCAACAACAACGGCGTCTTCCCCGAAGATCAAGACGTGATTGACTTCTTCGACGTCCTCGCCGGTGGCACTCCCGCCACGTGCGATGCTGTCCTTGGCTGCCAAGACATCGACTTCAACAACAACGGCGTCTTCCCTGAAGATCAAGACGTGGTCGACTTCTTCAACGTCCTCGCTGGCGGCACCTGCCCTCAGTAATTCTCGATGCTTCGCGGTAGGCGATGCTTGCCGCAAGTTTGAGAAAGTTTGACATTGCAACCCCGGTGCGAAGGCATCGGGGTTGTTTTTGTTCGTATTTCTACGTTTTGACTGAGCTTCGATTCTGAGCGATTCTTCATCTCCACGCGATGCGTAACATTTCCACAGTTGAGCTTGACAACCACGAGCACCACAGCACCTCGCATGGCCAGCGCGCTCTCCACAGCGATGGATACCGCGTGGGCCGCGTCGCAAGCGTGTGAATTGGTGCAGCACAAACTCGGTAACGCTGATATCGATCTGGCGTGCGTCTTCTTCAATCCTCAGCATGTCGAGCAGGTTGAGATACTCAGCGAAACCATTCGCGAGCGGCTCAAGCCGGGCGTGATGGTCGGGCTTTCGACGTGCGCCGTCATCGGCGGCGGAATTGAAGTTGAGCGCGGCGCGGGTATTTCGATCCTTGCGTGCAATTTGCCAGGCGTGCAGGTACGGACGTTCTCGCCCAACGACCTGCCGGCGGTTGAAACGCCCGACGCAGCGATTCACGAGTGGGGACCGGTGATTGGCGCGAGCGATGAATTGCGAGCAACCATGCTACTGGTTGATCCCACGAGCGTGCCGATCATGAAATTGCTGCCCATGTTCAACGCGGCGGTGGGCACGCAGCGGAATGTGGACTTGTCGAACAACCCGCGAGCCAAACCGCCTGTGCTGTTTGGCGGCATCGCCAGCGCGACCAACAAGGCAGGCGGTAACGTGCTGCTGCTGGATGACAAAATGCCCAGGCACGGCTTGGTGGGCGTGAGTTTGTCTGGCAAATTGCACGTGGACACGGTGGTGAGCCAGGGGTGCAAGCCGTTTGGCCCGACGATGGTTGTGACCAAGGCGAAGAACAACATGATCTTCGAGTTGGGCGGTCGCCGAGCACTGGATGTGGTGCAGGAAGCCGTGGAAGAACTGGGCGAAGATCCACGAGCGGCGCTCCAAGGTGGCTTGTACGCGGGCGTAGTCATTGACGAATACAAGCCTCGATTTGGACGAGATGATTTTCTGATTCGCAACGTCGTGGGCGTTGACACGGACCTGGGTTGCATCGCGCTCGCCGACTTTGTGCGCGTGGGCCAAACCGTGCGCATGCACGTGCGCGACAAAAAAACAGCGGCGGAAGACTTGGCGCTCCTCATGGATGCCCAGCGGCTGTATGACCCTCCGCAGGGTGCATTGCTCATTACGTGCAATGGGCGCGGCGAGCGGACTTTTGGCGTGCGAAACCATGATGTTGCCGCGGTGCAACGAGCCTTTGCGCAGGAACGCGCGGGCCCTGACGCGGCAGGAGGCGGCTTGTATCTCGATCCCGCCGCAACCGCCCCGATCCCTCTCGCAGGCTTTCACGCTGCAGGAGAAATCGGCCCCGTTGGCAACCGCAGTTTCTTGCACGGACAAACCGCATGCGTCGCGATGTTCCGCGGCATATAAACCGCGCGTGTCGCGTGTAACGCCGCGAAGCGAAGCAATTGATGAGTGCGCCAGCGACTACTCGCGTGAGTTCTCTCGCAAACGCAAATCCACCAGCACACCGTCGGCTGGTTTGGTTGAAACGCCCGCCCGCGCTGCGCCGCTCGCGTCCATCGCGCGGAGTTCAAAGAGCTTGACGACCGCGCCCACCACCAGCGCGACTTCGAGCTGTCCCAAGTTCTTCCCGGGACAAAACCGCGGGCCGTGGCCGTAGCCAAAGTGCATCCAGTCGCGCGTGCCCAGTTCGGTTGCGTCGCGCCCCAGCCAGCGCTCGGGCGCGAACTTGTCGGCTCGGTGGCCCGTCACCGCCACGCCCCAGTGATCTTCATGCCGATTGGCGTGCCACACGTCCATCAAGATGTGCGTGCCTTCGGGGACCATCAGCGTCTGGCCCGCGTCGGTGCGAATCCAGGTGTCAACAGTGGGCCGGCGAGGGTGGAAGTACAACGCGGGAGTCAGCCGCATGGTTTCGTTCAGCACGCACCCCAGATACTCCAGGCGTTTGAGCGTCTCGGGGTTGTATTCCTCCACATCACGCACCTCGTTGTATAGCCGCTCTTGCACTGCCGGGTTGCTCGCCACATGCGCGAGCGCCCACGCCGCGTACGAGGTCGATGCTTCAACCGCGCCTGCCAAAAACGCCCGGATATTGGGCTTGAGCGCCTCGTCGGGCGCGTCGGATTTGAACTGCCGCCACAATCCTTCGCCGCGAGCGCGCGGCTCCAGCGTGCTGCTGGTGAGTTGCTCAAACCGTGCTCTTGATTCTGTCGCCTTCGCGCCGCCGCGCATCCAGGCGGGCAACTTGTGCAAGGGGCATCCCGCCATGTTGACGACCGTGTCGCGCACGATCCCATCGATGAAGAAATCCAGCGCAGGCACATCGCGCGTTCGCACATCTTCAGACGCGAGCCGCGCCCCGAAAAAGTTGTTGACCAGCATCTCCAGCATGACGGCTTTGATCTCGGGCTCCAACTGCAAGCGAAGCGACGACGAGCCCGCCTGCTGCACGCGCTGCCGCACCAGTTCCAGCCGCTGCGACGCCGTCGCACGAAAGGTCTTCTCAAACTCCTCGAAGATCTCCGGCTGAAAAAGCGTGGACTTCGCAAAGGGCGGCGCAACCGTCTGCTTCTGGGCGCGCCACTCCGCCCCGTTGGATGCAATCAGCGTGCGCTTGCCCGTGGCCCGCGCAATGCCGCCGATGGGCAGCGTGTCGCGATCAAACTGCCCCGGCTTGTCGCCCGTGGCCGCCGAGATGGCTTTGATAATCGCCGGATCGCGCGTCACCAGCACCGGCATGAAGCCCGGCACGTCAAGATACCGATTATGCCGCGCCCCGTGCGAAGCCTCCTTGTCGGCCCCGTGAAAGAACGTATCAAGAATGACCAGTGGCTCCTGATAGTTCCACGGATGCGGAAAAGGCAGCGAAGGCCGCCCCGCAAAGGGAGCAAACAGCGCCACCCGCCCGGGCACAATCGTCCCCTCAAACAGACTTTTCCCTCGCACCTGCCGCCACACCCGCTGCATCCACGTCGCTGCCATATCGCAACCGTATTCGCGATGCACCCCTTGCGATCCCTCCAACTCGCTCGCTCTTTCTCCTAATCCCCTCACTACCCTCCCGCCCATGTCCAACTCCCCCATCCCAGGCCCTGATCTCACGCTCGCCAAGATGCACATTGCCACGCCCGCCGCGCCAGTCACGGGTCGGGTTCTCTCCAACGATCGCTGTACCGCGAGCCCCAAATCCGCCGGGTTTGTTCGCCACATCACTTTCGATATCGCTGGCACGTCCCTCGCGGGTTCGTTTGTCGCTGGCCAAAGCTTCGGCGTCCTTCCTCCGGGCACTGATGCCAACAACAAGACTCACAAGCTTCGCCTCTACAGCCTTGCTTCACCCAGCTTTGGCGAAGATGGCAAAGGCTGTGTCGTCGCTACGACCGTGAAGCGATTGATTGACGAACACTGGGACACGCACACGCTCTATACAGGCGTTGCCAGCAACTATCTGTGCGACCTCAAGCCGGGCGATCCTGTGCAGCTCACCGGCCCCAGCGGCAAGCGCTTTGTGCTGCCGCAGAAACCCGCCGACCACGATTACATCTTCTTCGCCACGGGCACCGGCATCGCTCCTTTCCGCGGCATGCTGATGGAACTGGCGAAAACCGCGCCGCAGACTCGGTGCGCGCTCATCATGGGCTCGCCTTACGCCAGCGATCTGCTCTATCACAAGCAGATGCTCGACATCACACGCGAACTGCCCAACTTCCACTACATTCCCGCACTCTCGCGCGAAAAACAAGCTGACGGCAAACCTGTCATGTACGCTCACGACCAGCTTATTCACAGCCGCGAAATCCTTGAGCCGCTGCTCACGAGTCCTCGCGGTCTCATCTACATCTGCGGTATCGCCGGCATGGAACTGGGCGTACTGCAGAACCTCGCAACCACGCTGCCGCCCGCCGTCCGCGAGCAATACCTTGAAGTTGACGCCGCCATACTGGCTGACGTGAAAAACTGGCAACGCACGATGCTGCACAAGCAAGTAAAACCCACGCGACGAGTCTTCATGGAAGTCTACTAACCCGACGCCCCTCCCCCCCCCGACGCAGGACCTGAGGCTTTGCGAAGGCCCGAATCGATCACCAAAAGATCTCATCCAGCCCAAGCCACCCCAACAAAAACCCGCGATTTCTCGCGGGTTTTTCATTCACTGGTTTTCAAACCCTGCCTTCGAAACCCTGCCTTCGAAACCCTGCCTTCGAAACCCTGCCTTCGAAACTCAGTTGCCCGCTCGGCGGACCGGCTGAGGCGTCTTGCCAGTCAGTGTGTACAACCGGTTCTCATTCAAAACCGGAATACCCGTCGCCGTCGCTTCACGCAGCAGGCTGTCATACCGCTCCACATCGCGGAAGCGCCGCGTGTATTCCAACGCAACTTCAAGCGGAGCCGTCGCACTCGGACGAGGCGGCAGCACGGGCCGGCCACCCATCACCACAAAGTCCGTATCGCCCGACATCTCTTCCGCGATGGTGCCGCCCCATGCGCGAATCATGCTTTCAACTTCGTTCTTCTCGGCGGGCGTCGCGAGTGCATCGCGATCGGTATCAAAGTTGCCGAACACGACGAAGCGATATTGCTTGTTGGGGTCGTACACCGCGTTCGCCAGCACATCGCCGCGAACGACGGGGTTGCCGCGCAGTTCGCTCGTCACCCGGCAGGTCGCCGTGGTCTCACCAACGTTGATGACTTCCAGCGTCGCCTTGCCCGGCGTGTACTCGCCGTCGCCTACGACCTTGATCGAGCCCGCGTTGGGATACACGGCAAACGTCATCCCCAGCACAACCTTGCGGTCGCGACCGATGTTGATGACCACGCTGCGATCAATTTCGTTCACGCTCAGCACGCCGCCGTCAACCAGCGTCGATTCATCCTGAGGCTTGAGCAGGTCGCCGCCGCGGTCGCCGCGGAGTTTGGCAACTTGTGACTCCAAAACCAGAATCTTCTCGTTCTGTGTCTTGATGGTGTCCTGCAAGCGGTTGCGATCTTCATCCGCTTCGGTGCGGATGCGCTCAACCGCCGCCGCCTGAGCTTCGCGGAAGCCGTCGGCTCCCTTGCGATACTCTTCGACTTGATCCTTGTACTGCTTCACTTCGGCGCGAGTCTGCTCGAGCGTCTCACGGTTGGTCGCGTCAATTGCGTTCACGCGATCAACTTCGTTCTTCAGGTCTGCCAGAGCCTGGTCGCGCGCCGACTTCGCCTGGTCCAGCTCGCTCTGCAAGTTCGCAATCCGCGTTTCGCGGCTTTGCACCATGGACACCAAAGGCTGGTCGTTGCCTTCATAGCCCTTGAGCTTGTCTTCAATGCTTGACAGCGTGTCACGCCGCTCGCCGCTGATGCGGCTGGAGAGCGCGCCATTCTGTGCAACCAGGAAACCAACGAGCGTCTTCTGCTCGCTGCTCTTGGCTTGGTCCAGCATGGCGCGAACACTGTCGCTATTGCGTTCGCTGCCGATGTACTCGGCGTTCTGTGCTGCCATGTCAGCGTTCTTCTTCTTCTCGTCGCTGAACTTGCTGAAGAAAACCGCAAAGGCCACGAAACTGGCCAGACCCAACACGGCGAAGATGACCGTGGTGACGATAAGACCCGTGGAGGCGCTGGTACGACTCGCCATGCTGATTGCTCCGCTGCGTTCAAATAACTGCTGCTCGCCGAACCATGCCAAACAAGGCCGGTCGAGCCATTCCCATTCCATACGCCCAAGATTACGCTTAGGTCGCATTCAAGCCGAGCATTGTTGTCACGCCGCCGACTTGAGGCGAAGAGGATAGCAGGATTCCGTCCGGTCTGCACGCCCGTTGTATCAAGTTCCCGCCAGACAAACCCAGAACCCCCTTCACCCGCTCACCCCGACACCCACTCACCCCACTCTCCGCTATCATTTCACACCCCGGAGCTACCCCATGACCGTTATGTCTGCCGCCGTCAAGCCCTCCCTCGCCGCCGCTCGCGCTTTCAACTACTCCGCAGGCCCAGGCGTACTTCCCGAAGAAGTCATCCGCCAAGCGCAAGAAGACCTGTGGACCATCGACGGCAGCGGCATCGGCATCATGGAGCACAGCCACCGGGGCCGCGTCTTCGACAAGGTGCTCGCCGAAGCCGAAGCTGCCTGCCGCCAAGTTGGCAACATTCCTGCCAACTACAAGGTTCTGTTTTTGACAGGCGGCGCAACCACGCAAAACGACATGGTTCCCAAGAACCTGATTCCCGACGGCGGCAGCGCCGAGTTCATTACCACTGGCTACTGGTGCGAAAAAACGTGGGACGAAGCCAAGGCCCACTTCCCCAGTTGCCACGAAGCCTGGGATGGCCGAACCGTCAAGCACGCATTTTGCCCCAGCGATAGCGAAATCAACTACACTGTTGCTTCGCCCGCGTATGTGCACATGTGCAGCAACAACACCATCTACGGCACGCAATTCCGCAACGCCGACGGCTCCTTCCGCTATCCCAAGTGCCCCGCGAATGTTCCGCTCGTCTGCGACATGAGCAGCGACATCTACTCGCGCCCCTTCGACGTGAGCAAGTTCGGACTGATCTACGCCGGTGCGCAGAAGAACGTCGGCATCGCCGGCACCACGCTTGTCATCATCCGCGATGATCTCGTCGACGCCGCCAAAAAGTTTGGCCGCAAGCTCTACACCATGGAAAGCTACGCGACCCACGTCAAAGGTGAAAGCCGCCACAACACGCCGCCCGCATTTGCGATTTACATGAGTGGCCTGGTCTTCAAGTGGATCCTGAAGCAAGGCGGCGTCACAAAGATGCACGAACGCAACCTCGAAAAAGCCAACCTTATCTACAAAGCCATCGACGACAGCAAAGGCTTCTTCACAGGCCACGCCCGCGCCGACAGCCGCAGCCTGATGAACATCCTCTTCCGCTGCCCGAACCCTCAGCTCGACGACAAATTCATCGCCGAAGCACTCGCCAATAACATGGACCAACTCAAAGGCCACCGCGCAACCGGCGGCATCCGCGCCAGCACCTACAACGCGATGCCTCGCGAAGGCTGCGTCGCGATGGCGCAGTTCATGACGGACTTCGCTCGCAAGAATGGATAAGCCGTTCGTCGAGGCCTCGATGCAGAATCGCCCATCACGCCGCGTCAAGTTCGCCCTCGGCATCATACTGATCGTGCTTGGTATCGCCTTGTTCATCGTCGGCCTGTCGCCGCTCTTTGGGTTTGATCTCAACGGCCGCCGCATGGGCAATGGATATGGCGTGGCAATCTGGTGCGTCCTGATCGGCGGCGCACTGCTCAAGATCGGCTACGACTACGTGCGTTACGGCGAGCAGCGGATGGACCTTGACAACTAACTCGCTGCGGTCCATCGCTACGATCCGCACATGGTAAATATCTCCGTCCGCTACGCCGGCAACAAAAAGTGTGACCTCACCCACCCCGAAGGCCCCACCCTCCGCACAGACGCCCCCAAAGACATCGGCGGCGACGCCACCGCCTTCAGCCCAACCGACCTCGTCGCGGCGGGCCTCGCTTCCTGCATCCTCACCACCATCGGCATGTTCGCCGAGCGCCACGGCTTCACCATCGACG
>VYLN01000079.1_pt1 | contig 21501 bp, 13 predicted proteins | sample 5109471 | NCBI WGS metagenome assembly VYLN01 (sample SAMN12291806, study PRJNA351875) | freshwater metagenome | isolation source: freshwater lake | place: USA: Michigan, Lee Lake | collected 2013-08-06 | reverse complement strand
TCCCATCCCCGCTGGCGCGACCTTCGCCAGCGCGACCGAAGGCGGCGCCCTCAGCGGCGGCGCAGCGACTTGGAACCTGGGCACCCTCGCCCCGGGCCAGAGCCGCACGGTCAGCCTGACCATCAACGCCGCTGCCGGCACCATCAACAACGAAGCCTTCGCCAGCGCGACCTGCGCTGCTGAAGTCAAGGATGGTTGCGCGGTCAGCATCCAAGGCGTGCCCGACATCGGCACGGGCGTGGAAGACTTCGACGGCGTGCGCCTCATCGGCGACAACCACGAGTTCACCTACACCGTCAAGAACCAAGGCCAGGTCAACCTGACCAACGTCAAGATGGTCGCCACCTTCGACGCCGGCCTCCAGTACGTGAGCAGCAACGCTGCTGGCGCTCAAGGCGCTGGTCAAACGGCCACCTTCAACATCGGCACCCTCGCCGTCGGCCAAACCGTGTCCTTCAAGTTCATCGCCAAGGGCACCCGCGCTGGTGACTTCATCGTCCAAACCGTCACCACCAGCGACCAGACCCGCGCCGTCCGCAACGACGAGCAGGTCAACTACGTTGACTAATCAACCCCGTCAGTCTTTGGCTGACAGTGTTTGACAGTCCAACAAAATGATTCCCCCAAACACCGCCGACGAAAGCCGGCGGTGTTTCTTTTTTTGCCCGACGCCAACGCCACCCCGACGCCGGACCTGAGGCCCTGCGAAGGTCCGGATCAATCCACCATTCGCGCACAACCCCACCCAACCCCATCCCACGCGTGCATCCCTCCGCGAAGTCTGATCGACATCGCGCCAACACATCTGAACCGCCGCCGCTACTTCATTGATGAAGCAGTCGTTCGCCGCACTCAATCACAACGTATCGCTTGCTCACCGCAGGCGTCGGCCACTGGCTGCAAACACCACGAGTCCCGCTCCGGTCAGCACCAACACAGATGTGTAAATCGCGAGATCGAGTCGCACGTGTTCAGTCGCGGTGCTTCCGCTCTCCACCTGCGGGCCACGGAAATACATCGTTTGTCCAAACGCTATCGACTGATAGATGATCACCAGCCCCAACAAAGCTATCCCGATCCGGCACCAAAGGTGCATGAATGCGTTTCGCTCCGCCTCATCACGTTGAAGTCCAAACCTGCTCATACGACATGGTAAGCGTGACAACGGGCGACCCGACGATCAACGCTCACACCTCGCCGCCCGATTCCTTTCCGCCCCCTCATCCCAGCCCAATCTCTATGTCTCTGCGCCTCTGTGGCAATCGACCCACCCATACCAAACTCTCCCGCACCCGCCGCCACAAAACCAGCAAGAAAAAAAGCCCCGGCTCCACGCCAGGGCTCTCACTTTCATTCATTTCATCCAACCACCTTCACACTCACGCCGGCAACGCACCCGGAGGCAACTCCGTCGCCCCCTGCGTCGTGCCCGACTCCGGCTTGCTGGGCTTCGCATCCCGCTGCTTCTGGGCCAGCAGCATTTCCGCCACACTGGGCCGGCTCAGCGTCTCGCCGCGCATCAGGCGATGCACTTCATCGCCGCTCAACGTTTCATGCTTGAGCAACGCCTCGGCAACCACCACAACCTTCTCCCAGTTCGCATCCAGCATCTTCACGGCATCGGCGAAGGCTTCATCAACCATCCGGCGAATCTCTTCATCAATCACCCGCGCCGTGTCCTCGCTGTATTCCTTATCAGGCAAGAACGACTCGCGCGTGTCCGACCCGGTGTAGCGCACAAACCCAAGCTTCTCGCTCATGCCCCATTCCAAAATCATCGCGCGAGCAATGCCAGTGACCTGCGAGATATCCATCGTCGCGCCACTTGACACATCCTGCATCGCCCGCTCTTCTGCAATGCGCCCGCCGCACAGAATGCGCATCGTCGCTCGCAAGAACTTCAGGCTGTAACCCATGCGGTCCTTCTCAGGCAGGCTGAACGTCGCCCCGCCCGCGCCGCCTCGCGGAATGATCGTCACCTTGTGCAGCGGGTCCGCATCCTTCAGCAAAGCCTGCAAAATCGCATGCCCCGCCTCGTGATACGCAACCAGCTTGTTCTCATCCTTCTCTCGCACCCGGCTCTTCTTCGCCCGGCCAAACTTCACCTTGTCGCGCGCCTCTTCCATATCCACCATCTCAATGAAGTCCTTGTTCTGCATCGTCGCAGCAATCGCCGCTTCATTGATGATCGCCGCCAGGTCCGCACCACTGAACATGGGCGTCCCGCGCGCAACGCGTTCAAAGTCAACATCAGGCCCCAGCTTCACCTTCCGCGCGTGAACCTTCAGAATCTCCAGCCGGCCCTTCACATCAGGCAGCGGCACCGTCACCTGCCGATCAAATCGACCCGGCCGGACCAGCGCCGGATCAAGCACATCGCTGCGATTCGTCGCCGCGATGACAATCACGCCGTCAGCAGGCTGGAATCCGTCCATCTCAACCAGAATCGCGTTCAAAGTCTGATCGCGTTCATCATGCCCGCCCGACGCAAACCCGCTGCCGCGCTTGCGACCAACGGCGTCAATTTCATCCAAGAAGATAATGCACGGCGCCGACTCCTTCGCTTGCTTGAACAAGTCACGCACGCGCGAAGCACCCACGCCCACGAACATTTCAACGAAATCCGAGCCAGAAATCGAGAAGAACGGCACATCCGCTTCGCCAGCAATCGCCTTCGCCAGCAGCGTCTTGCCCACACCCGGATCACCCACCAGCAACACGCCACGCGGGATTCGTCCGCCCAACTTCGTGAACTTCTTCGGGTTCTTCAAGAACTCGACAATCTCCGTTACTTCATCCTTGGCTTCTTCAATGCCCGCAACATCTGCGAACGTGATGCCCGTCATCTCTTTATTCAGCGTCCGGTGCCGACTCTTGCCAAAGTTGCCCAGCATGCCCCCACCCGCACCGGCGTTCCGCAGCCCGCGCGAGATAAAGAACCACGCCACCAGCAAAAGAATCATGAACGGCAGCATGAACATCAGCAGCCCCACCCACTGGCTCTGAGGCTGCATCTTCGCCTTGCCATCCGTCAACTTCAAAACTTCCTGCGCAACAAACTGGCCGCCCACCGCGTTGGTCCGCAGCATCACCAGCTGCGCAGGGCCATCTTTGTTTGCCAATCGCTCCGCGACCACCGCATCTTCACGCACAATCACGCTATCGCGATTGATCTCACTGTTGTTCCACATCGTGCGAAACTGCTCAAGCGTGATCTGCTCGCCGCGACCCTGATTCGTAAACATCACAATCAACAGCACACCAATCAGCAGAATACTGACCAGCCCCAGCAGCCCTCGGCTCGGCGGCATCGCCGGCACACCAGGCTTCTGCCCATGAGGTCCACCCTGCCCAGGCTTGTCTTTGCCACTGGGTTTGCCCTTGGGGTCCTCACTCGCAAACAGCGTTCGCATACCCAGCACAAATGCATTCCACAATCCGCGCACACTCCGTGCGTTCACCTCGCGGCCAGTCGTCGTGCCATTTGCAGTGGGGGCGTTCTTCAAGTTCAGGTCAGTAGGAGTCTTCATGTTTTTACTTCAGTCTGCCAAATCGCTCGGCAAGACAATCAACCACACGTGTAAGCCAACCGAAAAATCAGCCTCGTCGCGAGGCACAAATCACCGCACCACATAAACCTGTTTCGGCTCATGTTCGCCGCGGATGCAACGCTTGTATCGACTTGTCCGCACAAACCGCCCAAACGTTGCCCAAGTTCCCAACTTTAGACGCTACCCAGCCCAGAAAGGTTCGCCGTCTCGCCTCCCGCGAACGCGACCAAATCCCCAAATAATCTGCACCCACCCGCATCCAACCGCCTTCCCTAGTGCCAGCGCCAGTCCCTAGTGCCAGCGCCAGTCCCTAGTGCCCGTCTCTAGTCCCTTACCCTCCCCCATGCTTCCCGACGACGAAGTCTGCCTCTGCTTCCACGTCAGCCTCCGCAAAATCCGCAACTATCTCGCGCGCGAAAATCCAAGCGTCCCCAGCCTCATCAGCGAATGCCTCAGCGCCGGCACCGGCTGCATGTGGTGCGTCCCCTTCCTCAAGCACCTCCACACCCTGCACCAACAAGGCAAAGAACCCGACCTGCGCATCAGCCCCGAAGAATACATGCGCAACCGCGCCACCTACCGCAAGTCCTTAGGTGGCTCGCCCGTCCCGGGCGAGAGCGAGCGCAGCTCGCAGGCCTTCACCTCTGATCCGCCCCCACACACCGAGTAAGCTGCCGCCGCCACTCGTCATACACATACGCAATCCCAAACTCCACATGCAAGCCGCGAATCTCCCCCAGCATGCGCTCCGTCAGCGCATGCTGCCACTCCTCCGCCGTCGCATCACAAAAATAAACGCGGCACCCCAGCGGCTTCACGCCATGCGCCCCACACAAGTTCCCCCGCAAATACGGACAATCCCCACGCGCAACCGCCGCATCAATTGCTTCCCGCGTCAGCGCACCATCGCGTGAATCAATCTGCCTCGCCTCAATCTGCGGCAACCGCACCCGCCGATCACCAGCGTCACCCGCGCTCACATCGTCCCCACCCACCCGCACGCGCTGCACGCAATACGCCGCCTCCAAAAGCGTCACAAACAAATCATGCCCCGACTTGCGAAAGTTGCAGCACCGCCCACTCGCCCAACACGCCGGCCCCCTCGCCGCAATCTCCTCGCCCACGCGCGCATAAATCCCCTCCAGCCGCGCCACCACCCGCGCATCCCTCGCCGCCACCATCACAGTCTCCCACGCATCACCCATCGCAAAACTCACCCAACAAATCACCCAAGAAAAAAGGAGCTGACAAAAACGTCAACTCCCACTCTGCCTTTCCTAATCCCCAATCCCTAATCCCTAATCCCTAATCCCCAATGCCTAGTCCCCCCCTCACAACCGATACGCCTCCGCCACCTTGTTCAACGCCTCACCAACCACACGAATGTGATCGTCCGTCAAATCATGGTGCATAGGCAGCGCAAGCACCCGGCTCGCCAGCCCATCCGCAACCGGCGTGTCATCATTGCTGAATTCCGCCAACGCCGGCTGATTCGGCAAGCTGCGCGGATAGTGCACCGCCGTCGGCACACCCTCAGCCTTGAGCGCGTTCGCAAAGTCATCACGCGTACAGGCAAACTTGCCCGGCGCCAGTTGCAGCACATACAAGTGATACACCGCTTCCGCGCCAGCCGTGATCGACGGTGCAATCAGCCCATCAATCCCCGCCAGAATCTTGTCATACTTGCCCGCATTGATGCGCCGCTGCGCCGTCTGCTGCGGCAAGCGATCCAGCCGCGAAAGCCCAATCGCACCCGCCATGTCGTTCATGCGATAGTTGTAACCGATGTGCTCATGCAGATACTTTTCAGTCTCACCATGGCTGCGCAGCAGTTGAATATCCCGCGCCAGCGAATCTTCATTGCACGTAATGATCCCGCCCTCACCCGTCGCCAGGTTCTTGGTGGCATACATCGAGTACGTGACTGCATCACCAAAAGCGCCCATGGGCTGGCCTTTGTACTTGGCAAGGTGTCCCTGCGCACTGTCATAGACGACCGCCAAGTTCGCCTTGCCCGCCAGTGCCTCCACCGCGTCAATATCCACCGGGCAGCCATACAAATGCGTCGCCGCAATCGCGGTCGTCTTGCGTGTCACCTTGCGTGCCGCATCCGCCATATCAATCTGCATCGTGTCCGGCAGCGCATCCACAAAGATCGGAATCGCACCGCGCGCAACCACCATGCTCACCGTCGCGATATAGCTCCACGCTGGCACCAGCACTTCATCGCCGGGCTGAATCAAAGGCTCATACGCCAGTTGCAACGCAACCGTCCCGTTCGCGCACGTCATCGCATGCCCGCACCCGGTCATCTCGGCCCAGCGAGCTTCAAACGCCGCGCACTGGCTCGCCGCCCGCAGCATCCCGCTATCCAACACCTTCATCACCGCCGCCTTGTCTTCAGCCGTCAAAGCCGTTGACATAAACGGAACCGCCTTCTCGCTCACCGGCTTGGCCCCGTTCATCGCCAGCAGCTTCTGCTTTTCATCACGACGGGCCGAACGGGGGAACGTGGGAGAGGAAGCAACTTGCGTCACGGCGATGCCTTTCTTGATCCCGGCGGCCTTGTAAATCATGCCGGGGGAGCATGGTAGCTGCCTCTCCCCCAATCACGAAGCACAAGTCCGCAATCTGTGCCTGAATTCGGTGTTTGCATGGGCACCAGTTTTTGCAATTCACACTCTCACGACCCCTCTCGCGCCCTCACCGCAACAGCCCACCCAACATCTTGCGTATATTCATCTATATGCCAACGACGCCCCACGCCCGGACCAACCCACGGGCCCGCTGGGTGCCTTTGCTGTCCGCGTCACTCGCCGCAGCCCTGGCCCTGAGCTTCGCCAATCTCTCGTCTTCCTCGCTCGCTGCTGCGCCCACGCTGCAGACCAGCTCCACCACGCGCGACCTCGGTCGCCTCACGACCGAACTCCAAACCCAATTCGCCGGCAGCCGCGCCGTCACGCGCCCCAGCCAAGACGCTTTCATGGGCTTCAGCGCGCCCACCCGGGTCACCGAGGTCCTCATTCGCTCCGGGCTCAACGTCAAAAAAGGTGACATGATCCTCCGCGGCGACGACGCCGAAGATCAAGCCCTCCTCAAAATCCAACAAGTCCGCGTCGCCGAGCCGCTGCAAGTCGAAGGCGCCAAAGCCGGCATGGATCTCGCGAAACTCGAATACGACCGCCTGCGTGAAGCCTTCGCAAAGAACGCCTCCGGCGTGCAAGAAGTCGAACGCGCTCGCCTGGGCTATGAAGTCCGCCGCATCGAATACCTCGTCGCCCAAAACCAAGAAACGCAGGAAAAACTCCAACTCGAACGCATGAGCGCCCGCGTTGACAAGTTCCGCGTCCGTGCCCCCTTCGACGGCATCGTCGACACCGTCAACGCTGACGTGGGCCAAGTCGTCAACGAAAACGAAAAGATCGTCCGCGTCGTCGATATCGACCCACTCTGGATCGATGTCAACGCACCCACCGACGACAAAGTGACCCTCGCCCTCAAAGCCGGCGCCCAAGCCTGGGTCTTGTGCGATGTCGCAGGCGATGCCAAACTCGCCCTCGGAACAGTCGTCGAAGTCGCCCCAACCGCCGACCCCGCCAGCCGCACCCGCCGCGTCCGCGTCGAAGTCAAAAACCCCGCCGGCGACCAACAACTCATCGCAGGCGAACCAGTCTGGGTCCGCTTCACGCAGCCCACCAACGAAGCCCTCAAAGTCGCCGACAAAAAATAAGACTCGCCGCCTTTCCCCTGCCTTTCCTCCGTCACTTCGTTACTCCGTCACTTCTCTTATGAACGACGTCTCCACTCTCAAATCTCCCGGCTGGCAACGCGTCGTCGCCGACCTCTCCGCTCTTGTCCCCGATGACCGCGTCTTCCTCCTGCGCCTCATGAGCACGCTGGGCATGGTCACCGGTGCGCGCCAAGCGGCGTTGTTCCTCGTCGCGCCCGGCTCAGGCGAGCAGCAAACCGTCGAAGTCAAACCCGCTCAGGTCTGGCCCTTCGCCCAAGGCATGGTCGATCCGCAAGGCCGGCTCACCCAGCCAGGCGACGTACTGACCGACCCCACGCGCTTTGACGCCAACCTCATTGACAAATCACGCGAAGTCACCACCGCCGCCCGCACCGTCGCCACCAACAAAAACGTCCAGATTTTCAGCCTCGATCAACCCGCCACCGCAGGCCAGTTCTATGGGGGCGATCAGCAGAATCAATCAGGCCTCTACGTCATCGCCGCCGCCGTCATGCAAGGCCTGCCGCATGAAAGCGCGCAGCTCCCCGCCCGCGCCGTCATCACACTGCAAGTCGAATCCCGCAACAAACAAGCCCTCGCCAACCTCGTCGCCCTTGTTGAAGTGCTTACAGGCTACGTCTTCGCGCACGAAGCGCAACAAGCCCTGCGCCGCACGCGCCAAAGCAGTGCCGCGCTCGATCTCGCCGCCCGCCTCATCGCCAGCATGAACGCAACTGTCGGCTTCCGCGCCTGCAGCATGCAGTTCGTCAACGACCTCTGCCGCCAGCTCAGCGTCGATCGCGTTGCACTAGGCTGGGTGCCCGGCACGCCCGCCAAATGGCCAGGCCGCCGCGTGGGCGAAGCTCGCCTGACGCAAACCGCCACCAGCGTTCACCTCAAAGCGATGAGCGACACCGAGCATCTTGATCGCCGCATGGAAATGTGCCGCAAGATCGAGAACGCGATGGAAGAGTGCCTCGATCAAGAGCAGCCCGTGCTCTTCCCTGCTCCCAGCGCAGTGAGCGACCCCATTCTCGCCAACACCATCACGCACGCCCACCGCGATCTTGCTCGCAACGACGCCAACCTCCGCGTCGCCAGTTTCCCGCTGCGCGTGGTCGATACCCAAGGCGAAAAAATCGCCGGCATCGTTCTCATCGAAAGCGCCGGCCAAGGCAAGCTCGACCCCGCCGCCGCCGAACTCGTCCAAGCCACGCTCGACCTCGTCGCCCCCGTCCTCGCCGTGCGAGCCAGCGACGACCGCAACCTGGGCCTTCGCACCTACGACAGTGCCGTCCGCGCCGCCGCCTGGGCCGTCGGTCCCAAGCACACCGTGTGGAAAGTCGCCGGCATTGCCCTCATGCTCGCCACCGCCGTGCTCTTTCTGGGCCGCACCACCTACCGCATTGGCGCCCCGATGGACCTTCGCGCCGAAACTCAGCGCATCATCAGTGCACCCGTCAACGCTCCGCTGCTCAGCGTCGCTGCCGGCATCGACGAAGGCGTAAAAGTCACGCAAGGCCAAACCCTCGCGATGCTCGACACGCAAGAACTTCGCGTCAACTTGCAACAATCCGTCGCCGAGTTCTCTCTCGCCGAGAAACAAGCAGACGACGGCCTTCGCAAAGGCGACGCTGGCGCCGCCGCCCAGGCCCGCGCCAAAGCCGACCAAGCCAAAGCCAAGATGGACATGCTGCAACTGCAAATCGAACGCAGCACGCTCACCGCGCCCATCACCGGCACCATCATCCGCGGCGACCTGCGCGACAAACTCGGCGCAACCCTGAAAATGGGCGACGAAATGTTCATCGTCGCCGACCTCAGCACCATCACCGTCCGCGCCAAAGTCGACGACCGCGACATCAGCTTCATCCGCGTGGGCCAAACAGGCGAGGTCAGCCCCAAGAGCAACCCCAGCCTCAAAATTCCCATCAAAGTCCGCCAAATCGTCCCCCTCGCCCAAGCCGCCGAAGGCAGCAACACCTTCGAAGTCCGCTGCGAGCTCATCGGCGAACAACAACCCTGGTTCCTCCCCGGCCTCGAAGGCCAAATCAAACTCAACACCGAAACCAAAAGCTTCGCCTGGATCGCCTCCCGCCGCATCGTGGACCAACTCCGCGTGTGGTTGTGGTGGTGAGCGGAAGTACCGCAGTACCGAAGTACTGAAACTGCGAGCCACTGTTTGCCTTTCCTTCGGTACTTCGTCTCTTCGGTACTTCGTCTCTTCGGTACTTCGTCTCTCGTCCTTACAACTCCCATGTCCGAACGCAACACATTCTCCCCCTTCTGGCACCGCGTCCGGGCTCTCAAGCCTCGCCTGCGTCCCCACGTCCAAATCACGCGCCAGGGCTACTTGGGTCGCCGCTGGTACGTTGTGCAAGACCCCAGCTCCAACGGCTTCTACCGCCTCAACCCCGTCGCTCACGAAATGGTCGCCCTCCTCGACGGTTCACGCACCGTCGATGAAGCCTGGCAACTAGGCCTCACCCGCCACGGCGACGAAGCTCTCACGCAAAACGACGTCATCACCGTCCTCAGCCAGCTTTACGGCGCAAACCTCCTCCAAGCCGACATCGCGCCCGAAGCCGAGCAACTCCTCTCCCGCGGCAACGACCGCCGCAAAAAGAAATTCATAGGCCAAGCCATCGGCCTCATGTACTTCCGCATCCCCCTCTTTAATCCCAACAGCATCCTCGCCGCCATCGAGCCAGTCCTGCGTCCGCTTCTCAATCGCTTCGGCTTCTTCGCCTGGCTCGCCCTCGTCATCGCTGCCCTCGTCGCCCTCACCCCTCACTGGCGCACGCTCGTCACCGGCTTCGACAGCGCAATCGCTCCCGCCAACTGGCCCGTCCTCCTCGTCAGCTATGTCCTCCTCAAACTCTGGCACGAAACCGGCCACGGCGTCATCTGCAAACGCTTCGGCGGCCAGGTCCCCGTCTTCGGTGCCATGATGCTCGTCCTGGTCCCAAGCCCCTACGTCGACGCCTCCGCTTCATGGAGCTTCCGCAGCAAGTGGCAACGCATGGCTGTGGGCGCAGGCGGCATGATGTTCGAACTCTTCGTCGCCGCCATCGCCGCCTTCGTCTGGCTAGGCACCAAAGACAACCCAGGCCTCGCCCACCAAGTCGCGTACAACATCATGCTCACCAGCGGCATCAGCACCGTGGTCTTCAACGCCAACCCGCTGATGAAATTCGACGGCTACTACATCTTGAGCGATCTCATCGAGGTCCCCAACCTCATGCAGCGCTCGATGAACATGCTCAAGTTCCTCTGCCAAAAGCACATCTACCGCGTCGAAAACCCCCAAAGCCCAACCACGCGCCCAGGCGAAGCCCTCATCCTCATCGCCTACGGCATCGGCGCACTCATCTATCGCGTCGTCATCTTTCTCAGCATCACCATGTACATCCTGGGCAAAATGTTCGCCCTCGGTGTCTTCCTCGCCATCTGGACCACCGCCATGTGGTTCCTTCTCCCCATCGGTCAGTGGGTCCACTGGCTCGCCACGCATCAATCTCTCTCGCACTTCCGCACCCGCGCCATCGCCACCAGCCTCGCCCTCGTTGCCGCTGGCGTGCTGCTCATCGGCGTGATCCCTCGCCCCGATTACCGCCGCGCAACCGGCGTCGTCAACGCCGATATGCAGTCGCGCCTCTTCTCAGCTAACAACGGCACCATCGCCACAATCCACGTCGCCAACGGTGCCCACGTCAAGCAAGGCGATCCACTCGTCACGCTGGAAGCTCCCGAACTGCTCACCAGTCTCGAGTACGCCAAAGCCCAGCTCCGCGAAGCCAAACTTCGCCAAAGCCAGGCCATGATGCAGGCTCCCGCCGCCGAGCAAGCCGCCGCCGAGTATGCCAACATGATCGACAAGCAAATCGCCTACATGAGCGAACTTGTCAGCAAGCTGGTCATCACCGCTCCTCACGACGGCACCGCCGTCTTCGCCGAAGGTGCCCGCGACATCGGCCGCTTCATCAGCGAAGGCACGCCGCTCGTAGAAGTCATCGACGAGCGCACCCTCCGCGTTGCTGCCGTCTTGCCGCAAGCCGAAGCCGACTGGATCGCGTCAATGTCCTCCGACAAATACACCGTCGAAGCACGCCGCATCAGCATCGTCGATCACGTCATGACCCTCACGCCCACGCAATTGCCCCGCTCTGCCAGCACCACCATTCCCCACAGCGCCCTCACCTACGCCGGCGGCGGCACCATCGAAAACGACCCCAAAGCCCAATCGCAACAACTCGACACCGTCGCCAAACGCCCCATCTTCACCGCCGCCTTCATCCCCAAATTGCCCAAAGACGCCACCGACGAAGCCCGCGCGCAAGCCCTCGCCGACCTAGGCCCCACCGGCGAACGCATCAAACTCCGCTTCGAACTCCCCAGCAAACCCCTCCTAGCCCAATGGCTCGACCGCCTAGACAAAGCCCTCCAAGGCCGCGCCAAAATCTAATTCGCCTCTTCCTGCCTTCTGCCTTCCCACTCCGTCACTCCGTCACTTCGTCACTTTTTTTCATGACCTCCTTCCCCCTCAACCCCGTCCCCGCCTCCCTCCCCGGCAACGCCGCCACCGGCGGCGCCATGACCAACTACACCGCTCTCTACGAAAGTCTCCGCAGCCGCAAACTCAAACCCGTCGTCCCCAAAAACCTCGACATCCTCGCCGTCAAACTCCAAGTCGCCGCCGAACGCCGCCGCGTCACGCTCAAAGACCTTCGCCGCCGCGCCGACCAAATCGTCACGCTCGCACCAAAGTTCCGCAACGTCTCCGACGCCGTCCTCGACCAGCAAATCAACGACATCCGCGAAGTCTTCGTGCGCCGCCGCCAAACCGCCGACCACATCGACACCGCCCTCGCCATGATCCGCGAAGTCGCTCGCCGCGAAACGGGCGAAGAACCTTTCGCCGTGCAACTCGTCGCCGCCCTCGCCATGCAATACGGCCGCATGGTCGAAATGCTCACAGGCGAAGGCAAAACCCTCACAGGCAGCATCACCGCGCCGCTCATCGCCTGGCAGCACCGCTGGCTCCACGTCCTCACCGTCAACGACTACCTCGCCCAGCGCGACGCCCAAAGCCGCGCCTGCATCTTCAAACGCTGCGGCCTGCGCGTCGGCGCAATCACGCAAGAAACCGAAAACGGCGAACGCTTCGACATCTACGCCCGCGACATCGTCTACGGCACCCCCAAACAAATCGTCGCCGACTGGCTCCGCGACCAAATCCGTCTGGGCCGCGCGACCACACCCTGGAACGCCCGCGCCATGGCCAGCCTCATCGGCGGCGAAGACTCCGCCGACAAATCCCGCAGCATCATGCCCATGGTCCCGGGCCTGCACGCCGCACTGGTTGACGAAGCCGACGCCGTCCTCGTCGATGAAGGCGTCATTCCCCTCATCATCGCCCGCGCCCGCCAGGAAGACGAAATGTCCCAGGTCTACCGCGAAGCCGCCGACCTCGCAAGCAAACTTGAAGACACCATCGACTTTGCCATCGAGCCCGTCCGCCGCCGCGCAACTCTCAAACTCCGCGGCGAAGACCGCTGCAAACAACTCTTCGCCGCCCTCGCAGATCGTGGCGGCAGCGCAATCTGGCGCGCCACCCGCCGCGGCGAAGAACTCATCCGCCAAGCCCTCGTCGCGCGCTACTGCTACATCAAAGGTCAGCAATACGAAACCGTTGACGGCAAAGTCGTCATCGTCGATGAATACACAGGCCGCTTCCTGCCCGATCGAAGCTGGGAGCATGGCCTGCACCAAGCCGTCGAAGCCAAAGAAGGCGTCGAAGTCACCGCCGACCGCGAAACCCTCGCACGCCTCAGCTTCCAACGCTACTTCCGCAGCTATCCCTTCATGTGCGGCATGACCGGCACTGCCGCCGACGCAACCGGCGAAATGGAATCAACCTATCGCCGCCCCGTGATGGTCATCCCCACCAACCGCCCGATTGCTCGCAAGCAAATGCCCACGCGCGTCTTCCGCAGCGCACGCGAAAAATGGGCCGCCATCGCCGACAGCGTCGCCGATATCCACAACCAAGGTCGCCCGATCTTGGTCGGCACGCGCAGCGTCGCCGCGAGTGAAACCATCGCCCGCATGCTCGAGCAACGCGGCATCCAGCACAGCGTCCTCAACGCCAACTTCGACAAAGACGAAGCCGAAATCATCGCCCGCGCCGGCAAAGGCGGCCTCAGCGCCAACGTCACCGTCGCCACCAACATGGCAGGCCGAGGCACCGACATCAAACTCGACGACCTCGCCAAATCCGCCGGAGGCCTGCACGTCATCCTGACCGAAATGCACTCCGCCAAACGCATCGACCGCCAATTCATCGGCCGAGCAGGCCGCCAAGGCGACCCAGGCAGCGCGCAAATCTTCGCCAGCCTCGAAGATGAACTGCTCCGCAAATTCGCCAAGTGGCCCAGCCACATCATCCGCCAACGCTTCCCCAAAAGCGAACTCACCGACATCCCCGGCATCCTGAAATTGCTCAACTGGTCCCAACGCCGCGCCCAATCCCACGATCGCAACAACCGCGACAGCGTCTTGAAGCAAGACGACTGGATCGACAAACACCTGCCAGGCGTGGGCTAACCAAAAAATCGCAGGATTTGTCAGAAAAATACACTTCTCGCCGCTTGCACGCCGTGGTATAACACTCGCATGCGGACGCTTCTTCTCATCGCCCTCTTCCCCTCACTCGCCCTCGCCCAGCAGTTCACGCGCGTGGACAACCTCGCCGGCAAACAGCCGTTTATCGATACCGCCGTCGGCGTGCGATACGCCGTGAGCTTTGATGATCTTGCAAAAATCCTCGCCGCCGCGCCGCGCGATGGCGCGGGCTTGATGCTCGAACTGCCCACGCCCTGGGGCAACACGCAAACGTTCGAGGTCCACGAGTCACCCATCATGGAAGATGGCCTGGCCGCGAAGTTGCCGCAGACGCGCACCTTCACCGCACGCGGCGTGAACGACCGCTCGGCGTGGGGCCGATTTGACATCTCGCCCCAAGGCCTGCGCGCCATGATCCGCAGCGAAACGGGCGCATGGTTCATCGACCCTGCATACGTGCAAGATCGCGACCACGTCATCAGCTATTACCTACGCGACTTCGTACACGAAAACCCCGCCCGCGCGCAGTGGGAATGCACCGCCCACGACGATGGCGCAATCATGCCCATCGACGATGGCGCAGGCTTTGATGTCAGCACGGTACTAGGCCCGGGCATCGCCATTCGCCAGTATCGCCTCGCCGTTGCATGCATGGGCGAGTACGGCGCGTACCACAGTTCGCTCATGGGCAACTCGCCCAACGCGACTGATCCGATGAACGCCATCGTCACCAACGTCAACCGCGTGAACGCCGTTTTTGAAGCCGACGCTGGCGTGCGATTTGTGCTGGTCGCAAACAACATGAGCGTCGTGTTCTTCAACGCTGCGACTGATCCGTACAACCCTGGCGGCTGCGAATCCCCTAGCGCGGATTGTTCCGCGCAAGTGATGGAAGCCAACCAAAGCGTGCTGGACGCTGCAATAGGCACCGCAAATTACGACGTGGGCCACGTGCTCACGCGCATTCCCGGGGGCGTCGCGAACTTGAACGCAGCGTGTTTGGCTGATCGCAAAGCCAAGGGCGCTTCGGGCATTCCGCGAGGCGGCGACAACGACGCAATCGGATCGCTGGTGACGATTCACGAACTGGGCCACCAGTTTGGCGCGCAGCACACCTTCAACGGCACGCGCGGCAGGTGTGCGGGCAACATCAGCGTGAACAACGCGTACGAACCCGGCTCGGGCAGCACGCAAATGGCATATGCCGGCGGATGTCCAGTTGGCAACGACGCGCCCAGCGACAACGTCGCGATCTTCGCTGATCCATATTTCCACGGACACAACGTGGCGCAGATCGCGTCGTTTGTCACGAGCCAGTCGGCAAGCTGCGCGCAGCTCATTCAAACGAGCAACCAGCGGCCTGTGCTGACGTCCATCACGCCGACGCTGAGCATTCCGCCGCTGACGCCTTTCAAACTCAGCGCGACGGTGAGTGATGACAGCCCGAATGTGACGTACTGCTTCGAGCAATACAACCTGGGGCCAGCGCAGCCGCTGACGGATGCGGGTAGTGTGGATAATGGCCAAAGCCCGCTTTTTCGCAGCTTTTTGCCAAGCAGCAGTAATGAGCGAGTCTTCCCGCGCATGAGCGTGGTGCTCAGCGGCGTTGCTGACCCGACGGAAGAACTGCCAAGTGTGGTTGGCACGCAGCGGCGGTTCCGACTGACGGTGCGCGATAATCAAGGCGGCTTGCTGGTTGCGCCCAACATCAACGTGAACATCGCGGGGACGCAGCCGTTTCGTATCACTGCGCCAACTGCCAGTGTGAATGAAACGTTTGATGTTGCGTGGAACGTGGTTGGGACCAGCGCTGCACCTTTCAACGTTGCGAATGTGCGGATTACCGCTTCGCTGGATGATGGCGCGACATGGCCGATTGTTCTGGCGGCGAGCACGCCCAATGACGGATTGCAGCGCGTGAGTCTGCCGCAGACGGTTACGCAGAGTGGACGCGTGCGCGTCGAAGCGATTGGCAACGTCTTTTTCGCGGTGTCGAATCGGCTGGTCATTGTGCCGGTGTGCAACAACATTGACTTCAACAACAACGGCGTCTTTCCCGAGGACGCCGATGTCACGGACTTCTTCAACGTGCTGGCCGGCGGCGTGTGCGGCGCGTGCAGCGACATCGACTTCAACAACGACGGCGTCTTTCCTGATGACCAGGACGTGATTGCGTACTTCCGCGTGTTGGCTGGGGGGCAGTGCTGGTGACGGAAGAAGTGACGGAGTGACGAAGTGACGGAGTGACGAAGTGGGGGGTTGGGGAGAGCGCTCAGTCGGCGTGGGTTGTGTGGTTGGACGTTGTTGGATTACTGCCGCCGCGGAGGGGCGGGCTACCAGCGGCGCGATGTGGGGTTGGCGGGACCACTCGAGCAGATCGCCCCAGCGGAGGTAGCGGTCGTAGGCGACTTTTTGGAGGTCGCCGTTGGCGGCTTCGACTTGTTTGATGAGCTCTTGGTCGTACGCGGTCAGTTGCATGATTGGTCCCCTCTTCATTTCAACTTTCAATCTGTGAAACGTGGGCAGTTGGTTGCTCGCACCGACCATCGCGGAGCCGATGGTCGGTGGCACGTACCCTCCGTATACACGGGCGGTGGACGTGTTGCGCGCGCACAGATTTGAAGGGGTGGCGAGTTTTTGCGTTGTAAGTGGTTGTGGGGACGGGAGAAGAAAAAGTTGAAAAATCCCCGTGGATCACGCGTTTGCGTGTCAATGCGCGCGCACAAAGGTGCAGATGTAGGTTTTGTGCGCGCAGAATTGGGCGGTGGATAGTGCCGACTCTTTCGTCGATTCGGGCGGGATGAATTCGCGTCTGAAAATCGGGATTTTGCTGGTCAATTCGCGAACGCGTGGCATATTGAGGTATGCGCACGACTGCCGCCGCCGTTGTCACGTGCTTGGTCGCGAATGCGACGCTGGCATTTGCTCAGACTTCGTACTTTACGGACCCGAACTCGGGCGTGGAGTTCTCACGCATTGGGGCGGTGAATAACGCGGCGTACTCCGGGCAGGCACCGTTTAATCTCAGTCCGGTGGGGCGAGGGTCGGTTGAATATGAGTATTCGATCGGGCGGTTTGAAGTAACGACCGCGCAGTGGGTCGAGTTTTATAACGCGGTGTACGCGCGGGCGGATGCAATATCGTTTCCGGCGCAGACGTTGTGGACGCCGACGATTTGGGGGGCGGTCCGCGATACTTCGTATACAGGACCGGGGACGAGGTATCGTGTGAATCCGAATGTGGCGAATGCGGCGATGCTGCCGGTGGGCGGCATTTCGTGGCGCACGGCGGCGGTGTATTGCAACTGGTTACATAATAATAAGTCAAGTGATGCGAGCGCGTTTTTGAATGGCGCGTATGATGTTTCTACGTTTAGTGGCGGGTTTCCAACATTTACTGATCAGGCTGCGCATAATGTTGGTGCGAGGTATTGGATTCCAACATGGGATGAATGGCTGAAGGCGGCACACTATGACCCGAACAAACTCAATAGTGATGGATCGACGGGTGGATGGTGGACGTATTCGACGACCAGCGATTTGACGCCGATTTACGGGCCGCCAGCGGGATTTCCGGGGGGGAGTGCGGCGAATCAGGCGAATTCGGGGTTTGCGACGCCTACGAGAGTGGAGTACACAATTCCGCTTGGTGCATATGAGAATGTGCAGTCACCGTGGGGGTTGTTTGATGTGGCGGGGGGGACATATGAATGGACGGAGTCTGTCTACAATCTCGATGGAAGCAGGTATCGAATTATTGATGGATCATCTTGGGCAATTGATCCGATAGACGCGATATATGCAGCGGGCGCCGACCAACCAAATCTACCATTTAGTAATTATGGTCTTCGCCTCGCATCATCTGTGCCATCGCCAGGGCCGATTATCGTGGTGCTAACCGGTGCGGTCTTCGCAACCCGGAGGCGTCGGTCCTGAATTCGAAATCCATGCTGTTTCATTAGATATGCGAATCTTGAACTTTTTACTCAACTATCGGACGAGAAATCGGTAGACTGCTCGAAACGGGGGGCATGTCGCTCCTCGACAGAAGGAGCAGGATCATGAAGACTCGTCGTATGGCGGTTGTGGGGGGGGCGTTCGGTAGTTTGTTGGCGGCAGCTGCAGCACTTGGACAAAGTGTGCAAGTGGAGCTGCGAGATAGCAGCGGCGGTTTGGTACAGGCCGCGCAGACGTTTGCGAGTGGGGCGGCGATCAACTTGGGCACTATTCCGACCAACGTTGCGCGCGTCAATGTGTTCAGCACGGGTGGATTGGCAGCCGTCGGAACCATCTCGCTTGAAGCTGGCAGCCGATCAACATCACTCGATGTTTATTTGGGCCAGGGTGCAATTCCGCTCGCAGTGGATCCTCTGGTAAGCGTGGCAACCAACTGGGCTGGTCTCGATGTGAATGCTTCAACGCAGCGATGGCTTCGTGTCGCGGCTGGCATTTCCGGCAACATCACCGGCCCGGTGCGAGCCGCGACGATTACGCGGTTGCAGGTGGGCGGAGCGATCAATGCGGAGATCGACGCGTCGGGCGAACTGGGCGCGGCGGCGGACATCGGCGTGATTCGTGCGGGCAGCATTGGCGTGGATGGCGACATTGCCGTAGGAACACCAGGCAATCCGGGACAGATTTCTTCCGTGCGGACCACTGGCAATCTGTTGGGCGACGTGATTTCGACGAGTTTAATCGGTGAAGTGGTCGCGGAGAGCGGGACGCTGGGCAACGCGACGACGCGCGTGGCGATTGCCGCGACGGATGGGATCGATAGCGTGGTGGCGGAAGCGATCAATGCGGATGTGGTGGCGAATGCGAATGGCGGAGCAGGTGGAATTCGCGAGATGCGGGCAGTCGGAAACATGACGGGCACACTCAGGGCCGCGACGGGCGGCGACCCAGAAACGCCATTTGATTATGTGATCGTATCCGAACCGGCTTCGGGAGAGACTTGGAGCGTTGACGTTGAGATCGATGGCGACTTCTACGGTGCCGTGTATATCAATGGCGGAGAGGTTCAATTTCCCCTTCCAGCAGCGGGGGCACCGGACTTTACGATCGGTGGTGATTGGATTTGCCCAGGCGGAAAGTTTGTTTCCGCGAACATTGGTAAGATGGAGATCGGCGGAGATTTGATCGTGGCACCGGGGGAGTCGTTCGCATTTCAGGCCGTGAACGAATTCATCGTGAACGGCGACGTGAGCGGTGGATATATCCTTGTGTATTTGGCGGAGCATGTTGAGTTTGGTAGCTTTTCTCGTGGAATCATTGCGGGGGATCTGGGTGAGTTTCCATTTTCCATCCCGTCGTATGTCGACACGTTTCGCGTCAACGGAGATTTCGGGACGCCGGGTGAACTCGCCTACTTGGCAGTTGGACCTCTCACCAAGGCAACATTTGGCGGAACGGTGCATGAAGGAAGTTTCATCTATGCGCGTGACGGTTTCTGGGAGCAGGCGTCGATGACGATTGCCGGTCGCAACGGATCAGATATGTTGATCGATGGACCATTGGGGGGATCAAGTGTTTTTGATGGGCAGATCGTTGTGAATGCTGCCGCGGGTGGTGCATTGCCTAATCAGCAGCAGTATTGGACAGGAACTCTCGCTTTCGTTGATGACAGTGCCACGCTGCAATTCATCGAAGAGGGCTACACGTATCCGCACTACGCGACGGGAATCGATAAGGGCGCGGTGGGGACCGTGCCGTACAACATCCATGATGAAACGAGCTTCCCAATCAATCTCACGCAGTATGCGACGAGCAACGAAGCTGTGCTGACGTCAACGTTCAACGGGTCTTGCCAGAACACTGGCGTTCAACTGGAGTTTTATGGTCCTGTTGAAACGACCGGCAGCGCGAATCAGCCCAAGGCAGAGGTCGTCTTGCTGAACTCGATCGGCGAGCCCGTGCTGGATGTGTCGCGATTTGTTTCGGTCACGCGTGATGCTGTGCGTCCGCGGCAACTGAACATTCGGGCGAAGAACGGTGCGCAAGTTCCGCTGCCTTCGGGTGTGTATCGCGTGAAACCAGTTGCGGAAGATCGGATCGTGTGCGCGGGGCTGCTGCCTGGCGCGCCGGTGACTCCGGTGGCGGACTTCACGTATGAGTTCCGGCTGCTGCCTGACTGCATCGGCGGCGGAACAGGTGGCAACCAGCCGGATTGCGTTGCGGATTCGGCTAGCTGCGGCGATACGTCTATCTGCGATCCCATCGACTTCAACAATAACGAAGTCTTTCCTGAGGATCAGGATGTGATCGACTTCTTCAACGTAGTGGCGGGCGGCGCGTGTAGCACGGGCGATTGCAACGACATCGACTTCAACAACAACACCGTGTTCCCGGAAGACGCGGACGTCATTCAGTTCTTCCACGTGCTTAGTGGTGGTGAATGCTGATTGTGGGTTCATTGTGAGAACTTGCAGCATCGAAGATGAACGCCCGCGTCGAGTGACGCGGGCGTTTTCATAGTCGTGAACCGAGACGGGCGGTGATTTGTGAGACACGGTGTTGATGACGGCTGGTGGCACAGCATCAGGCTGCAGAGCCAGCCTGATGGCACGATTCACGCGTGATGCCGCCTGGCGGTGAGGGTTGGGTTGAAAAGGCTTGGTTTCTGTGGGGCATACGCTGGGGAATGGCAGCGATTGGTACGGCGTATTCGGTTTCTCGGTCGGCGGGCGTGTGTGCGGCGACGCAGCGGGCGTTTGCGGCTGGGGAGGTTTTTGTTGCGGCGCTGGTGGAGGCTCCGGGCGTTGGCATTACGCGCATCGATTACAGCGTGGATGCTTGGAACGGCGGGGCGAGGCCGGCGGCTCCGGCGGCGGTGGTGGGGTTCTGGAAGAGCCACTATCAGCCGAATCCGGAGGCAAAGAAGAACTTGCTGGATGACGGCGAGTTGATGGAGTTGTTTGACAACTTGAGCGGCACGACGGATGCGAAGCAGATTCGGTTTCGGTACATGCTTGCGCTGCTGCTGATTCGGCGGCGATTGATTCGCGTGGTGAGTACGAAGCGCACCAAGGAAGGGGCGATCATGAGTATTTATCGGCGCGGCGAGACGGCGGATAAGGGGCCGCCTAGTGAGCTGATTGATCCGGGGCTGGATGAGATGGCGATTGCGGATGCGATGGAGCAGCTTGCGCAGCTAATGGATACGGACCGCGCGCCGGCGGCGGTAGCGGATGCGGGCGGGGCGGAAGTGAAGGCATGAGTACGAGCAGCGTGCAGAGCGAGGCTGACGTGGTGACGCGGGGTCGGCGCGCGAGTGCGTCGCGTGCGATGAGTTGTGCGATTCTGTGCGCAGTGATGTGTGCAGCCACGTGCGCGATCGTCGCGCTGGCTGGGTGTTCGGCGCCTGCGATGCCGAAGGAGAAGTTTGATCCGGACAACAAGCCGGCGGCGAACCGGGCGACGTTGCCGAAGGCGATTGATGTTGTTCGTGCGTACAACCGGCGCGTGGCAGATATTTCGCGGATGCGCACGCCGGTTTCGGCGGTGATTGATGTGCCGCGGGTTGATGAGAGCGGGAAGTTGACGGGAGAGCGGCAGAAGGATCAGCTTGATGGCAATTTGCAGTTCATTCAGCCTGATC
>VYLN01000078.1_pt1 | contig 21548 bp, 17 predicted proteins | sample 5109471 | NCBI WGS metagenome assembly VYLN01 (sample SAMN12291806, study PRJNA351875) | freshwater metagenome | isolation source: freshwater lake | place: USA: Michigan, Lee Lake | collected 2013-08-06 | reverse complement strand
GAACAGAGTAAATCTGTTAAGGCAGGTGCGAAACCCCGCAAGGGAAAGAAGCAGAAACCTAAATCGTGAGGTTTGGGAATCACCGTCCGTTTACGGCGGTGAGGATGTCAATGGTGTTGATATAGTCCTGTATCACCCGGTAACGTTTACCCTCTCGATTACGCAGGTTATGACTTTCATCGATAATTACCACTCGATAGCGCCGCAGATTAGGCAATTCCTGCATCACCTGACTTAAGGGGATAATTTTCGCTCTTAATTTATATTTATGGCTGTAATCCTCCCACATAGTTAGGAGGTTTTTCGGACAAATAATTAAGATTTCTAAATCGTAGTCTTCTTGCAAAATATATGCTAGAATGGAAGCGATGCGCGTTTTTCCTAACCCCACCACGTCGCCAATTAAGACCCCACCGCGTCTTTGCACATAACGAGCGGCAATTTTAATGGCCGATTTCTGAAAATCTAGTAAGTCTTGGTCAAACTGTCGGGGAATTTTGTATTCTGCTAAACCTGCCCTGGCTTCAAAGGAAAGATGGTAAGCTATTTTTAAATAGATATGATAGGGAGAAATCAGACTTTCCCGCGCCCAACTTTGGTTAATCACCTCGACAATATCCGCAGAAATATCTAAAGACCAAGTATCTGACCAACGATCATTAAACCACTTTTGTAATTTGGCACAAGCATCGTGGTCAAGGACATCAATATTTAATTCTCCCTGCTGTTGTAATCCCGCAAAAGTTAGATTACTGCTACCTAAAAATCCCACCGTTGGATTATTGACATCATCTCGATGAATAAGGTATAATTTAGCATGGAGATGATAGCGCAAAAATAGGCGAATTACTAGCTTACCCGCTTGGATTTGTTGACCCAAACGTTGCAAAGCTGCCTGATCGCGGTTGCTAGGATTCCCCCAAGTTAATTGCTGGCAAAAATCCTGAACAATTTGTTTTTTTAAACGAGCGGAAGTTGCCTTATCTATACCATTTGATCTAGGCAATAAAGACAGGGATTGCTGTAGTAATTCCTGGGGTGCTTTCTGCATACCAATCAGGAGACGACAACAGGACAAATCACCACCGAGAAAGTGATCAATATAGGTGTCTATGGACTGCCAACCGCGCAAATTAAAATAACCCACGCAAAAATCAGCGCGTTGGGCTGCTAATAAACTTTCCTGTAAAATTGGCAATAAATGGGACTCAATATTATCAAAAATGCGCGGCATATTTTAAATTGGTTATGGTGGTGGGTTACGCGTTGCTAACCCACCCTACTGATAACTGAATTTATTTACTTAATCCAAACAGTTTTAACATTAACAAATTCGCGAATACCTTCGACACTTAATTCCCGTCCAAAACCGGAACGTTTAATCCCCCCAAAGGGTAAGCGAGGATCGGATTTAACCATACCATTAATAAACACACAACCGGCCTCAATTTCGGTAATTAAACGCTCAATTTCTTCGGGGTTATTCGTCCAAGCGCTAGAACCTAAACCAAAGGGACTATCATTAGCTAAAGTGATCGCTTCCTCGATATTTTTGACTCGAAATAGTAAAGCCACCGGTCCAAAAAATTCCTCTTTTTCCCCCGGAGAACCCACAGGAATATCGGTTAAAATCGTTGGTAGATAAAAGTTACCTTTTCCCTCTAAACGTTGACCTCCCACAAGGACTTTACCACCCATAGCGACAGTTTTTTCCACTTGAGCGGCAATTTCCGAGACGATCGATACCGTGGCCAAAGGACCGATATCAACAGTTTCATCGAGGGGATCACCCACTCTTAAAGCTTGGAATTTAGCCACTAATAACTGTTCAAATTGATCGGCGACAGTTTCCATAACAATAAACCGTTTAGCGGCGATACAAGTCTGACCATTATTTAACAATCGCGCCGTCACTGCCGTAGCCGCTGCCGCCTCGATATCGGCAGTATCTAAAACGATAAAAGGATCACTACCTCCCAACTCCAAAACCACCTTTTTGATCTGTTTTCCTGCGGCGGCTGCTAAACTCATCCCCGCTGGTTCACTACCGGTTAAAGTGGCGGCTTTTACCCGTTCATCGTTAATTAAATCACTAACGCGATCGGCCCCGATCAAAAGAGTTTGAAAAGCGCCTTCGGGAAAACCGGCTTCTAATAAAATTCTTTCCACCGCTAAAGCTGATTGGGGGACATTAGAAGCGTGTTTGAGTAGGCCGACATTTCCCGCCATTAAAGCGGGGGCAGCAAAGCGAAATACTTGCCATAAAGGGAAATTCCAGGGCATAACCGCTAAAATTACCCCTAACGGTTGATAACGGACAAAACTGCGACTAGCATCGGTGGCAATCAGCACATCTTCCAGATAACCGGCGGCATGATCGGCATAAAAACGACAAACCAAGGCACATTTGAGGACTTCTGCGATCGCTGATTTGATTGGTTTCCCCATCTCTAAAGTCATGGTTTTAGCCAATGTCACCTGATCCCGTTCCAAAATATCTGCCGCTTGCCGTAACCACTGTCCCCGTTCACTGATGGGGGTGCGGCGATACTGCTGAAAAGTCGCGTCAGCTAGGGCCAATTTCGCCGCCAATTCCTCCGAGGTTAGAGGGTTAAAAGTCTTGAGAATTTCTCCGGTGGCAGGGTTGACTGAAGCGATACCCATATCCCAATTGTCTCCTATCGAGGGCTATATCTCTAGTTTAGTTCTCCGGTTGTCCCGCTGCTGACATAATTCGATCGCTAATTGGATTGCCGCTTGCATACTCTGGGCCCTAGCGATACCAAGACCGGCGATATCAAAAGCCGTCCCGTGGTCTGGAGAGGTGCGAACAAAAGGTAAACCGATGGTAGTATTAACAGCACAGTCAAAAGCCATTAATTTCACGGGAATTAAGCCCTGATCGTGGTATAATGCCAGATATGCGTCGGCGGGTTGCCCTTGACCGCTAAACCAAGCGCGCCCCGGTTCCACCCAAAGCGTATCGGGGGGGACAAGGCCGATTAATTGGGTTTGCGGGTATTGCTGCCCCATTGACTCTAGCCAAGGCTGTAACCAGTCCTTTTCTTCCCTTCCCAGTTTTCCCGCTTCGCCACTGTGGGGATTAAGGCCGGATATGGCGATTTTTGGGCGATCGATGCCGAAATCTAGCTTTAAAGACTCGATCAATAGATCTAGTTTTCGGGTCATCAGATCGGGGTTCAGGGCATCGGGAACTTCTCGCAGGGGGATGTGGGTAGTGGCGAGGAGAGTCCGTAAGTCGTAGCCGGTGTGAGGGGATTTAGCGACGAATAGCATCCCATAACGGTTAATTCCCGCCATGGTAGCCAAAACCTCCGTTTGACCGGGGAAATCATAACCGGCCAACTGCCAAGAGGATTTAGCGATCGGACCGGTGACAATACCGTCAAATTCGCCCTTGAGGGTGCGTTTTATGGCTTCTTGCAGGTAAAGAAAGCTAATTTCACCACTATGGGCATCCCCACGCCCGAAAACGATTTTTGACCGGTTGTAGGGCAAATCGATCAGAGAAAAGCGATCGAGAAGATGGGGATCGTGATAGGCTTTTTCGAGAAGCGTTCTGGTGCCGATTAGAGTAATCTGACAAATAGACGAGATTGAGGAATCGGCGATCGCTTTTAACACCACTTCAGGACCGATCCCGGCGGGATCACCGACGGGGATAACTAGACGGGGAATAAAAGAGGCGGATTCCATAAATTTTGGCCGTCAAGATGGCTAATTCTCCCGATTAATCTGATCGTTGACAATTATCAGGAGGGAATAAATCAGTAAACAATCTTCAGTTTACTGTAATCTCATGGCGATAGATAGTAACTTTAGGCAAATTAAATTTTTCAACTTTTCTGTTTTCTTATTGCCCAAATTAGCCAGATTGTTGTAAGCTTATGACCCAACTACAACCCGATATATTCGTCAACAATCGTCCCGATACCGATGGAGACGAGGAAGAAGACTACTTCGATTATTTTTATGATGAACCGGGGAGTGAACCGGGGACATTAATTATTGAACCGGATGCCAAACCCTCGCGGATTATTTTAATCGACTACGATGAAGATAACGCCATTCGCAAGGTGGATATTACTCCCAATGCTTGCGCCCCCTATATTGGCACAAATACCGTGTCTTGGATGGATATTCAAGGGTTAGGTAGTGAGACGGTTTTAAAACAGGTGGGAGAAATTTTTAATCTGCATCCTTTGTTATTAGAAGATGTGGTTAATGTGCCGCAGCGACCGAAGTTAGAGGACTATAACAATCAATTGTTAGTGATTTCTCAGATGGTGCGACTGAAAGAAGATGAAAGCGGTTTTGATACGGAACAGGTGAGTTTTGTCTTGGGAAAACGCTATCTTTTAAGTTTTCAAGAGGAGGAATTACAGGACTGTTTTGAGATAGTCAGAGATCGAATTCGCACTTCCCAGGGACGAGTACGGAAATCGGGGGCGGATTATTTAACCTATTTATTATTAGATACGATTATCGATGGTTATTTTCCCGTGGTAGAACACTACGAAGATCGGATTGAAGCGTTGGAAGATGTGATTATTAGTAATCCCGATCGAGATACAATGCAGGAAATCTATGATGTCCGTCGGGAATTATTGGCACTGCGTCGCTTAATTTGGCCGATGCGAAATGTCCTAAATTTACTGATGCGTGACCATCATGGTATAGTCAGCGATGAAGTACAAATTTATTTTCGGGATTCCTACGATCACGTCATTCAAATTCTGGAAATTATCGAAGCTTATCGAGAATTAGCGGCGAGTTTGATGGATGTTTATATGTCCACTATGGGCAATAAATTAAACGAAATTATGAAGTTTTTAACCGTAATTTCGACGATTTTTATTCCCTTAACTTTTATCGTTGGTGTCTATGGCATGAACTTCGAGAATATGCCAGAATTAAAAGGAGAATGGAGTTATTTCATGGTCTGGTTAGTCATGTTAGCCGTAGCGGGAGGCTTGATTTTCTACTTCTGGCGCAAGGGTTGGTTTAAACCAATTTATGCGCTTAAAGAGGAAGCAAAAAGTTAGATAAAGCAGTTATCTTAATGGTGAGATAGGAAGTTTTCCTTTTGGGGAGACAGCCTTGAATCAGTGATCAGTGATCAGAGGCAAGTTTTCAGTTCACTGATTACTGTTTACTGTTCACTGTTCACTGTTCACTGAAAATACTTCCCACACCCGACGACAAACTTTTTCAGCCAACCCTAATTATTCGACCACAAATGCGAGGATTTGGCCTTGGTAACTGCCGAAGCTAATCTGTAAACCGGACTCTAGGGGAACTTCTTGGTTATGTACCTGTTTCCAGTGGCCATCTTGGTAGATAAAAGTACCAAAACGGGAGAAATCTTCGAGAAAGTATTGATAGTCTGGATGATCGGGTTTTTTACGGCAAATTATCCGACAATGGTTTTTACTAACCCATTTTTCAGTAATCTGTAGATCATTTTCCATGTCCCGTCCTATATTCATGCCACCACCACGGATTGACCATTTTCTTTCGGGACGATCGAGATAGTATAAGAAAGCGGCGGGCATGGTTCCGGAGACATTGGGCATAACCGTCGGTGATTGAGTCTCATCAAGGGTTTGCAGCAATTGCCCGTCGAATTCCGGGTGCATATAGAGAATTGGCAAAGTCCAAGCGGGTTGATTGTACTTGTAGAGGGTTAATAACTGCTGCCTGGCGATACGAACGGCCTGATCAATAGGGACTCTCGGACCGGGAAACAACTTGGACATCTGCGCTTCTTTGTCTTTGAACCCGAAGAGGGTGCGGGTAAAAACTTCGATAAAACTCAAGGCCTCTCGATCAGCGATCGCATCTCGCATAGCCAAAACTGCGGGAACGCCATGGTGAATCAAGACTTCCGCCAGACTGCTGCGGGGGATCATCTCCTGACCTGATTTAGCGGGATAAGCACCCCAACAGGCATTAAAAACCGTTAAAATAACCTGATTTCTCACCAAAGCTTGGGCTAACTCCGTCCCGTTTAGCTGTTCCCCCGGCCGCAGAAATAGGGAACCGCCATTGGGGGCGGCCATTCCGTGACCGGCGTAGAAAAAAGCTTGATATTTACCCGTATCCAAGGCCCTGGTCAGTTCTTCGGCCTGCGGTCGAATTAAGGTATCGACTTTGACTTTCACTCCCCAATTCTGGAGGGAACTACTGCCCCCAGGGGAGATAGCCTGGATGAGATTGGCGGCCTCGGATTCCAGTGCCTGGTCGGAATTAGTTTCTCCACCCGTATTAATGGCGGTGAGGTTGAGGGAACTAGCGGCGGTTTTAATCTGTTTTTCGCCGATAACTAAGAGAATATTGAGACTATTACTTGGTTTTATCGGTGGCAGTGGGTCCACATCGCTGGTGGTGCGGCTAAAGAGTATATTCGGATGCAGAGATATGGCCTGTTTACCTGCTTGCTGCATAATTTCCCAGGGCAGCAGAATTAAATGGGGATTGCGACATTCCAAGCGAATTCGCAGGGGCTGATTTTTGCCGAGGGCGATTCCCTGACTTTGGGCGAAACTTTGACTAATTGATGCTTGAAATAACCATTGCCAGAGACTAATACCTAGTTTCTGCATTAATTGACCGCCATAACTGCCGCCTTCTCCCGAAAGAGTCAGTTTAGGTCGAGAATTTGCTTCTAATTGCTCTAACATCGGTAAGGTCGGCATTTTTTGCAGACAGAACATTTCCTGCCATGCCATCCATTCCGTGGTTAGACTCTCGGTCCATTCACAGTCATGATGCACATATCCCCCCGGTAGGGGTGCTTTCGTCACCCAACGGGCGAAATTATTACTCGTGGCTAAACTAGAGATGGCTAAATTTAGACTAGGGATGGCATCATCGGTCATTGTGGTTATTTAGAAGTCTATAGAATCTTATTCTAGAGGATTTCTGAAAGGTAAGGAAGGGTATTAAGTCACCAATAAACAACAAAGTTCGATAATTTTTGTTTGCAAAGTTGCCAAAGGTTCTGCACCCCGCTTGAGACGATATTCTAATTCGAGAAGTATGGGCAAGGTGGCCAGAAGTTGCTTAGAAGAAAAGGATTGTATCTCTTTGCGAATGAAATACAGTCGCTTGGGATTGGCAATTTCGGCGGCGGCGGCGATATTTTTGTCGTCTTTTTCTCCTTCTTCAATTTTTAATTTCACTATTGCCCAAGTGCGAAATTGACCCACTAGGGTGGCGGTGATACCCAGGGGGTTCTCGTTGCGATTTAATAATTCATTGACTAATTCTAGGGCCTTGCCTGTCTCCCGTTTTAAAATAGCACTGGCTAACTGTAAGCTGCTTTGATTGCTGGCATTGACTAAGCTTAAAATGTCCTTTTTGTCAATAGTTCCCGCCGAATTATTTTTAAATAAACGCAGTTTTTCTAACTCCATCCACAGCAAGCGGCTGTTATTTCCCACCGCTTCCGCTAAGAGTTTGATCGCATCGGGAGTTAATTTTACTCCCACTTCTTTGGCAATTTCCCTAACTCTTTGGGCAATTTCCTCGACTTTCCAAGGCGGAATTAGTTCAAATTCTTTAACCTCCGCCTGATTTTGGATAAACTTGCTCGATTTTAAGCGGGAGTCGGGTTTTTTGGCACTGGTTAATAACAGATAGGAATTTTCGGGTAAATTGGGCAAAGTGCGCTGTAATTCCTGGAAAATATCCTCGGAACATTGTTGACAAATAACCGTATCAGCTAACCAAACTAAACGATTTCCCATGCCGAAAACTGGAGTCATCGCTTGATTGAGGGCCTCGATAATTGCTTCATTGCGATCGCCATTAATTTTATCATAATTAAACTGTATCCAATTGGGATCGAGAAGTTTTGCTTGCAGATTTTTCACCGCTTGGTTAATAGCAAATTCATCTTCTCCCCAATAAAATATTGTCGGCATAAGTTTCTACTTATAGCAGTTATCTTGAGTTGTTACTATTGCCCATTTTCCCAAATTTTTACAGTTTTGTCAGCAATACCAATAATTAAATATTTACCATCGGCACTAATTACTAAAGATAACAGTTTGTCTGTGGGTTGATCAAGGGTTCTTAATTCCTCTTTGCTTGTTAAAGACCAAAACTTAATCGTTTGGTCTGAAAGCTTGTTTAATCTGATCAGCACAAGCAGCAGAGGATAAACCAAGAATTTCCTAATATTAACTATGGCTATTCATCAACACAGTTAAAGACGATCTGACTCGATAATTTTGAAAATTAATCAAAAAATAGACTCGATCGACCCCAAATAACGCACAATAAAAAAGGAAATGTCAAAGGAGAATCGCAAATGTTGCCCTATATCCTAGCGGTCGTTGTGGGATTGAGTAGTCTGTACCTCCTCACCACCGCTTTTATCGCCCCTGATCGCCACCGTCAAGATGATTTTCTCTGGAGTGCGGTAGGATTATTCTATGCCCTTGTCCTCTGGTTGTGCGCGGGAAGGATTACAGGTGCTATCCTCCTGGGACAAGTTGCCGCAGCCATTTTATTTATTGCTTTCGCTTGGCAAACTCTCAAACTCAGACAAGCACTTTTTTATCCCGACAAACCGGTTAAATTATTTACTATTGTCGGTTGGTTAGGCAATCGTCTCGGGAAAGTTACTCCCTCTCAATCCCCTAAAACTAAAGCTAAAGCTGAGAAAGTAGCGGCAAAAGTTAAAGAAACGGTTAAAGAAACGGTGGACCCCGTTATAGAAAAAGCGGCGGCTATCGGGGAAACTATTACAGAATCAGTGACAGAAATTGAGGAAAAAGCTCAAGAAACGGTGGACCCCGTTATAGAAAAAGCGGCGGCTATCGGGGAAACTATTACAGAATCAGTGACAGAAATTGGGGAAAAAGCCGAAGAAATTATTGATGATGATGAAACTTTCGATGATTTCGATGATTTCGATGATTTTGATTTGGCAAAAGAAGAGATCAACTCTTCCGAAAATCCCCCAGAAATTCCCCCGACTGAACCTGTCGCAAATGTTGAAGTCGAAACTATTGCTGTTAGCGAAACGGTGATTATTGAAGTTACCGAGGAAGATTTGTCCCCAGAAGAAACTATCGTAGAAGATACTCCCCCAGAAACTCGATCGCCAAGCGCAGAAAATCCCCCCTCATCGGATTAAAATTTAAGATTATTTAGCGGGTGGGTTAGGCAATAATTACTCAAGAAATGGTTCTTCGTTACTTGGTATGGTTCGATAGGGGGACATAAATCGACTAAATCCTTATCTGGCAAGAGACTTAATTGATTAGTTCGTTCTAGATCGAAAACAATTGACAAAAATTGCCAAATGTCTTTCTATATAAGGGTTACATCTATTATAACCCCCGTCCATTGCATAACACAAACCGAGGAACCATGATTCCCTGACTTCTCCACTGTTTATAATGCCAGAACACGGTGGAGTAGGGAGGGAAATCTTTCGGGAATTCCCGCCAATTACAGCCATTTTTGAGTTGATAGAAAATCCCATCTAAAATCTGTCGTTTTGTCCCTGTTGATAGAAAATCCCATCTAAAATCTGTCGTTTTGTCCCTTTCGGGGGGCCAGTCAATTTCTTGTTTGGCAATAGCGGTTCTGCGATAGACTACTCTTCATTCGTCATACTACTTGAGTACATTTTAGCTTACTCCTCTATTGATTTTCGGGGACGACTAGACGGTGGCGCATTCACTGACGGGGTTCAGACCAAAGTATTGCCGTTAAACAGGCTACAGACTCTCTTCCCTGAAACCTATAATGGACAAGGTTTTCGCTTCACCTTTTCAGCCTAGCATCTACATTATAAAAGATACCAAATGGGTTCTATAATAGATTTGGTGGTTGGGAGATTAAAGCCTCAATATCAAACTGGGTAAGCATTCTTCCTTGATTTTTCCAATCGGGTCTAAAAAAATGATCATGCCTTCAAATCCTTTCACTATTGGTCAACGAGTTACTCCTGAAAATTTCATTGGAAGAAAGACATTAATCAGGAGAGCATTGCATCAGATTAGAAGCCGTAGTTCTCTAGCGGTTTGGGGTGGTCCGGGTATGGGCAAATCATCTTTTTTAAAACTGCTAACATATCCTATTATCTGGGAACAATGCGGGCAAGATTATAACCAAGCAGTTGTTGTATTCATTGACTGTCAAAGCCTGGAACCTTTTAAGATTTCTGATTTTTGGCGCAATATTTTAGTAACAATTAAAAATAATTTTTCTTTCTTAAAAACCAGTATTGATACTCTTTCAGAAAAACCAGAAGCCACGGTTAATGATTTGCTTATTATCTTGCGTTTACTTAAAGAACAGGGTAAATTTTTAGTTTTACTTATCGATAATTACGATGTAACCTTACGTCCCAATTCTCAATATACGAAAGCTGATATAGATACCTTCGTCAGTCAGTGTCGTACCCTGGCTCAATCCGAGGAGCAAAATATCTCGATAGTTGTGACTTCATCTCGTCGGTTGAGTCAAATTGGTCCAGAACTTACACCTGATAAATCACCTTGGTATAATGGTTATTTATTTGAAAATCTTAAGCCTTTTACTAATCAGGAAGTAAACCTTTTACTCGATAGAAGTGAGAGTCTATTGGGTTGGAAACAAGCTATCCGTAAAATTGCTGATGGTAATCCAGCTTTACTGCAAAATGCTTGTTTCTTATTATATGAAGAATTGGTTTCGGGAAATAACCTTAATGAGAAAAAATTTATTCAAGAATTTCAAACAAACACTTTACACTTATTTCAAGCTATTTGGCAACTGTCCACTGAAACAGAGCAAAATTTGTTAATGTTACTGGCTTTATCCCAATTAGAAGGCAAATTAGGGAGGAATCGATACACTCTCGGTGGAATTGAAGCGATTTTCAGTCAAAAAGAAATAGAATTAAATAATTTGGTTGAGCGAGGTATCTTAAAGAAGGTAGAGGGAGAAGAAAATACTACTTATTCTTTCTGCTCATCTATAATGGAGTGGTGGGTGATTAAGCAAATCGAGAATAGCCAGGAAGAGGAGTTGAAAAAACGACAAAGAGGATTCCTTAATTTAATGAGCCGCCAACAGACGACAAGAGTTAATACTGCTATTCGTTGGCTATGGCAAAATAAAGATAAGATAGCATCTATCATTGAGCAAGTAGGGGGGTTATTATCATGATGACAACACAAACAAGGCACATAAATCCCTATATTGTCGGTCGTCCCATTTATGACCGAGAGTCATTTTTTGGCCGACGGAAACTTTTTAGATTTATTGAAGATAATCTCAAACAAAATACACAAGTTGTTTTGCTGCATGGTCAAAGACGTATTGGTAAATCTTCTGTACTCATGCAAATTCCTAATTTTGTGGGACTAGGTGAGTTCGTGTTTATCTATTTTGATTTGCATGATAAAACGCGACTACCACTTGACAGTATCTTACAAAATCTTGCTTCAACTATTGCTGATAAGTTGAATATTCCTCAATCAGAATCTTTGTCCTTGAATTATAAAACGGTTTTCTCTGATGAGTTTTTACCTCAAGTAATTGAGGTCTTAAAAGAGCAGAAACGAAAAATGGTTTGGTTATTAGACGAATTTGATGTTTTAAATGATCAAACACCTGATTCCCCAGTTGAATCTTTTTTTCCTTATCTGGAAACTCTTATCGGTCAATACAATAATTTATTTATCATTCCAGTAATAGGGAGAAGAGTAGAAGATTTAACCAACTTAAAAAGCTTATTTAGACAAGCTGTTAATCAAGAAATTGGCTTATTAGAAAAATCAGATGCTAAAGCATTAATTACTGAACCTGCTGCACATTATTTAAACTATGATTCTCAGGCTATCGATGCAATTTTAGAATTGAGTTCAGGTCATCCTTATTTTACTCAAGTGATATGTAATGCTCTGTTTTTACAAGCTGAAGAAGAGGATAAGTCAGAAATTACCTGTGATGATGTTACTAAAATTGTCGATGATGCAATTGAAACTGCTGAAGGAGGACTAGCTTGGTTTCGAGATGGATTACCGATTCCTGAAAGAGTTGTTTTTTCAGCAGTAGCGCAAGCGGAGAAAATAGCTGAGAAGAAAAATAATTCAGTGACAGAAGAACCTTTAAAATTGCTCAGAGAATATGGAGTTATCATAACGGAAGCTTTAAATAAAGCTCCAGAAAATTTAGTTCAATGGGAATTTTTAGAGAGAGTAGAAAATTCAGAATTTCACTACAAAATTAAAGTTAAGCTAGTTCGTTATTGGTTGGTTAAACGCTATCCTTTAAGACAGGCTATCTGGGATTTAGAAAAAGTTGATTTAGATGCTTGCAGACTTTTTGAATTGGCCGAAGATATAGCTGAGAATCGTAATTTATCTAGTTCCGATATTTATGAACAAATTGCAAAACTGAATCCTAATCATTTTACGGCTTTATTTAAATTGGCTGAAGATTATCTTGACACTAAAAACTATCAACAAGCATTAGAAAAATATAACAGAGCATATAAAGTTGATCCCACACGCGCTTATGAAGGATATGAGCTAATGCGAGGAAAAAAATATAGAATTTGGTGGAATAAAAACCGATTAACATTAGCTTTATTATCTGTATTTTTACTAACAATAAGTGTTACTATTAATCTGTTCCAACTGTCCCAAGTACAAACACAACTTAAAGAAAAAAAAGCCAGACTTGACGAATTAGAAAAACTAAAGGAAGAAAATGCCAGACTTACTAAACAAGTAAAAGAACTGAAGTCAACAAGAACAAACTTGATTTGGCGTTCTGAAAGCAATCTTACTCAAATTACTAACCTGCATCAGATTTGTTTTGGCAATACTAACCTCAACTCAGTACAAACTGTTTTTGGCTCTAATAAACCACCTTTTAGAGGCTATATTAAAATTTCCTCTTCAAAAACAGGAAGATGTGATGTGGGAGACACTTTTAACGGTAGTTTCGATTTATCTGGAAGTTCAGGTCACTGTGTTGGAGATGTCACTATTACTTGGCAAAATAATAATAATGCTTTTATTGAATGGAACATAACTAATTTAGGTTCTGCTTGTCCTGTGGATAGTAAAAGATGGCAAGTTAACACTTATCCAGCAGTGGGGTAATTTAGCCTTTTGACGGGCAAAATGCCCATCCCACAAGGAGAAAAATCCCGCCTAATTTCAGCAAGGAGAACCAATAAAAAGGAGAGAAAAGTCTATGAAGGCCACAAGAATTTTACCTGACGGTTAAGTTGTGACTGTACTTTCTGACGGCACGACTGTACCCTTAAAGACTCAGACAGACTGGACACAAATCGAGGCTATGACTGAGGAAGAAATTGAAGCGAATGCTTTATCAGATACCGACAATCCACCACTGACTGATGAGGAATTGAAACGCTTTGAGTCAATTACTACTATAAATCCCATTATTGTTAAGTCAACGGCTTGTCCTTGAACGTTTTAGTGATGTTGATAACTTCCTACAGAACCTTGCTAATGTCGTGTCCCTACCATGTTGACATAATTTCAGTGACAAATATCTATCGAACTTTTTTTCATCTACTACAACTAATATGAAATCTTTTATTTCAGCTTTTCGATATTTTATTATTCCTATAATTGTTGTAATGGGTGTATCGATTTATTTAGGGTTTAAACAGCCTGCTGAACCGCCAACCACTGCGATAGTTTCTACCTCGCCTTCAGTTTCTTCTACTTCTCTAATTTCTCCTGCTTCTATCCCTAAAAATACTCTAACGCCTCCCTTACAGCGACCTTATCCTTTGGCAAATACATCCAAAGCTTTGCCAGTTCCTTCGCCCATGGTTACTGGTGCTGATGATATCTATTCACTATCTTCGCCACCTCCCAAGAATTACACTGTACTTTCACCCCCTAACCAAACTGAAATTCCTTTTCATATAAAATACGAAGAAAATGCTAATGATTTAGTGGAAATTGGTATTTTCTACGAACGTAAAGCATATCTAAATCGAGAAGCGGCAGAGATGTTTAAACAGATGCAATTAGCCGCTCAACAAGAGGGAATTGAGATCATTCCTGTTTCTGGCTTTCGCTCAGTTGCCGATCAAAAAAAGCTGTTTGAGCGACAAATTCAACGCCAAGGAAGTAAGAAAGCATCCTCTAAACTGAGTGCGCCTCCAGGTTTCAGCGAACATCATACAGGCTATGCTCTCGATGTTGGTGACGGTAAAAGTCCTAATACTTTCCTCAAATTGACATTCGACTCTACTGAAGCCTATCGCTGGCTAGAAGTTCACGCTGCTCAATATGGCTTTGAACTATCATTTCCGAAAAACAATTTCCAAGGTGTTAGTTATGAACCTTGGCACTGGCGTTTTGTCGGTTCAGCAACAGCTCAAGAAATTTTTAGAGTAGCAAAGACACAAAGACAATGATTATACCCGGACTTCCCCATTGATAAAAGGCCATTAGATAAAATTCTAGCGTTAAAACCAAAAATGCTGGGTTCTTCGTTACTTGGTATGATTCTATAGGGAGGCATAAATCGACTAAATCCTGATCTGGCAAGAGATTTAATTGATTAGTTCGCTCCAGATTGCAAACAATTGACAAAAATCGCAGTAATGTCTGTTTCTATAAGGGTTTCATCCCTTATAACCCTGTCCGTTGCATAAGACAAACCGAAGAACCCAAGAAATTAACTAATTAATTTAACCTTCACCCCCCACCCAATCCAACCAAGTTTAAAAGGTGAATGGTTTTATTTTCCTAGTACACAGGGATAGAGCTTTTCGTTTTTCGGGACGATTCCTGAGATAATCTTCTAACCAAAGACAACCTCGATCGAGCAATTTTTGTAAATAATTATATTCCGTTTCTAAGGGCCATCGATGCTTTTGACCATCCCTAGCAATAATCACAATCTCTTGACTATCAGGACTAAAAGTGATCCCATAGACGATATCTTCTTCTATTTTAAACTCCGATCGCAAATTTCCGTCCATGTCCCAGCGTCTAGCTGTACCATCCCTTGAAATAGCGGCGATTTTTTCACCATCGGGACTAAAACTAACTCCATAAACGGGAAAAGAATCGGTTTTAATCTCCTTGAAAAGATTGCCCTGTAAATCCCAAATTTTAATCTTTCCTCGAGCAGCCGTAGCAATTTTTTGGTGATCGGGAGAAAACACCAAATCATAGATAATATTATCATCGGCTGTCCAGGAATTAATTAATTGAGGCCGATAATTACTTAAATGCCAGTATTGAACTTTTCCCTCGCTTGTTCCCGTGATTATTGCTGTTCCCTCTCCATTTAAAGCAAGACTATAAATCGGTACTTGACTAGCAGTAAATTCTTGAAGCATTGTTCCTTTTTGACTCCAGATTTGTACTTTTCCATTTCTTCCTGTAATCGCTATCTGATTACTATCGGGATGAAAAGCTATACTATAGATTGAGCGCATTTTTGTGGCAAATTCTCTAAGTTTTTTCCCCTGGGAATCGAGTAAAGTAATTTGACCATCTTTATTAGCAATAGCGATAATATTGCCCTGGAAATTAATGCTAACACTGGTATTATCAGTCCTAGCTTGATTTAAATTGTTCAGTTGCCAAATTTTAGCCGTTTCATCACTCGATCCAGTTACCACCTGTTTTCCATCTTGACTAAATACAGCAGTAAAAACTGATTCTTGATGTCCTCTGAGAGTAGTTATTTCTTCCCCTTGCATTCCCCAAATTTTAGCACTACCGTCACTAGATGCAGTAATTATAAACTTGCCATCAGGACTAAAATTCACACTGTTGACAAAATCTTGATGTCCCTGGAAAGTAGCTATTAAATTTCCCTGTAAATCCCAAATTTTAGCAGTTTTATCGGCCGCTGCCCCAGCAATTTTTTGACCGTCGGGACTAAAATTAACACTATAAAAAGCCTCAATATTTTCTTTACCTAAACTCAAGATAATTTTACCTGATAAATCCCAGATTTTAATCGTACCATCCCGGGAAGCGGTGGCAATTTTTTGACCATCGGGACTAAAACTAGCTGCATCTATCGATCTTTTATGTCCCTTAAATACCTGTAAAGTTTGACCTGATAAATTCCATAATCTAGCGGTTTTATCCCTGGAAGTGGTGACAATTTTTTGACCATCGGGACTAAAACTAACACTATAAACTGATTCTTGATGGTCAGGATAGGTGACTAAAATTTGCCCTTGCAAGTTCCAAATTTTGGCGGTTTTATCTTCGGAAGCGGTCGCAATTTTTTGACCATCGGGACTAAAACTAACACTATAAACTGCTCCTCGATGACCTGTCAAAGTTTGAATATTCTCACCTTTTTTATTCCAAATTTTTACCGTCCCATCTTGAGAAGCAGTGGCAATTTTTTGACGATCAGGACTAATACTAACACTATAAATAGTTCCCCGGTGTCCTTGCAGTTGGTTTTTTTCTTGAATGCGATCTAAAATTTGTTGTAGGGTAATAATGGGACTGGTAGCAGGATATTTACCTAGGGTTTGGTCATCAGTAACGATATTTTTTAAACTATTTACTGCTTGCATGGCCGCAATTAAAGATTCTAGTTGTTCAAATTGAAATTGTTGCCAATAACTATCACCCTGGCGCTGTAATTTAATACCTATTTGAGCGGTTTCTACTTGCTGCCACCCTTGTTTTACCTGAACAAAAGCTAAGAGAGAACCCAAAAGAGAAGCAATTAAAATTACTGAGCCAATTTTAATTCTCTTGGTGGCTTTTTGGTGAGCAATTGCTAAAATTTTATTAGCTTGCTTCTGAGTTTCTAGGCTAATTTCTGCCTCTCTTTTATCGAGATTTTGACTAGCAGTTAAAAACTGATAATCAAGATTACTTAAGCTTTTCCCCTGAGACCAATCGAGGGCATTATTTAAAGCTTTTCCGCGTAAAAGCCGCGATTCATCGGTATAATTAGACTGTTGCCAAGCGGCAATCGCTTCTGAGTAGGGACGCAATTGCTCTAATTGTTTTTCCACCCAATTGAGATTAAATATTTCTCGATAAATAGGATTATAAACTACTAATTGATTATCCTTTTTTACCACTAACCCCGATAACCTTAATTCCCCTTGTTCTGGACTATCATCGCACAGGATTGCACCTTTTTCTAAAATTTGTTGATAGATGCCTAACAAACGACCCGCTTTGTCTTGATTTCTTAACAAGCGATCGGCAATAGTTCGCAGATGAACTGGTTCATCATGAGATTCCCAATTATTAATAATTCTCTCTTTGATCAGCGTCTCAATATCTAAATTACTTTCCAGCAATAGCTGACAGATTTTCTGGGTTAAAAATGGCTGTCCTCCCGTCCAAAAAATAACTTTTTCTAACCAGTCGGGTTGATAATTACTTTGACCGGATAATCCCGCGGCTAGAGGAGCAATTTCTGGAAGATTAAATCCTGTTAATTCGATCGCCTGGCCGATATTAAAAGATGTTTGGGTCTTTTCGCGAATTAAATCTGCTGGGGTAGCAACACCGAATAAAGCGAAAGTAATTCTTTCATACTGGGCATTTTCCGCTCTTTGGTTATAACAATAACGAATCAGGGAAAAAAAGTCATCTAGAGAAAACTGTAAACTGAGAATTTTATCGATCTCGTCGATAAAAATATATATTTTCTCTCCCCGACAATAAACTAATAAAATTTCCTCGATAAATTGTCCCAAACGCTGCACGGGAGGTAAATCCTCTCGCTCGCGCAACCAGGATTTAAGATTAATTTTTCCCGTCAGATTAAATCCTAAAAACAAACGGGTAATCACCCCGTTATACCATTGGGATAAATTATCATTACTACCAAGACTGGTTATATCTACCGCCGCACAATCCATGCCCGATTGCTGTAAAATATGAGTCACTCGTACCCTTAAACTGGATTTACCCATCTGACGACAGTTAAAAACGTAGCAAAATTGACCGTTTTTTAACGCCGTTAACAGTTCTCGATCGGCATTTCTCTCGATATAGGTAGGATGGTTATAGGCAAGACTACCCCCAACACGATATTGATAATTCATTATTCTTAAACAAAGTTATTTTAATGTCACCAACAGAAATAAAATAGACAATTGTGATTTAGATATATATAATGCAAGTATAATCGCTATTGACAACCTATCTCCAAGGCAATTATGAAGAAAACTTTTTTCACCTCCATCGCCGTTAGTGCCACCCTCGTCAGTGGTATTGTTTTAGGTACTCTTGATGCTGGCAGTGCCTCCGCTTGTCCTTTCGCTAAAGCTAAAGGCATTTTTGGCAGCAATAACAGCTTCCATGTCGATCCTAACAAACTTATTTTAGGGGTTGCCACCGCTACAGGAGCAATCACCGTAGCCGGTGTTTTAAGCTACCGTCGTTTTCACTCCGGACAGCCTCCCGAAGATGCCGCCGCTAACCTGCCGTCGGTATTTCCTATCCCCATTCCCCCCGCAGCTTTAAATGCCGCAGTGGAGGCGGAAGAAGCGGCAGAAACCAGCCAAATCTCCTAAAAATCTGCTATATTTCCTCAAAAAAGGTGTTGGCATCCCCGCAGCTTTCCCGCTAGGCAACACCTTTTTCTGCCTAATTGTGTCCCAGTTATCAGAATTTTCAGCGATTTTTAAGTTATGTTAAAAAGTGCAACCCTACCACCAGAGGTAAAGATGGGCAACTCTATCACATTTTCTGACACCCCACTTCACAAAGATCATCACACTTGGGAGCATTTAAAACAAGCCATCGCCGCTAGTTCCGGTTTTCGGCGTTGGCAGCAAGAACAACTAGAATCAGGTAAAAATAGAGACGATGCTGATGCTCGCATTTGTTCCTATCTACGGGAAACTTTAGAAACTTTAGCCTACTAGATTGATGCTCCCCAGCTATGACGGCATGGGGACCTTTTTTGTCCGTTTAAGCTAATTTGAAGACCTTATTTTCTGCGCGCCTCGTAACCCAACAACCAGACAAAAGCGACAATTAAAGGCAGGAAATAATAAATAGCTCGATAGGCGATTAAAGAACCTAAAAGCTCGGCATTAGATACATATTCTGGCCGTAATCTCAGCATGATAAACTCAAAAACACCTATTCCCCCCGGCACATTGCTTAATACCCCTGCCGTCATGGCAAATACATAGAGACCGAAAAATCCTAAAAACGAAGTATTGTAGCTGCCCGGGAGAAGAAGATAGAGAACTCTAGCGGCTAATATCCAATCAATAAAAGTCAACAAAATCAAAGCCAGGGAAAGAGTCCAAGAGGGTAAATAGATGTTTTCTTGGCCGATTCTTATTGGTTTTTTATAGGTGAGAGTCAAGAAAAAATATCCCGTAACCAGCAATAAAAAAATTATTCCTAAAGGTTTAGTAGTTAAAAAAGGTAATTTTAAAAGTTGAGGAATCCGTTGGGGATCGAGGAGGAAACTTAAACCACCAATCCCTAACATTCCTAACCAAAAGCTTAAATGGGTAAAAGTAATAACTTTGGCAATATCCACCACCCCCACCCCCGCAGGAGTATAGAAACGATAACGAATGGCTGTCCCAGAAAATAAGGTCAAACCAATGGTATTACCAAGAGCATAACTGATAAAAGCAGCGCGGATAATAGTGCCTAAAGCTAAGGGATGATTGATATAATAAAAACCTAGGCGATCATAACCCGTCATCGACAAATAACCCAAAGCCATCCAAAAAATAGCTTCTAGCTTACGACTTGTGGTAAGATGATCCAAACTAGCCAACAGTTGAGCAAAAGTGTAGTGTTTAAATTCTTGACTAATTGCCCAGACCGCTAGAATAAATAAACTCAAAGACAGGATAATCGGAGCAAAACGCCAGATTTTTTTATACATCTTACTTTTTACGAATTACTTTTGACTCATTAAAATTTATGAAAAGATCAAAGCTAGATTTAGCTAAACGTTTAAATCGATCCCGAAAAAGGAAATATGATAAATTCCTGACTTCCTCCTTATATTTAACAATTATTCTGGGTTTATTTTATCTACTCTACCTCAATCTTCCTTGGTCTTTTCATCTTTTTGTGCATTGGGTGACTAAAGGGGGTGATTTAGACAAAATTCCTGCCAAATTTTATTCAGAACTTAATCAATTATGTTTGAGAGCAGATAGTAGGGGGGAAGTAAGAACGAGAAACTATACAGAACATACAGAAATCGCCGAATCTCTTGGCACATTTAGATGTACTTTAGTTAATGGTGGTCAAGAATGGTTAATAGAAGATTATAAATCTTTTAGTTCTGCCGATGAAGCGATTTTAGGCACTCAGTTAGCGGTTTTTATCGCCGAGATTTTGGGAACAGATTATAGTTATAACATTCGCGCTTATATTCCCAATACTAAGTATCAAATAGCTCCCAAAACCAAATCCTAGACTAGGGATGGGTTTCTCACCCATCCTTAGAAAAAAATTAGTTTTCCGATACGGGTTTTGGTCGGGAAGGCCGAGGGATAGGGGATTGTCCGGGGGTAAAAGGTCGTTTTTCTCCTTCCCCCGAAAGATGACGATTTTTATCAAAAGGCTTTTTAAAACCTCCCTTACCCATCGGTTTTTTCTTGCTGGCAAAACCGAGGTCTAAACCTTCCAAAATGGTTAAGGCATCTCCTTTAAGTTGTACCTGAAAATCCCAAAAACGACTGATCGGTTTACCAGATAAAGTACCGCGCAATTTTAGTTTAAAAAACTTGGGTTTGTCCGCTTCAGTTTTGGGCATTTGTCGGATTTTGACCACTACCGCTTGATTTTCCCGTTCGGTAAAGATGACTTCGCCTCGAATCGAGAAATAACCCGGGGTAGAAGCGAGGAGAGGCTCTATCTCCTGATCATCCTCCTTTTTCAGGGTTTCTGGTTCCCAAACACCGACAATCTGAACATGAAGGGCATCATTTTCCTGACGGGTGCGCGGATAAACCACCCAAAGATGCGGTTTTTCCAGATCGAGATGATTTTTGACCAAACTGATCACTCGACCGAGAATCACAGAATCGATCAGAGTACCATCGGCAGTTAAAATATTGCCTTTAGTTAATTGTTCCTCCGATCGCTGATAATGGCCATAGACGAGACCGATCGCCCGATACTGCCGCAGATGACTGGGAGGGGGGATCGGTTGTTGACGTTTGACCTCTGCGGGGGTGGCTGACTCTACGGCTAAATCAGCCTCGGTATGGGGGGATTCAAGGGGGACTTCCTGAAGTGGAAATTCAGGAGTCGGGGGGGTTTTCGGTGATTCGGTAAACCGATTCCCAGGACGATTCATATCACACTCCTAGCGGCGGAGACACATAGTAAATTAGTAATCAAGCAAGTCAAAAGCGCGATCTGGGGGGTTACAATAACCCTCTAGGGCGACTCTACTGTCATCTAGTATATTAAGAACCTTGACATCCTCACCGCCGTAAACGGACGGTGATTCCCAAACCTCACGATTTGGGTTTCTGCTTCTTTCCCTTGCGGGGTTCCGCACCTGCCTTAACAGATTTACTCTGTTCT
>VYLN01000176.1_pt1 | contig 21822 bp, 20 predicted proteins | sample 5109471 | NCBI WGS metagenome assembly VYLN01 (sample SAMN12291806, study PRJNA351875) | freshwater metagenome | isolation source: freshwater lake | place: USA: Michigan, Lee Lake | collected 2013-08-06 | reverse complement strand
TCGCAATCAAGTCCAAGAATACCTAGTCTGGCGGTTTTATGAACAAGAATTTGATTGGTTTCGGCTACAGGCAGGAGAATATATTAAACTAGAACCCGATAGTGATGGCATAATACGCTCCCAAATCTTCCCCGGTTTATGGCTAGATAAAAACGCTTTATTAATGGGCGACTTAGGAAAAGTTTTAGTGATTTTGCAGCGGGGTTTAGAAACAGCAGAACATCGAGATTTTGTCAATAAATTAACTGCCAATCACAGCTAGATTGTAAAATTAGACGGGTGCATCTCACATCTGCAAAAATACGGACAATCAGCAATTATTAGTGACTCTTAAATTATTACAAATATATCAGCAGCTGCCTGTAAGCATCCCACCGAAAAACTAATGCGCGGGGGGTTTGGGGGCGGCGCCACGCCCCCAACGGGGGGTTTGGGGGGTAGAACCCCCCAAAGGCTTGGATTGAGTGATAAAATCGGAAGTAATGACCAACTTTAGAAGATAGTTTCCCTTTAAAAATCCCAACTCAGTAGATTTACAAAAATGAGATGCACCCAATTAGACAGTTATTCTTGATCCACTGTCTTATAATTACAGAAAGAGTATTTTTGAATTGAATTTGTTCTTAACTGTACCCCAATAATCTCGCTCCTGATAATCTTCTCATCACCTTACTTTATGTCAAATCTAATCCTTTTCTGGCATCGTCGCGATTTACGTCTCTCGGACAATATTGGACTTAGTAAAGCTAGGGAACGTAGTCCGAAAATTATCGGGGTTTTCTGCCTCGATCCTGCTATTTTAGAAGGGGATGATATCGCCTCTGCGAGAGTTGCCTATCTCCTCGGTTGTCTAGAGGAATTAGCCAAAAATTATCGCCAAAAAGGTAGTCAATTACTGATTATTCGCGGCAACCCCAGTCAAACACTCGTCAACTTAGCCAGCAATTTATCAGCAAAAGCAGTTTTTTTTAACCTCGATATTGAACCCTACGCGCGTCAACGGGATCAACAGGTAATTGCCGCTTTACAAACAAAAGGAATTGAGGTAGAAACCTTCTGGGATCAACTTCTCCACCCTCCAGGGCAAGTCCTCACCCTCTCAAAAAGCCCCTACACCGTATATACTCCTTTTTGGAAAAATTGGAGCCAATTAGCCAAAGCCAGCCCCACAACCCTAGAAAACCTGCAAGGATTAGACGAAAATGAGGGGGAGAAACTCACAGAAACTATTAATTTACCAACCCTAGAAAATTTAGGTTTTACTTGGCAAAATCCCTTACCCCTCACCCCCGGAGAAAAGGCCGCTAATAGCAGATTAGAAGAATTTTGTCAAGGGGTTATTAACAATTATCAAGAAGATCGTAACTTCCCCGCTGTTGATGGCACCTCGCGCTTGAGTGCCGCTTTAAAATTTGGCGCGATTGGCATTCGCACAACTTGGACGGCAACCCTAGAGTTATTAGAAAATTGCCGCGCCCAGGAAGCAAAAGATAGTATTATCACTTGGCAGCAAGAGTTAGCCTGGCGGGAATTTTACCAGCATTGTCTCTATTTTTTCCCAGAATTGGCGGTCGGTGCTTATAGAACAGAATTTCGTCATTTTCCTTGGCAGGATAACGAAGAACATTTTCAAGCTTGGTGTGAGGGAAAAACCGGCTATCCCATCGTTGACGCGGCGATGCGACAATTAAATGAAACAGGATGGATGCACAATCGTTGTCGCATGATCGTGGCGAGTTTTTTAACCAAAGACTTAATTATTAACTGGCAAAAAGGCGAAAAATACTTCATGCAGAAACTTTTTGATGGCGATTTAGCCGCTAATAATGGTGGTTGGCAGTGGAGTGCCTCTAGTGGTATGGATCCGAAACCTTTAAGAATTTTTAATCCCGCTAGTCAGACACAAAAATTCGATCCAGAAGGGGAATATATTCGTCAATGGTTGCCGGAATTAGCTTCCGTAGATACGGAATATTTAGTAACTGGGAAAATCCCCCATTTAGAAAGACATCGTTGTGGTTATCCTGAGCCAATTGTCGATCATAATCAACAACAAAAAGAATTCAAACGACTCTATAGTAATCAGAAGCTAAAACGGTAAAACTAGCTACTTTTGACCGGCTTTAATCTGGTTCCAAACATCCTCTAAACTTAGATATAACACAGGCACAACAATTAAACTCAACAGGGAAGAAGTGACTAAACCTCCCACAATTACCATCGCCATGGGTTGCCGCAATTCCGCACCAGTACCCAATCCCAAAGCGATCGGAATCATGCCTAAAATTGTCGAACAAGTGGTCATTAAAATCGGTCTTAACCTAATCATTCCCGTTTCTAAAACCGCTTCCTCCCGACTCCAACCCTGTTGACGCAATTGGTTAGTATAATCCAGCAATAACACAGCGTTCTTATCGAGTAATCCCAAGAGGAAGATAAACCCGATCAGAGAAATCATACTAAACTCACTACCCGTTACCAATAACCCCAACATTGCCCCCACAATCGCTAAAGGTAAACATAAAGCGATGACGATAGTTTCTAGCAGTCTTCTGAATAATAACCATAAAACTCCTAACATTAAAATTGTCGCTAGGATTAAAGTGCGACCAAAACTGCCCAAAACATCGCTACTTTGAGAAGAAGTACCCCAACGCTGTAAAGTTATCCCTTCCGGTAAAGGAATCCCTTCAATTTTAATGGCCGCATCTTCTAATCCTAAATCCGGACTAAGATTAGCACTGAGAAAAATCGCCTGTTGACCATTTAAACGCTCGATCGCCAAAAAATCCCCCCGCTCATTTAATCTAGATGATAGGGAAATATCCTTTAAACCGGCGATTTTAGCGGACTCAACCCGCAATTTCTCGGCACTATCGCGCAATAGCTTGAAATCATCGCTTTTAATCGCAATTTGGATCGGCTTTTCCGCTTCCGTCTGCACAAAAGGAATGTCCTCGATACTGACATTCACCCCTCTAATTGTCGGTAAAATTTGCCGAATCCGTTGCTGCACCGCACTGGTGTGAGATTTACGATCGCTCTTCAGTTTAATGTGAATTTTGCCACGATTCGGCTCACCCCGTAAACCGGCGATCATAAAAGTCGATTCCACTTCCCCATCCCGCAAAATCGGCGCTTCTAATTTGCTGCCATCGCGGATAGTGCGACGCAAAAGAAAACTTTCGGGAGAACTCGCTAACTGGGAAATCCAAGCGAAACTATCGCTAGAACTCTTAGCCGTCGGTTTATTAGGACTAATTTGCGTTATTTTCGGCAAAGGAGAAGTATAAACCAGATTAAACTCGCCGCGATCGAGTCGGGGAATAAATCCCCTAGAAATAAAAGGAATCAGGGCAATACCCGCAAAAAAGGTAATTAGGGCAATAGCAATGACCAGCAAACGATGACGCAATGACCAGTTTAAGAGCCGTCGATAGGCGTTCTCAATCGGTCGCTTTTGTTTCGTCATTTTTGCCCGTGACTGCGGTTTCAGCCAATATAATGCCAAAACTGGCGATAAGGTTCTGGCGATCAACAGAGAAAAAATCACCGCAGCCGAGACAGTTAAACCGAAGGGTTGGAAAAACTGTCCCACCGCACCCCCCATAAAAGCGACGGGTATAAACACGGCAACAATGGTTAAAGTGGAAGCAGTGACAGCTAATCCGATCTCCCTTGTCCCCTTGAGTGCCGCATTTTTCGGGGTTTCCCCCGCGTCGATTAAACGGGAAATATTCTCCACATCAACGATCGCATCATCCACGACAATGCCGATTACCAAAGCCAGGGCCAGCAGCGTCAGGGTTTCCAGATTAAACCCATAGATGGCCATGATAATGAAAGTCCCCAAAAGAGATAGGGGGATAACCAGAGCAGAAATGATTGTAGCGGCGAAACTGCCTAAAAATATCAATATCACCAGCACCGACAGCAAAACTGCCAAAAGTAAATCATCGATCGTGCCTTGTAGGGCAGCGCGAATATATTCCGCTTGGGTTTCAGCTAAAATTATCTTGACATCGGGCAGTTTTTGTGCTATGTCTTTAACCAGTTTTTCTGCTTGGGCGGCCAGATCGAGACTATTGGCAGCACCTTGTTTGATTACCTGCACTGCGATCGCCTCTTGTCCGTTAAAGCGCACCAGCGTGGGCAATGGTCGGGTTAAGCTTTTATGGGGATTATCTTCCCTAACTGTACCTTGACCGAGTAAATTAACTTTAGCCGTACCTTCGAGAGCTTTTAAGGGCGGAATTAAATTATCTTGGGCGATTTGGCTTAATTCTTCCAGAGTTTTCTGCTCACTCACCAGCGCATAGGTGACTGTTGCCGACTCATTTAAATCAACGGGGATAACTTCTGTGGTAGCTTGAGGGGGTAAAGGGACTTGCGAGATAGCCTGTTTAACTGCTGCCGTGGCCTTGTCTAAATTTGTGCCAATTTTAAAGAAAACGCTGATTACTGACTGTCCGGGGGAAGTAGTCGAGGACACATCGCGACAACCGGGGAGAGAGAAAAGGGGATTTTCTAGGGGTTTAGTTAATTGCTGTTCCGTGGTGATAGCAGTAGCTAAATCCGCTTGAGCGTTAATTATTACGACTGGAAAGCTGATATCGGGGAAAAGAGCGTATTTTAGGGAACTAAAAGCCAAAATTCCCGCCACGGCCACCGCTAACCAGAAAGCAATGGTTAACCTCGGGGCATTAATCGCTATTCGAGAGATATTCAGACGTTCTCGCCATGATTCTTTCATCTTTGTTGAATAAGTGGGGTGTGGGGTGTGGGGTGTGGGGTGTGGGGAGTTTTCTCAGTGAACTGATAACTGATAACTGATAACTGACTCCTAACCCAATGGTAGATGTGGGATTTTTGCAGGAGTTCTATTTTCCGACAAAGATAAGTAAAAATTATTTATTGACTGCAAAAACTTGAGAATATTTAAATTAACATTTCGCAATATTTATAAATTCTTAAGAATTAATTGAGAAAGATTTTTATTTAACAACGATGTTGCAGTGGTAACAGCGATTTGATAGAATTTCATAATCGGTTATTCTGTGCTTTTTTGGGCAGCAATGGTTGAAACCCTTGCCAAACCTAGAAGGTTATCCTAATTAAGACGGGTAAATCAGTCAATTTCACCAGCAACGATGATCTTTTTTTTATGTAGTTTTATTGCAAAAAAAAAGTTTTTTTGACAAAAAGCACAAAGTATGATAGTCCAAACGTATTTCTGGCTGCGAGTAATTATTGCAGAGTGGGGAAGTGGGGAAGTGGGGAGACCACTTCGTGCGCGTTGCGGGGGGAGAATAAATAAAAGCAATCTCCTGTCTCCGAGTCTCCTGACTCCTGTGAATTGTCCTAGGAGAGAAACTTAACCAACTCCTCTAATTTTTGCCAAGCTAACCCACTGGCTAAAATCTCGCGTGCGAGAGCGAAACCAGCAGCATGATCGCCAAAAGTGACCTTTGCTGCCACCTGTAGGGCAAGAGAGGCATTAATTGCCACAGCATCCCGTTGAGCCGGCGTTCCACCCCCTTGCAGGACATTTTTGAGTATTTCGGCATTTTCTGGCACTTCCCCGCCTTTAAGGGCATTTAAACTAGCTCTGGGGATAGAAATTGACAAAGGATCGATCGCCCCAGAAATCACCTCACCATTATTTAATAAAGCCATATCGGTCAGATCTCCTAACCCCACCTCGTCGAGTTTTTCCCGGCCGTGAACAATAATCGCCTTTGGGGTTCCCATTTGTGCTAAAGCCGTGGCCATGGGGGTGAGAAATTGCCGGTCATAAACCCCGATAACTTGACCTGTGGGACGGAGAGGATTAACTAGAGGGCCAAGAAGATTAAAAACCGTGCGAACTTTCAGGGTTTTGCGGAGATTAGCCACACTTTTCAGGGCTGGATGCCAACCGGGGGCAAAAAGAAAGGTCACTCCCACCCCATCTAAAGCCGCCGCTACTTTCTCGCTAGGGGCGCTTAAATTAACCCCAAGATATTCTAGAACATCGGCCGAACCGACCTTGCTGGAAGCCGAGCGATTGCCGTGTTTAGCCACTTTTACGCCCCCGGCGGCCGCCACAAAAGCCACAGCAGTGGAAATATTAAAAGTGGAGGCCCCGTCACCGCCGGTGCCACAGGTATCGATAACGGGAGTAGTATGGGGTTTAGGGTCTTCTAAGCGAGATTGTTGCCGTAAAACTCCGGCCATTCCCGCTAATTCCGCGGCCGAGACTCCTTTTGCTTGCAAAGCCGCTAAAATCGCCCCCGATAAAACTTCCGGAATCTGGCCGTTTAACCATCCAGTCATTAATTCTTCAGCTTGGTTAAGGGAAAGGGATTTTCGATCGAGTAGTTGCTGCAGTAGGTTTGGCCAGTCTTGAGTGGTCATCGCTGTTCCATTGGTGTCGGGATGGGGCGATATACTATCATAGCGGTTTGTCTGGAGAATCGATCGCCCCTAGGAATTTTTACTTTAAATCGAGCAAACCCTGTTCTTTTAACTTGGGATTAAAACGAATTTCCATCTGTACTCCCCGTTTTTCTAGGGTTGATAAAATATCGTTTTCTACTCGTCTGGATACCTGTTTTAATAACTTGATTTGCCCCAATTCGTCAGCACTTTGATAAAATTCTTTTTCTGTCTCAGTCATGGTTAATTTAGCATCAATTGGTTCTGTCCAGAGTTTTTCATTGCCGATTACTGCCTGACTTTCTCTTAGCCAAGCTTGTTTAATCGATTCGAGAATAGTCCGATTAGGACGCTCAATCAACTGTATTTTTAGCCAATAACAAGCTTGGGGCTGTCGGGCAAGATGTTGTTTTAAACTGAGATAAATATCACGAGAATAGCCGACAAACTCTAAGACTTGTTCTCGATCAAAAATGGCATAAACCCCGATTTTCCCCTGGAAATCAGCACAGATATTACCCGTGGCATCTAGGTAGGGAATATATTCTAATTGTTCGAGATTAGCAAAAGTATCAGGCTCATTCATAATTAATCGTCGATAATTGGTTGGAGATATATAAATTATACCTAAGTTTGAATTTTATATTCCGGGCTGTGGCTAACCTACTATGGTAAATTAACAGTTAGACTGACAGTTTATCTGCCCAGGAGTAACCTAAAGGTTAATGGAGGCGGTGTGATCGTTTTCTGATTCTGGAAGGGTAAGAAGTTGACCGTTTTTGACAAGAGGCACTAGGAGCAAGTGTTAGTAAAATTAATATTGATCAACTGCTTACCCTTTAAAATTGTGCCAAAAAGTTTTAGGCTAAATTAGTCCCCAAAAATGATCAATTCTCAATGCCTACTGGTTCTCTTAACGAAATTGTTCACGCGGCCCTAAGTGGTCAAGTGGTTTCTTTTCCCACGGATACAGTTCCCGCTTTAGCGGTTTCTCCCCCCTATTCTTCCCTGATTTTTGCCGCTAAAAAACGGACTTTTGATAAACCCTTAATTCTCATGGCGGCCTCAGCAGCAGATTTATGGGATTATGTCAAGGGAAATCAGGAAGAAAGGGAAATTTGGCAGCAAATGACCGAAAAACACTGGCCTGGGTCTCTAACTTTGGTTTTACCTGCTTCTGAAAAAGTACCAAAAGCTCTTAACCCTAAAAATCCTAGCACGATTGGTATCCGAGTTCCCGCTCATGCGATCGCACGAGAAATTCTTGGTCGAACTGGTGTTTTAGCGACCACAAGTGCTAATCTGTCAGGACAAGAGCCTTTATTGACTCCATCCGCGATTATGACTACTTTTCCCTCGGTGACGGTGTTAGCGCCCACAGAAAGGCAAGCATGGGGAATAATCAATAGTGGACAACCCTCCACCGTCGCGCGTTGGCAATGTCAAGGATGGGATGTCTTACGACAAGGGGCAGTTTTTCTGTAAATATGGACGATATTGACGCTTTAAAACGGGAATTACAGCAAACTCGCCTCGCTTATCACCTGGCTGTGGCAATTAATCACCTCAAAAGCAGTTTTTTGGGACGGGTTGCCCACGAATTGCGATCGCCATTGAGCAGTATGATCAGTCTCCATCAACTGATTCTCGCCGATCTTTGTGAAAGTCCGGCCGAAGAAAGGGAATTTATCGCCCAGGGGCAACTGGCGGGCTGTAAACTGATGGCAATGCTCGATGAGATGATTAATCTCTCCAAACTAGAGTCTGGTACTATACCTCTCGATCAAGAAATTTTTTCTTTAACTAAACTCTGGCAAGATTGGGCAAGTTTAACCTATTTACAGGCAGCTAATAGCAATATTAAGCTTAAATTTAGCCCTTTAACCGATGATATTGCTATTATTGCCGATTATCAACGTTTATCCTCCGCTCTTGTCCTTCTCGTCGATGCAGCGATCACCAACTTAGCGAGCGGCTCTATTTGTATATCGGTAAGCGCCCTTGGCGAGAAAAAAGTCACTATTACCCTAGAATTTCCGGGGGAAATCGCTCTCTGGCAAATGCCAGAAATTTCTCCTTTGAGTTTAGAATCAAAGCCAGAAGAAGTCAAACAATTTACCCAAGCTCTCGGTCTTTCTCCCGGTCTTAAATTCCAGTTAGCGAAAGGCATTATCGAAGTATCGGGGGGGGAAATGAGCTTAGATCAAATCGATAACAATAGTCAGGACAAGCTCACACGGATCGTTTTTTCTTTACCTCGATCGCCGGATAGGAAAACTCCTCGGGATAACGATTAAATAATACCATCGTCGTGGTGGCGTTGCTTTGGAAACCAATGCGCCGGTAAAAATTTTCTTGATTAGTAGTCATCAAATAGACTCTTTCCACCCGATTTATTCGGGGATGGGCCAAGACTGTTTCTACTAATTTACGCCCTAAACCCGCTCCCTGATAATCGGGATGAACGATCACATCCCAAATAGTTGCCCGATAAATGCCGTCGGAAGTGGCCCGAGCAAAACCAATTAATTGCCGCTCATTCCACACCGTCACCACTGGATCACTATAGTCAATTGCGGTTGCTAAATCTTCCAAACGGCGATCGATTGCCCAAAATGCGGTTAAATTAAATAATTCTCGTAGTTGCAATAGATCTATCTTGCTTTTATCCTCGTCAAACTGAATCTGACTACAATCAACCATGATATTTCCTTAGTCTAAGACTAAAAAATAGGAGAAGATATTTTTCCGAGAAAGAGGATTCACGCTCGATCGGACTGATTTATGAGCAATTTCCCCTAATCTATGTGTTTGATTATACTCAATGCCTCAGATAATCTCTAGTTGATTTATCGTGATTTCTTGACAAGTCATTAATCAGTGATCAGTGATCAGTTATCAGTTATGGTTCTTCGGTTTGTGTGATCAGTTTAACTTACTATAGAAGCGATCAATCTTTGTGTCCTCTGTGTCTCTGTGGTTCCTTCTACTCGCTCGCCAGCAGAACTGTATCTTAGAATACATTTTACCCACCAAACCTAAGAGAGCCGTTCTTCGGTTTGTGTGATGCAACGGACAGGGTTATAAGGAATGAAACTCTTACAGAGAAAGACATTTGTCCATTTTTGTCAATTGTTTTCGCTCTAGAACGAACTAATCAATTAAGTCTCTTGCCAAATAAGGATTTAGTCGATTTATGCCCCCCGATCGAACCATACCAAGTAACGAAGAACCTCACTGATTACTGTTTACTGTTTACTGATCACTGAAAAAAGCTTCCCCACACCCCACAGCAATGCTTAACCATCAAAGATCTTCGCCAGTGTCTGTCATTTGTTTAGGGGAAATCCTCTCTGATCTAATTGCCGATCAAAGCGAGCGCTCTATAGAGCAAGTGACTTCTTGGACAACCTATGCCGGGGGTGCGCCGGCAAACGTGGCCTGTGGATTGCGAAAATTGGGCATAAATTCGGCTTTTATCGGTTGTGTGGGCAAAGATCAACGAGGGGAACAGTTAATCGCCTTGCTAGACGCTCTCGGAGTCGATACCACTGGTGTACAGTATCATGCCACCCTACCCACCCGACAAGTTTATGTCACCCGCGATGCTGGGGGAGACAGACATTTTGCGGGTTTTGGCGGCATTAAAACGACGGATTTTGCCGATACTGCCCTTAATGGTGACTTATTAGCCGAAAATATCTTTAAAAATGCCGATTATCTAGTTATGGGAACCCTAGGGTTAGCCTATCCCCCGGCGAGAGCGGCGATGATGCGCGCCCTCGAATTAGCTAAAATTTACGGGGTGAAAGTATTGATCGATATCAACTGGCGGCCGGTTTTTTGGCCTAATCTTGAGGCCGCTGCTGATCGGATTCGAGATTTTATCGTCCAGGCCGATTTGCTCAAATGTAGCGAGGAAGAAGCAGCATGGTTATTTGGCACTGATACCCCCGTCAGAATATCATCACAATACCCCAATTTAGGTGCAATTCTGGTTACTGGCGGCGCAAAAGGTTGTAAATATCATTTAGGCGAAAATAGCGGCACTGTTGAGGCTTTTCTGGGGGAGGTAGTGGATACAACTGGGGCAGGAGATGGCTTTGTAGCTGGTTTTTTAGCTCGTGCTAGTCTTGGAGGCGATCAAATCGGGGAAAATGCCGATTTAGCGCGTAATGCGGTGATTTATGCCTGTGCGGTGGGGGCAATGGTGACAAGGGCGGCAGGAGCGATCGCATCCCAACCGAATCGGGAACAGGTGGAGGAGTTTCTAGCGGCCTTTGATACTAAATCCTGTTTAAAAAGTATAGGATAGAAGGGATGGGGGATGGGGGATGGGGGATAGGGGATAGGGGATAGAGGGGAAACAATCCATAACTGGGTTTTTAAAGTTAGATCGGCAGTTAATCACAGGATTAAAAACGGATTTAGTATGACTCCTAGAAATTATACTAAATCCTGTTTAAAAAGTATAGGAGAGAAGGGATGGGGGATGGGGGATAGGGGATGGGGGATAGAGGGGAAACAATCCATAACTGGGTTTTTAAAGTTAGATCGGCAGTTAATCACAGGATTAAAAACGGATTTAGTATTATTTGCCAGTTTTTTGGTCAAACCAGTCTAAAACCCGATTCCATGCCCACCAGCGATCGCTATCGCCCCACTGACGCTGACAGGATAAACTGCTGATATAACCCACATGACCACCGTGGTTGGTTAAGAGTAGATCGACGTGGGGATTATCAGCGATCGCTGCTTGCAGATCGGGAATAACTGCGGGGGAAAAGAGGGGATCATCGGCTGCGTAGAGGATAAAAGTGGGTTTAGTTAAATAGGGTTGAAAGGGCAAGGGACTACTAGCGGCATAATAGTCATGCACTGTCTTAAATCCTAAGTTTTTAATCACTAATTCTCGATCGAATCCGGCAATCGTGGTGGCGCGAGTAATTGCTTGGGGATCGATATAATCGGGATGAGCTTGATGGATGCGTTTGGCTAACTTGCGTAATTCCCTGGAGATCGCTTTTTCCAAATGTTTCCCCCAGGGATCCTGGACGAGATAGGATAAAGAACGATTAGAGTCTAAATTAGGACAAATTACCGCACCACCACCGATATCGACGGGATCGATCCCCATATCTTCCTGATTCTCTGCCGATTTAATTCCCCACAGGGCTAATTGTCCCCCCAGAGAGTAACCTGTGAACCAAAAAGGAGCAGGACAGCCCATTTTTTGAGCTTGGGCGGCAATATGAATGAAATCTAGCCCTTCATAGATGCCATCGGAGGTGAGAGTCGGGGATAATTCGGCTGTCTTACCGTGGGCGCGCCAATCGAAGAGGACGACTGCGTAGTTTCTCGCTACGGCTTTTCTGCCTAAAATTCTTAAAAACCATTGATTATCTAAGTCTCCCGTGATGCCGTAGGTCCCGATAATGGTTCCCTTCGCTTGTGGGGGAATGGAAAAAATCCCGTAGATGGGGACGGCATTGGCCCCGGTGAAAATGGTTTCTTGATAGACTGGTTCGGGAATAGCGATCGTATTTTGCCAGGTTTCTCGCGCTTTTAGGGACACATAGAGAGTCATGGCAAAACCGTTTTTCAGCAATGGGGGCGGAGTGTAGGTGAGATTATCAGTCTTCGTCCTAGGATGGGCAATCATAGCAGCACAGGGGAATCAAAAAGTCAAGAGGGGGAGACAAAAATTAACTTATCGAAAATTTGGGTTAAAACCCCGTCGTTTTACGACGGCTTTAAGCTACAATAGAAAAAGCGATAACCAAGCTAAAAACTGAACCTTGACCACAGATAGTAGGGGGTTTCGTTCAGAAAAGACTTCAAATTCGGCCTTGAACGAGTAAAACTTTCTAGGAAATAAGGNNNTACCGCTAAGGTAGCAGTATCCTTCCTGTGAAGCGTCAACCCCGTTCAGCGACCACCCTAAAAAAGTGGCGTGGTGAGGAATCGCCGTCCGTTTTACGGCGGCGAGGATGTCAAGCCCACCGCTTGCTTAAAAATTGTAAAGCAAATTGTCCCAAGCGGCGAGCAACTCTGGCAGGGCAGCGGCCGACCAATTGCCCTCACAACCGCGACCTTGATAGAGAATGAATCGCAGGGAATAATGATCGGGAAATCCGTCCGCTTCTACCCATAAAAGCTCACTTTCCGCTTCACAAGCAATTCTTTCTTCATCCATTAATTCTGTGGCCATGGCCGCCATAGTTGCGGTCAATTGTGATAGTAACCGACGCAAATCTTGCCACTCGGACTCGGTCAATTCGATCGCCCAATCATCGCCACCAATTAATCCTTTATAAATGGCCGCCTTAGGATTCCAACCGAGTCGCCAACCTGAACCATATTTGAGAATTTTTTCCATAATTTTCTAGAATTTTAATAGGTCGGCATCTCCCGGTTTTGATAAAGATGGACGACGGGGAGAAGGACTAGGAGAAGGACTAGGAGAAGGACTAGGAGTGGGGGTTTCTTGGGGGAGAATGGCGGGGTTATAAATTTCGACTAGAAGGGTGACTAACTGCTGCCGTTGACGACGATTAAGACTGTTAATCGCTTTGATATCGGCAGCCATGGGATTAACGGTAAGGGTTGCTTGTCCGGGATAGTTTTCTTCGTTGATTTTCTCGTTCACTCCTAGATAATCTCCTAGGGTTAATTGCCAATCAAAACGGATGAGAGTAAACCTTTTTTTTGTATCTTGATGATAACGAAGAAAGCGACTTATTAAAGTATTATTCGGATCGATCGCTCCTGTATCTCGACGGGTATAGTTGTTTTCTTTCGGTAAATCTGGCATTGCTTGATAAATTTGTTGAGCAACTGTTTCGGGGCGTTGAATTTGGCTCATCCCGGTGGATTGCCACGATAACCACCAGATAATTATCCCCATTCCTAGACAAAATACTAATAATATTATTCGCTGAATTTTTAGCTTTTGAGGGAATTTTAAGAGCATATTAATCAAGAAAAAGTTTAAGTTAATTATCTAGCGCCAGTGGGAATTTTTCAGGAACAACTCAAGGGATTGTGAATATTATAAATCTAACAATACCAAAACTCATCTAACTGTAACACCTAGGCTCAAAGTTACCCCAGTCATCCCCATCATAGCAAAGACTGGACACGATCGAGAGGCCAGTAAACTTTATAGGCTTGACCAACGATATAACTTTCCAGCAAAAAACCCCAAGCATGGGAATCAAAACTATGGTTACGATTATCTCCCAAAACAAACAGGGTTTTTGGGGGTACAGTCACCAATTCTATTTCATAATTGGTCAACTCGGCGGTGTAGGGTTCCTCGATAACTTGCCAGTTGAGATAAACTTTACCCCTGCGGATTTCAATGGTATCCCCAGCAATAGCGATGACTCGTTTGATAAAAAAATCTCCAGAATTAGGCTCTAGTTGCTTAATTTTTTCGGGAGTTCTAAAAACAATTATATCGCCTCTTTTCGCTTGATAATTACTGGATTGACTGACGAAAATGCGATCACCTACTGCGAGGGTAGGCAGCATGGATTCGCTAGGAATCTCGAAAAATTCTATTCTTTGATGTAACCAATCGGGAAAATAATTACAGATAATTCCCCAAGTAAAAATTGCTGCCACCATCAGCGCCAAAATGGAACGATAGGTGTGACGATGGGGATGGAATTGATCGGGGAAAGTGTGATAAACATGATAAATAGCGATCGCTGTAGTTAAAGGGTTAAGAAAGAGGATATAGGCAAAAAAATGATCCATTTTCAGGGTAATCAGGGATATAGTCAGAAAAATTATCCCTAAGATCACCTTATCGGCGTACAATTGCCCTAACCCCGGTATAATCCGGTTAGCGAAGACGGCAAACCACGGGTTTTTTTGTTTCCGGGGAATTTTCTCTAAGCTGTTATTCTGTCTGGAATAATAAACAGTCCAGTGAGCGTCAAAAATATTGCTAATGTAAACGATAACCAGAGCAACTATTCCCCCTAATCCCCAGCTTACAGGGCCATTGTGGCTAAAAATTGACCAAATTGTCACAATTATTAATATTACTTGAGCGATTGCCAAAAGGGTTGCTTTCTGGTTTTTGTTAGCATACCATTGTCCCAAACCGGGGAAGAACATCGAGAGATTGACAGCTAACCAGGGATCTTTTGCTTGTGAATTAATCGCATAAGGACGAGAAACAGCCGAAAAAAGGGAGGGTTTGCTCATAGTATAGACCTATTGCCAATTCATTCAACAGTGATCAGTAAACAGTAAACAGTAAACAGTAATCAGTTAACTGAAAACTCACATCTGATAACTGGTAACTGATAACTACTATAGCAACCAACAACACTTAATGCTTTTACTTCAATTTAGCACATCTCATTACTGTCGCAAAGCTCGTTTAGCTCTAGGTTATAAGGGGATTGATTACCAAGTAGAAAATCTCACCCCCGGACTACATATTCTCAAACTCAGGCCCCTAACTAAAGGGTTAACCACTGTCCCCGTTTTAATGGCAGCAGATGAGATTATTGCCGATTCTACTGCCATTTTAAAATATTTAGAAAAAGTAGTTCCTTTCCCCTCTTTTATTCCCGATGGGGAAAAGGAGAAAAATCAAGCTTGGTTACTAGAGGATTGGTTAGATGAAAGTATTGGAGTGGAGACCAGATTTGTCTATTATGATTATCGCGCCGGAGAGGGAAAAGCGATCGATCCTTCCCTGAGTAGTCAAATAATTATTAATATCGTGCGACAACAATATAAAATCACCCCAGCAAGGGTAAAACTAGCGGAGGAGCGACTAGAAAATGCCATCAAGATTCTAGAATATTGGCAAAATCAGCCCTATTTGGTGGCGGATAAATTAAGTGTAGCCGATATTGCCGCCACTGCCCTACTCAGTCCTCTGGCTCTAGTTCCCAGTTATCGTCAAAAATATCCCTGGTTGTTTGCTAGAATCGGGGAAATTCATCAACAGTGTCGAGAAAAATTGCCCCCCGGTTTAAATTAAATGAAGCGAACGACAAAAATTATCATCCTCATCTCGATCGGTTTCTTATCGCCCCTAAAAGCCCTTGCTTTGCCCGCTCCTGAAGATATTCCCGAAGAAGTTTTACGAGCAGAAATTATCACTTCGGCTCGATCGCCCCTTGATAATCAACCCCTAACTGCGGCAGAATATGCCTTACTAGAAGAACAATTAGCCACCAGCATTTATCCCCCCCAAATTAATCCCAAGATTCGACAATTAATTGCCCTGAGAAGATTACAAAAATTCCTCCAGATATTGATACCTTTCTACCGTTAAAATCAAAATAGTCAATCTCCTTTGACAAGAGTGCATCTGCTAACCCAAAAGGGGTGCATCTCATTTTTGTAAATCTACTGAGTTGGGATTTTTAAAGGGAAACTATTTTTTAAAATTGGTCATTACTTCCGATTTTACCACTCAATCCAAGCCTTTGGGGGGTTCTACCCCCCAACCCCCCCCGTTGGGTGCGTGGCGCCGCCCCCAAACCCCGGAGCGCATTAGTTTTTCGGTGGGATGCTTACAGGCAGCAGCTGATATATCTGTAATAATTTAAGGGTCACTGATAATTGCTGATTGTTGGTATTTCTGCAAATGTGAGATGCACCCACGAAAAAGCTAGAGAGGATTGGCGTAGGACGATCGCTTTTATCGCCAGCAGACAAAAATCCCGTGTTATGATTAATGAAAAAATCATAAAGTTTTGTAACAAACCTTGACTGCTATCCTCCGCCCCCAAGAAAAGCCGCTGCTTAATCGTCCTTGGTACTCCCTGTCCCCTCTCTGGCAAGGAGACGAAACCGATGTTAAACAAGGTTTACCCCATAGCCAACTCGCACCCCCGTGGCAGATTTTAATTCTCGGCGATGGTTCTCCCACCCGTCATTTACAACTTTTAACCGGTGAAAAAACGGAAGTAGATGTGATCGATATGTCCCCCATCGGCGACGATGAGGATGGCGCACCGATGAAAATTAGCCTGATTCCGGGGCCGAGATTGCGTCGTCAAGTCTGGTTACGCACAGCTAGTGGTCAAAGGTTAGCCTATGCCGCTTCTTGGTGGTCTGTCAATCAAGTGGACGAATATCTGGAAAATCGTTCCCTACCGATTTGGGAAAGTCTCTCGCGGCTGCACACGGAATTGTATCGCGATGTGCAGGGACTTTATTACGGTCATTCCCCGGAATTAGAAATAGCTTTTGGGGAAAAAGGAGCATTTTGGGGTCGTCATTACCTATTTTGGCACGCTCGCCAACCCCTTACCCTGATTTACGAGGTTTTTTCTCCCTATCTCCGTAAATACCTCGGCGAAATGAGAATTGATCAATTAGAATAACTGCTGTAGATATTTCTAAGTAGTTCAATTAGTTAATCTTTGGAGAGAATTAAATGATTTTTCTCCGTTAATTTTGCCATCCAACCCGGTTCAATCACAATCGTGCTAATTTTTTCGATAATAATTGCAGGTCCTGCCAGACAATCAAAAGGTTGCAGATCTGAACGCTGATAAATTGGCGTTTCCCGCCATTGATTAGCCATAAAAACCGCTACTCGATCGAGGATAGGAGGTAATTCTCCCATCGGACGGGAGCGAGTTAAAATTGCTTCTTTGGGACTGTCCATAGTCTGGATCAATTCCACGGCAATCGACTCAACAATTAAAGCTTTTTGTTCTTGCTTAAACCCATAACGTCTTTGATGTTCCCGTTCAAAATCCTGACGCATTTGATCGCTAAAATTAACCGCTAAAGTGGCATCACTGCCTTGATATTTTAAACTAACTTGCTGCCGCACCTGATTATAATCCTCTAATTCCCGACCCGCTAAAACTTCTAATTCGTTCATTTCCGTGAGCAACTCCCCGATTAAATCGGCATTTAACCCCTGTTCGATCGCTTTTTCTTTAATTACCCTCAAATCGGCCAAACCCATGCCGTAGGCGCTTAAAACCCCGGCGTAGGGATGGAGAAAAATACTTTTCATTCCCAGAGTATCGGCAATTAAACAGGCCACTTGACCCCCGGCACCGCCAAAGGTACAAAGAGTATAATCACTGAGATCATAACCCTTTTGTAGAGAGATTTTTTTAATCGCATTAGCCATATTTTCCACGGCAATTTGAATAAACCCGGCAGCCAACATTTCAGGACTATTATTACCCCCCATTGTTGCCGCCAATTCTTGAAACTTTGTCAGCACAATCTCTTTATCTAGGGGTAAATTTCCTTCTTGTCCAAAAATAGCGGGAAAATAGGCGGCTTGAATTTTTCCTAACAAAACATTAGCATCGGTAATTGTTAATGGTCCACCCCGTCGATAACAGGCAGGTCCAGGATTAGCTCCGGCACTTTCTGGTCCGACCCGAAAACGATAACCATCATAGACTAAAATCGAACCCCCACCAGCGGCCACGGTGTGAATACTTAACATCGGCGCTCGCATTCTTACGCCAGCAATTTCGTTATCTGTTTGGCGCTCGTATTCCCCTTGAAAATGAGAAACATCGGTGCTAGTTCCTCCCATATCAAAACTGATAATTTTGCTAAATCCCGCCCTTAAACTGGTTTGTACTGCCCCGACTATTCCCCCCGCAGGACCAGATAAAATGCTATCTTTACCCTGAAATTTATCGGCAGTGACTAAACCGCCATCGGATTTCATAAATAACAAGCTAGTTTTCGGTAATTGCTGGCTAATACTATCAACATAGCGGCGTAAAATTGGCGATAGATAGGCAGAGACTACCGTGGTATCTCCCCGGGATACCAGTTTCATTAAAGGACTGACTTGATGGGAAATGGCTAGATGAGTAAAGCCGATTTCTTCGGCAATGGCTGCCACTTGTTTTTCGTGGTCGGGATAACGATAACCGTGCATAAAAACAATCGCACAACTTCGGATACCCGCTTGATAAACTGGTATTAAATCGGCTTTAACTTGGGCGGGATTAACGGCGATTAATTCTTGTCCTTGACGATCGTACCGTTCGGCCACTTCGATAACTTGTTCGTATAATAAAGAAGGAAGAATAATTTGACGGGCAAAAATATCGGGGCGATTTTGATAGCCAATTCTCAAGGCATCTTTAAAACCTTTGGTGATTAACAAAACCGTGCGCTCTCCTTTTCTTTCTAACAGCGCATTGGTGGCTACCGTTGTTCCCATTTTAATCACTTCGATGTTATCTAGGGAACCGCTAATATCTTTGATCCCTTGAATGACTGCATCTGGGTATTTTTCGGGATTTTCCGAGAGCAGTTTATAGAGAACAATCCACTGTTGATCGGCAAGGGGAACAATCAGAAATCTAGCGGCATCTCTAGCTAGTCGTTCAATAATTTCTGGTCGATCGATTATCGCCACTATATCGGTAAAAGTTCCCCCTCGATCGATAAAAAATTTTAACATAATCCCTTCCAGGTCTCAGAGTCAATTAACAATTGCGCCTAATCCTTTTAAAATAAACTAGATTGATTTATCTGAGTAAGCAAAATGTCCACAGGAATCGCTATCTTAGGGGTAGGACGTTGGGGAGTCCATTTCGTCCGTCATTTTTCTCAACATCCCTCAGCACAAGTAGTGGCGATCGTTGACCCCTCCCCTGAAAAACTTCATCTCTGTCGGGATCAATTTAATCTCGATACTAATAAGGTTATTTTAGCCAATGACTGGGAATCAATTCGTCTTCACCCCGAAATCTCGGCTGTAGTCGTCGTTACTCCCGCCATCAGTCATTATCCCCTGATTAAAGATGCTCTTAATTTAGGTTATCACGTCCTCGCCGAAAAACCCTTAACCCTCAATCCCCAAGAAAGCAGCGAATTAACGGAATTAGCGGCGAAAAAACAGCGTATTTTATTAGTTGATCATACCTATCTTTTTCATCCCGCCGTTATCACCGGACAAAAAGTCCTGCAATCTGGGGGTATCGGTAAACCTCTTTATGGTTATGCCACTCGCACCCACTTAGGTCCGGTCCGTCAGGATGTGTCCGCTTTGTGGGATCTAGCTATTCACGATATCTCGATTTTTAATAGCTGGTTAAATAGTACACCAATATTAGTTCAGGCGAGGGGAACCTTCTGGCTACAACCTAATCTAGCCGATTTAGTCTGGTTAACCCTGATCTATGGCGATGGTTTTCAAGCGACTATTCACCTTTGTTGGTTGAATCCCGATAAACAGCGACGTTTAGGGATAGTTGGCAGCGAAGGGACTTTAATTTTCAATGAATTAGACTCTCGATCGCCTTTAACGCGACAAAAGGGCTATTTTGAACGTCAGGAAGCCTATTTTATTCCCCGGGGACAAGAGACGGAATCTATCCCTATTGCCGATGGTGAACCCCTAAAAGCATTGTGCGAACATTTTTTAGAGTCGGTGGCTACGGGTGTCAATTCTCCTGTATCTTCGGGATCGGTAGGGACGGAATTAGTCAAAATCCTCCAGGCAGCAGAATTATCTCTAGCCAGAGGTGGAGAGATTGTGCGCTTAGAATAGGGAAAAATGGGTTCGATAAGCTGTTGACTATCTAAATTACTCGTTAAGACTGCACCGGGGTTGGGAGCGGGGAAACGAGCGATCGCTGTCTGCTTAGTCGATGTGTTTGGCAATGATGCCAGTGCGAAAGATGAAGTATAACCTGATTTGCTATTGACGAGGAGTTTGTACGGCGTTGGATTTATTAGGGGTTTCCTTAATTTGTACCCAGTAAGGGGGTATCGGAAATTCTCTTAATCCCTCCTACAGCACAGGTTATGGCTTTTTGTCAATGGGAAAGCCAGATATTATGAAAACTTTTCCGAGTTTTTTTCAGCTATTTATGGATGTCTGAATGATGCCCATCTGAAACATAAAAAAGAACTTGATTCCCTGCTCACCCTCTGATTTCACAAGTTTAATAAATCTCAGATTATGACCATCTAAAGTATATCTCTAGACAGGTTACTTAATTTTATCAGAATTAGAATTCGATGAAGGGGGTACAGAATTCCTAACGAGCAGGGTTGAGATGTAAACATCCTCTACTTCCCGAAATCTCCTGTTTCTAAAAGTTTGTCCGACAATGATCGTGATGACAAGCGAGGTGAACATCCAGCTTGGTTCTTCTTTGATAGCTAGTGTAGATAGTATAAGATTAAATAATGAAGCAAGAAACAGAGAAGCTAACATTCGCACCTGAGCTTCCCTGTACTGTGCCTCTTCCCATAAAACAGGCTGACGAATCTTGAGAATGCGCTTACAGATTTCAAAAGGTTGATAAGAAGCTAGTTTCTCTATCTTAACATTGTCTGATTCTTCCTGAATTTGCAACTCTGCATTGACAATTTTTTTGATACTTGAATAGAGAAATTGGGGTTCTTTTTTGTAATAATTGTGATAGGGGAACTCATATATTGTCTCCTGAATTTTTTTTTGCAGGGACAGTTAAATAAACAGATAATGTTTCTTATAAAACTAGAAACTCGAATAGAAATCCATTCTGCTGGATATGTAGATAAAGCCATGTTGAAATAGCCGATAAGAATTGATAATAAGGCTAGACCAACATAAAAGGGTGCGCCGTATTCATGCCCTGATAATTCTTTAGGAAGAGTTGCAATAAAAAAAGCAACTTTAAGAGGATCGGTAGGTTTTATATTCCATTGAGGAGAAACCATCTCTCGGAGAGTAAAAAATAAGACAGTCCACACCATTCCAGGAAGGAAAACCCCAAGGAAATCGATAATCGTGAGTCTTATTGGTGTAAAAGTAGGTGACATTAGCCCAAAATTCCTAACTTATATTGCTGAGTTGCATAATACTAAATCTGCTTTTAATAGTATAACTAACTCTCAATCGAACTTTAAAAAACCCGCTCCCCACTCCCCTATACCTTCTAATACTAAATCCTGTTATAATAAAACAAGTAAAGACGAGGAGATAAAATGCCCAAGAAAGCTTACTTAGCCGAACATCTAAGTTCAGAGGAACTGAAAGATAGATACAGAAGCAGTCAAGACTCAGTGGAAACAAGAAGATGGCACTTATTGTGGAAAATATCCTTAGGATGGACAATCAAAAATGCGGCGGTAGCTGTGGGGTTAGATTATCAATATAGTTTTAGAATTCTCAAGAAATATAATGAATTAGGAGAAGAAGGAGTTAAAAATCTCAAGAAAAAAAGTGCAGAACATCGGAGAGGAAAAGAACCTTTATTGAAGGAAGAACAATTTCAAAAATTAAAAGAAGAACTGAAAGAACGTCCTGCGGATGGAGGAATTTGGACAGGACCGAAGGTAGCCAGATGGATAGAAAAGGAAACGGGGCGAGAAAAAGTTTGGAATCAAAGGGGATGGGATTACCTAAAAAAGTCGAGATATTCTTGTCAAAAACCC
>VYLN01000075.1_pt1 | contig 22177 bp, 17 predicted proteins | sample 5109471 | NCBI WGS metagenome assembly VYLN01 (sample SAMN12291806, study PRJNA351875) | freshwater metagenome | isolation source: freshwater lake | place: USA: Michigan, Lee Lake | collected 2013-08-06 | reverse complement strand
CTTGGCCATTGGCGATGAACTCGCGCTCTTCGGGATTTTCGGCAAGGTGTGTGCAGATGCGTGCGCCGTGATGGCGAGCGATGCGCAGGGCGTGTTCGTAGGCGTTAAGCGAAACGGTGTAGGTTGCGTGAGGCGAGATGCCGATGCGGACGCGTTCGTAATGATGCGTGGCTGCTTCGCCCATCAGCGTTGCGAGCGCGGCGCAGTTGGCGAGTTCGCTGGTGCCGATGCCGAAGAACTCGATGTAGGAATGGCCGTGGAGGGGTGAAGCGGCGAGTGCGTCGGCGGGGGCGAGTGTGGGCTGGCCTGCGGCGACGCCTGCGATGTCGGCGACGGCGACGACGCCACCTTGCAGGCTGAGCTGCGCGCCGCGAGCGACGCTGGCGGCGATGTCACGAGGGTCGGCGAGGCGCTGGGAGAGGACTTGTTTGACGAAGGAGAGAAAGCCGGCGGATTTGTCGAAGGGAAGTGCGCCGATGTGGGTGAGGTCGAGGTGCGTGTGGGCGTTGATGAGGCCTGGGATGAGGGTGCTGCCGGTGCGGTTGATGCGTTGGATTTGTTGGTTGGTAGTGAGGGCGTCGATGTCGGCGGTGAGTCCGGCGGCGATGAGGCGGAGGTCGGCGGATTGGGCGGGGTGATTTGGGAGCGGTTTTGCGTCGGCGGCATCGAGGAGGAGGGAGACGCCGCCCGAGAGTTCGCGGTGGGCATCGGCGAAGCTGTCGGCGTCGACGCGGAGGAGGGGCATGGGCGAAGGTAGGGGGGTGTAGGGGGATCGTGGGGCGTGTGGCGGACGTAAGCAACAGGCTATGCACAGCGCAAAATTCGCCGAGGGCGTGCAACTTTTGTCGGCGGCGCGGTAGACTGGCTACGCTAGCTGTGCAGTCGCTTGATAGGTGGTTGCAACGCGGGTGGAAACCGCAGGGTAAGTCCAAGGAAGGCGTCGGCTGGTAAGCCGATCAACGCAAATGGAGTGCGTGTCATGATGAAACTGATGAATGTATTGAAAATGGGAATGGTTACGCGTCGCGTGGTGGCGCTCGCGGGTTGTGTTGTTGCTGCGACGAGCATGACGGGGTGCTTGAGCCAAGGTCAGTATGACCGGCTGCGCGAAGCGTACACGAGCTGCCAGGCACGCAACTCAGAGCTGACGCGCGAGCGTGATGAAGCTCGCGTTGCGTTGACGCAACTGCAGAGCAACATGGGTCAGGGTGAAGGCACGCTGGCGACGTTGTCGAAGCAGAACGCGGACCTGCGTAGCCAGCTTGATAAGGCGATGGCTGATTACGCGGGCATGCAGGGCAAGATTGCGGGTTTGTCGTTTGGGCCGCTTGATGCGACGACCACGCGCGAACTGCAAGGGCTTGAGCAGCAGTTTCCTGATTTGATCAAGTTCGATGCGGCGCGCGGGATGCTGCGGGTGTCGAGCGACTTGACGTTTGACAGCGGCAGCGCGGCAGTGAAGGAGAAGGCCAAGCAGGCACTGAGCGCACTGTCGCAGATTTTGAGCAGCGGCAGCGCAACACAGTATGAGATTGTGGTTGAAGGCCACACGGATAGCCAGCGGATCGCGAATCCGGGCACGCTCAAGAATCACCCGTCGAATCGGCACCTCTCAACCAACCGCGCGAATGCGGTGATTGATGAGTTGGCGAAGATGGGTGTGCCGCAGACGCGTTTGATGGCGGCGGGCTGGGGCGAGTTCCGTCCGAGCATTCAGAACAACGCGAATGGGAACACGCCTGGCAATCGGCGGGTTGAGATTTATCTTGCGAAGCTGCCTGATGCGGCGAGCGGGATGGATGGGAAGTAACGATCGCGTTTGGTGAGAAATTGAAAACGTCCGAGCGGAGTGCTCGGGCGTTTTTTATTTGCCGTGATGGGGTGTGCGAGTGGGTGAAGAGGTGAAGAGGTGAGGAGGTGAGGAGGTGAAGAGGTGAGAAGATTTTTAGTTGGTTGGTGCGAGGGTTTCGGTGGGTTCTTCCACTTCGACTTCGCCTAGGGATGTGCCGCCTGTGGTGAGGTCGAAGAGGCGCGGGCGCAGGCTGGCCATGAGGGTGAGGTTGGGATCAACTTGCAGCGTGGTGGGGCGCTGCGAAAGGGCGATGACTTGTGAGAATTCGCGTGTGGTGGTGTTGATGGTCAGCGTGCGCGTGGAGCCGTCGGCGAAGGTGGCGATGACGGGGATGCTCAGCGCATAGGCGGGGTTGAAGCGGTCGATGAGCTGGGTTTGTGTGGCTTTGAGCGTGAGCAGGTTCGAGCCTGCGTCGAAGGATTGCTCCAGTTGTAAGCGCGGGATGCCCGGACGCAGCAGCCATTGCTCGAAGAAGCGTTCGAGGCTTTGCCCCGTGGCGGCTTCGAGGGCGAAGCGGAAGTCGTCGGTTTCGACGGCGCGGTTGCGATTGGCTTTGAGATATTCGCGCGCGGCGTTATCGAATGCTTCGCGGCCCAGTTGTTCGCGGAGCATGTGGAGGACGAGCGAGCCTTTGCCGTAGGGGTTGTCTTTCTTCTCAAAGGTGTCGTCGGGGTTGCTGTAGCGTTTGGAGACGATGGCCGGGGTTTGCGGCGCGGTGAGGGCGTCGCGCGTGATCATGCTGCGCAACGTGTCGGCGATGGAGGCGCGATATGCATCTTCGCCTTGCGTGTGCTGCACCCAGAGTGATTCCATAAACGTGGCCCAGCCTTCGTTGAGCCAAAGGTGATCCCAGTGGCGACACGTGACGAGGTTGCCCATCCACTGGTGGGCCATTTCGTGAACGATCAGTTCGTCGGCAGCGCCGGGTTCGCCTCTGAGCGAGCGCATCGTGAGAAGCGTCGCGCCGGTATTTTCCATCCCGCCCCAAACGAAGCCTGGTGTGAGAGCTTGTGCGTACAGGGGCCAGGGGTAGGGTTCATCGAAGTAGTTCTCGAGGAAGGCCATGATGTCGGGTGTCTTGGCGTACATCGCAGCGGCTTGGACTTCGAGGCCTTGAGGGGCGTAGAGAGGCATCGAGATGCCGGGGCGCGCGGTGGAGTCGCCGCCGAGTTCGACGATGGCGAATTTGCCGATGGCGAGGGTGACGAGATAGGGAGCGTGTTCGTTGTCCAAGGCCCAGTGCCAGCGGGTGCGCGGTTGCTGCGTGCTGCCGGGTGTTGCGGGCGTGGTGCTGAGCAGGCGGCCGTTGCTGAGGACCTGGTAACCAGAGTCGACGGTGGTGATGACTTCGCTGGTGATGCGATCGGCGGGGCTGTCGAAGAGTGGGAACCAGCGACTGTTGAGTTCGGCTTGGCCTTGGGCGTGAATGAAGGGCGAGCGGCGGGACTCAAGTTCGGCTTCGGGGTCGCCGGCTTTGAAGGTCAGGCCTTCGCCTTCGTTTTTGTCGTAGGCGAGGTTGTACTTGATGGCGATAACGACGGGCGAACGCGGCGGCAGCATGTCGCTGAGGTTCAGCGTGAGTTTGCCAGCGGCAGTTTTCCAGGTGACGGGCAAGCCGTTGACGCTGGCGGCGAGGGGTTCGAGGGGTTGCGGGCCCGATGCGTCCAGGACGATGCGCGAGATGGGAAGGCCAGTGACGTCGCCGCGGAGGGTGGTGAGGCCGGTGAGGACGGGGATGGTGACATCGGGGATGTCGATCTCGATGGTGGCGTGGGTGTAGTCGATGGGCATGGGCTTGCGCCAGACCTGGGTGGATTGGCCCGTGGTGGGGTCAAATCGTGGGTCGGGGCGTGGGTCGGCGGCCGTCTGCGCGAGGGCGGTGGAGCAGGCGAAGAGGGCGGTGAGTAGGTGGAGAGGTGAGAGGTACATGGGTAGGGTGGTGTGTGGTTGACACATGGGGGTGCGGAGATGCCAAAGACGTGGCGTGTGGTTTTGGGAGCAGGAGCATAACAGGGTGGGGCCGTGGCGCGGGTTTGGCCGGTGGAAGAAAGCGCGGGAAGGGTCGGAAACCGCGCGTGAGCGAAGAAGTGTTGGAAACTTGATGAAACTTTTGCGATCAGTTCGGGTTGCGCTTCGCCTTTTGTGCGCGTTGTGGTACGATGCGGTATGCCCTCTGCGCTTGATCCTTCCCAGGCGTCGCAGCGTTCCCATTCGAGTGTTATCCCACCGACCCAGCCGGTTTCGCTTAGCAGCGAAGCGGTCTACGGCGTGGTGGAGGTAGTGCGCGCCGATGGTTTGGATGCTGCGGCCATGGCCGGCCCCGCAAAAGGAACTGCACCGGCGGGCGGATTGCCGCCTGAGTTGTTTCGTGGGCACAGGCCCCAAGACCTCGCGAGCATTAGCGGCGGCGCGAGTGAGAGCGAATTTTTCAGCCCCACGCCAGCGGGGTATGTTCGTGGGCGGCACAAGTATGTCATTGTGCTGGGGACGGTGATGAGCGGGCTGGGCAAAGGGATTTTCAGCAGCAGCCTGGCGAAGATGATGAAGGACAAGGGGCTGGTGGTCGCGCCCATCAAGATGGAAGGCTACCTGAACATGGATTCAGGCACGCTGAATCCGTATCGCCATGGTGAAGTGTTCGTGCTCGATGACGGCACTGAGTGCGACATGGACCTTGGCACGTACGAGCGGCTGCTGGATCAAAATTTGTCGCGGTATAACTTCACGACCAGCGGGCAGATTTTCAGTGAGATTCTGCGGCGCGAGCGGCAAGGGCAGTACCTCGGGCGCGACGTGCAGATGATTCCGCACGTGACGGGCGAAGTGAAGCGCAAGCTGCGCGAACTGGCGATGCGGGGCGATGGGCAGAAGCCGGCCGACGTGGTGTTTGTTGAAGTCGGCGGCACGGTTGGTGATTACGAGAACGGCTTTTACATCGAAGCGATGCGTGAGCTGGCGTTTGAAGAGGGTGCTGGCAATGTTTGCTTCGTTGCCCTCACGTACATCATCGAGCCGCCTGCGCTGGGCGAGCAGAAGAGCAAGGCTGCGCAGCTTGGCATCAAGCGATTGATGGAAGCGGGGATTCAGCCGCACATTATCGCGTGTCGCGCGAGCAATGAAGTGGGCGAGAAGATTCGCGAGAAGATCGCGATGTTCAGCAACGTGCCGATGCGGCGTGTTTTCTCAATGCATGATCGCACGAGCATTTATTCGATTCCCGAAGACATGCGCAGCGAGGGGCTTGATCGTGAGATCATGAGTCATCTTGGCATTCACGACCGCGTGGATGCGCGGAGCGAAGACGTGCAGCGTGAAAAGTGGCTGCAATTCGCCAAGCGATTGTCGATGGACAAGCCGCGTGAGATGAAGGTTGCAATCGCGGGCAAGTATGCTGAGCTGCGCGATGCGTACGCGAGCATCGACAAGGCACTCGAGCATTGCTCGGCGAGCCTGGGCGTTGAGATTCAACGTGAGTGGATTGAGACAACTGAGATTACCGACAACAACTCGGCTGAGTTTCTGGGCAACATGGACGCGATCATTGTTCCTGGCGGCTTTGGCACGCGGGGCGTTGAGGGCAAGATCGCGTGCGTGCGATACGCGCGCGAGAAGATGATTCCGTATCTGGGCATTTGTCTTGGCTTCCAGGTCGCCGTCATCGAGTTTGCCCGCAATGTGCTGGGCATCAAGGACGCAACCAGCACCGAGTTCAATCCCGGGGCCGCGAATCCGCTGATCAGCGAGCTGCCTGAGCAGAAACGCATCGAAGGCCTTGGCGGCACGATGCGGCTGGGCGCGCAAGATGTCGCCATCACGCCCGCCACGCTGGCGTCGTTCCTGTTTAGCAACGCAACGACCATCCGCGAACGATTCCGCCACCGCTACGAAGTCGAGCCCGCGTATATCGAGCAGCTTGAAGCCGCGGGCATGATCTTCAGCGGCCGCCACCCCTCGCGGCCCATCATGCAATTCCTTGAGCTTCCGCGCACGTTGCCCGCCGCCAGCGGCGCAGGCGTGCGCGAACTTGCAGGCACCGCCGCCGCTGGCCTGACCAAGCCCGGCATCACGCATCCGTACTTTGTCGGCGCGCAGTTCCACCCCGAGCTTACCAGCCGCCCCTTGCGTCCCCAGCCAATGTTCATGGGCTTGATCGCCGCCGCGATTGCGAAGAAGTACCCAACGATTGACGCACGCGACCCGTGGGCGAGCGAGATCAAGCGATGGACGATGCCGGTGAAGCGAGCGGCTGAGGTTGTGGGTGTGTGACACGTGCGACCGTTCTACCGGTCTCCGAACGAGAGCCTTCGCTTAGCGAGAAAGAGTCTACTACTTCTTACGCATATCCCAGCCGATCAAGGTCATCTTCGTCGAGTCCAAACTGGTGGCCGATCTCATGCAAGAGCGTGATGCGGATTTGCTCGCGAATGGCGTCGATGCCGCCCGGGCCCGTGGAGTCATCAGCGTCGCGCGGGCTTTCGCGACCAGTGGTCACTAGCCACCCGCCAGCTTCTGCGACGATTCCTTCGCGATAGAGCATTATCTCGGCTGGCAACTCGCCGCTCGCTTCGACGGTTTGTTCGGTGAACGCGAAGCCCGAGTGCAACCCGCAAAGTTCGTCGGCGTCGTCTCGCGTCATGCCGAAGCTTTCGAGAACTTCGTCGCTGGGTTCGTCTTCGACGATGACGGGGACCTCATCGAGCAGTGTGCGCAGCTGCGCGGGCAGGGCCGCGATCTGTTCTTCGACGAGGGCATCAAACTCATCACGTTGCCGGGGAGACATGCTTGAAACGTAGTGCGGCAAACGGCAGGTCACTGTGTGCAGTGTGGCCGTTGCGACGCGAGTGCTTCCACGCGTTCATGGGCCATTGAGCAACTTGTGCATCGTCAGTGGTGGCTCTTCCAGCACGGGTCGCAGGCGGATGCAGTCAATCGCTACGCCGACCAGACCGAGGGTGAAAAGCGTGCTGCCCACAAGGATGATGAGCCGGCCTACTTGGCGGAGTTGCTCTTCGATAGGCCCGGCGGTGCTGCTGCTGGCGAGCAGGACGATGTCACCTGAAACGATGATGGCAAGCACGCCCAGCATCGCGGCCATGGTTTGACGATCAGCTCGCCCTGTGCGCATGAGGTACGAACGAGCGGCGAGCGTGCGAGCGGCAGGTCGCAAGCATAGAAGAATGCCAGCGAGCGTGATGCTGATTGAGATGCGGAGCAGTGTGCGCGTCGCAGGAGCGGCGTGGTCAAACGCGTACGGAAACGCGAAGGCCCAGTCGTGGACGATGAGAGTGCGGTAGAGGATCGCGACCAGCGGAACATAGAGCAGAGCACCGGCCAGAGCCATGAGGGCTTCTTGCTTTGGAATGCCTTCGTGTGGTTTGAGCAGCGACCATGCGCCCAAACCAGAAATCGCGGCAAAGACAACGGCGGAAATCGAGAAGCCCGCAGGTGATACTCCGAGCGAGACGCTGGAGAGTTCGGTGAGGCGTGCGCCCCAAACACAGAGGGCGCTCAGAAGCGCAGCAACGCTCCAGATGACCATGCCCCACGCAGTGCGTTTGGGGTGATAAAGCTGTTTGAGCTCCGAGGCATTGGGATCAACAACGCTCAGCAGCGTGGCGCGGACGGGCGTTGCACACTCGGGGCAGATCGCGACGACGCTGAGGCCTTTCAGGTCGTATCCGCAGCGAGCGCAGGGGAGCGAACCGCCCAACTCGCGGCCCAATGCAGTGGGCCGCGGGGACTTGAGGGGAAACGGCGAGTTGTCTTCAGCCGGCGCTGGTGGCGTGGGCGGCTGGGACATGCGTTCAAACTCCAGCCCTGTGCGAACGGCGGCACAAGGACGACAACCTCCTGAGATCTTCCGCGTGAAGATAAAGCACAGCATACCAGCTTTTGGCAAAACCTCCAACCCTATTGGAACCGAAAAGAGCAAAAAGCACGAATCGGTCGTGAATCAACTCGTGTCGCACTGATAACGCAGTCCAGTCCAGCGAGATCTCTCTCCCAGCATCGCTCGTCGTACCATCGCCAACCAACCATGCCCTTGCCATTCAATAGCGTCGATCTTCAATCCGGTTCCATTTCCAGCAATGGCACACATGCGCGCGGGGCGCTGGTCGCCCTGCGGGCGAATATCGCCAAGGCTTTGTTCGGGCAATCAGCCGCTATTGATCGCGTGATTTGCTGCTTGCTCGCGCGTGGACATTGCTTGATTGAAGACGTGCCCGGCGTGGGCAAAACCGTGCTCGCAACGGCCCTGTCGCGCAGTGTTGATTGCAGCTTTACTCGCCTGCAACTCACGCCCGACACACTGCCGGGAGATGTGCTAGGCGTAAGCATTTACGACAAAGCAACGGGCGAGTTCATTTATAAGCGCGGACCGATTTTCGCCAACATCGTGCTTGCTGATGAAATCAACCGCACACCCCCGCGCACGCAAAGTGCGCTGCTTGAGGCCATGGCCGAGGCAACCGTGAGCGTCGACGGCCGCGTGATCGAACTCGAACGCCCCTTCATGGTGATTGCAACGCAAAATCCGTTTGATTTTGAGGGCACGTATCTGCTTCCGGAGAATCAACTCGATCGCTTCCTGATGCGGCTGAGCCTTGGATATCCCGACGCCGCAGAGGAGGCACGAATTCTGCACGAGCGCCCCGGCAACACGCCATTGCACACACTCGCGCCAGTGATTACCAAGCAGCAGTTGGTCGCGATGCAAGACGAAGTAGACCGCGTAAAAGTTGACCCCTCGCTCCTGCAATACATCGTCATGTTCGCGAATGCAACGCGCAAGCACGAGGCACTGCTGCACGGACTCTCGCCGCGAGGGAGCTTGAGTCTCGCGCAAGCGGCTCGCGCACAAGCCTATTACCAGGGACGCGATTACGTGATTCCCGAAGACATCACGCAGAACATCCAGCCGGTCTGTGCACACCGGGTCATTCTCAAATCCGGCCCAGCCGCACGCCTCGATGCCGCCAGCGACGTGCTCGACGAAATTCTGCGAACCGTCGCAAGTCCGGTATGAAGTGGAAGTGACGAAGTGAGGAAGTGACGGAGTGACGAAGGAAAGGCATTCCCAGCAGACACACTCTGCCGGCCTGCATTTTCTTCGTCACTCCGTCACTTCGTTACTACTGTCTTTTATGCCTCGAATCGTTCGCTTTGAATCCACGACGCCCATCAAGGTCGATCCCAACCTCAGGCCGGGCGATACGCCGCCCGCGCCAAACATCATCGCGTGGCCTCGCGATGACCAAGGAAATCTGAAGGTCCTGTCACTCTGCACCTGCGGCGTTTCCGCCAAATATCCCTTTTGCGACGGTGCCCACAAGATCTGCAAGGACGAAGACGCGACCGTCACGTACGTCTACGACACTGCCGCCAGGACGCGTGTGCCCGCAGGCGGATGATTGCTCGGTCTGCTTTCGTACGCACCCCAACCGTTCGTCGACTCAGGCATACGCTGGCTTTCGCACGCCTTGCACTCGTTTTGGAGACGGCCTTCCCCATGTCGCAACCTGTTCCCGGTCAATTGCACAGTAACGGCCACGCTTCGGCGCAACATCGTCCGACGCGGATCGCCGTCGACGTCATGGGGGGCGATCACGCGCCCGACGCGATCCTCAAGGGTGCCATCCTCGCCCTCGAAGACATGGCCCCGGGGGATAAGATCGTGCTCGTTGGCTCAGGCGGCCTTATTCGCGAATTTCTCGACGAGAAAGGCATCGCTGAAGGCGATCCCCGGCTCGAAATCGTCCATGCCTCCGAAGTCATTGAAATGGGCGACAGTGCGGCCAAAGCCGTGCGGCAAAAAGTTGATAGCAGCATCGTCAAAATGCACCAGATGGGCGCCGTGGGCCACCCATTGCACTGCGACGGCGTGATGAGCGCGGGCAACACCGGCGCGTGCGTCGCCGCAGCCATGCTCAACATGCGCCGCCTGCCAGGCGTCATCCGCCCCGGCATCGCCGTGACAATTCCAGCCTTCCACGGCAACGTGATTTTGACCGACGCCGGCGCAAATCCCGAGCCCAAAGCCGAGCACTTGTGGCAATACGGCTTGATGGCCGAACTGATGGCCAAACAAACGCTGGGCTTGAAAAATCCCCGCGTCGCCCTCATGAACATCGGCAGCGAAGAAGCCAAGGGCACCGGACTGGTGAAGCAAACGCGCGACCTGCTGCGTGCAACGCCCGGCCTGAACTACATCGGCTTTGTCGAAGGACGCGATTTCTTCGAAGGCGTGGCCGACGTGGTCATCACCGACGGGCTCGTGGGCAACACATTGCTCAAGGCTGCCGAAGGCATGGCACGCAGCTTGTTCAAAGCGATTGCACATGAACTGCTGTTGCAAGACCCGGGCCTGATGGTGCGATTCGAGCCGGTCGTCAAAGCAATCTACGCAAAGAACGATTATCACGAGACTGGCGGCGCGCCCCTCATGGGCGTCAATGGCGTCTGCTTCATCGCCCACGGCAGCAGCGAGGCCCGCAGCATTCGCGCCGCGATTCGCAATTGCCGGGCCTATGCGCGCACAACAACCAACCAACAAATCGTGCAGCGGCTTGAAGAAGTCCAGCCGGTCTTGGATGCGTATCTCGCGGAGAACAAGCTTGAAGGAGGCAAGGTGTGATCGACCCCAGCGCACGGCGCAGTGGTTATTCGTATGGCCCAGGGACGGGTACGTTCGCGGGACGGGTGGGCGTGCGGGTTGCGGGAACGGGCATCGCGTTGCCCAGCAAGCGGCTGAACAACGCTGATCTGATGAAATTGATGGACACCAGCGACGAGTGGATCGTGCAGCGCACCGGAATCCGCGAGCGGCGCATCATCGACGCTGACAAAAAAGAGAGCACCAAAACGCTCGGCGCAGCTGCCTTGCGAACTGCACTCGCCGAAGCCCGCATGGAAGCGAGCGAACTTGATCTGATCATCTGCGCGACGATGACCTCCGAAATGCAGTGCCCCGCCACAGCAAACCTGATCTGCGACATTCTGGGCGCAGGCACCACGGGCAGCTTCGACCTCAACGCCGCATGCAGCGGATTCGTCTACGGCATGAACATCGCCCACGACCTGATCCGCGGCGGCGCGTATCGCAATATCGGGCTGATCGGCGCCGACACGCTCAGTACGCTCATGAACTACAACAACGCCGGTCGCGGCACCGCCATCATCTTCGGCGACGGCGCTGGTGCCATCGTGATGCGTGCCACCGACGACGTCAACAAAGGTCTTATCGCCCAAGCCATGCACTGCGACGGCACCGGCTGGAAAGAAATCTTCGTGCCCAAGTGCGAACGCGACTTCCCGGCAGGTGCCGTGATTGACCCCGCGACCATGAACAAGGTTCACATGAACGGAGCAGCGGTTTTCAAATTCGCCGTCAGCACGTTCAGTAACTTGATTCAAGAAACTCTGGACAAGGGCCACGTGAAGGTCGAAGACGTTGACATGTTCGTCTGTCACCAAAGCAACAGCCGCATTCTGGAAAGCGCCCGCGAGCGGTTCGGCTTGCCGCACGACAAGCTGTACGTCAACATCGATCGCTTCGGCAACACCGTCGGCGCGAGTGTACCGCTTTGTCTGCACGAGTTGCGAGCCGCAGGCCGGGTTCGCGAGGGGCACAAAGTTATGTTTCTCGCATTTGGCGGTGGCCTGACCTGGGGCAGCAGTTTGTGGCAAATGTGACTCGGTCCAATCTCGCTGATTTCGCTCACAACCCCAGTTTTCGGTAGACTTTGCCGCCGGAACTTGTAAGGGCAGCAGCCGTCTAACCGATGGAATACGCAACCGAGTCGCTCCCGCGCGGTAGAACCGATAGGGCTACTGGGTTTCGCCCAAGGTTCTTTGTCCAAGGTTCTTAGTCCAAGGTTGATGGGTTATCGCAAATACGTGGAGGTCAGCATGACGCGTTTCATCAAGCCGGTTGCAAGTGCGATTCTCAGTCTGGCGATTGTCGCCGGTGCAGCGATGCCCGCCTTTGCGCAAGATGGCGGCAACACATCCGGCCGCGCAAATGACCGCGTTGACCTGCGCCCCAAGTTCCGCACAGGTGACCAAACGCGATTCACGATGGATCTCAACATCACCAGCACGCAGCAAGCGGGCGAAGCCGGCGCAGTTGCGCAAACCGTCAAGCAAACCCTCGGCCTCGCGCTCAAAGTCAAAGAAGCCAAGGCCGACGGCACCGCAAAGCTCGAGATGGTCTACGAATCCATAAAGCTCGAAGCCACCAGTCCGCTGATGACCATGACCTTCGACAGCAGCCAGCCCAAGGACAAAGACGACCCCACAGGCCAACTGCTCCGCCCGCTCGTGGGCCTCACGCTCGCGCTCGAAACCGATGAACGCGGCTCAATCACCAAAGTCACGCCGCAAGTTCCCGCCGGCCCCGCCGGCGCAGCCGTGCCCACGAATCTGCTCGAGCAATTCACAGCGGCAGATGTCGTGAAGGGCCTTTTCGGCCCGATTCTCAGCATCAGCGCAGGCAGCGGCTTCGCAAAAGTCGGCGAAAGCTGGGTCAATGAAAGCACCATGCAAGGCAGCCTGGGCAACATGAGCCTCAAGAACACTTACACCCTGCGCAGCCACGAAGGCGGCAATGCGATTCTTGATATCAACGGCACCGTGGACCTCGCAAGTGCGCCAAACGGCGGACTGGCCGACATCAAAGACGGCTCCATCAAAGGTACCGCCAACTGGGACACCAAAGCTGGCATGCTCAAGAGCATGGAGATGACCCAGCGCATGCAAGTCGCAACCCGCGTGGGCGACCAAAGCACCAGCAGCACGCAAGACATGACCGTTCGCGTGCAACGCAAGTGATCCGCCGGAGAGATCGCTCTTCACAGTGTTTCACGCTCATCGCGGTATAGTGGGGCATGCCAGCCCCGCTCTCGTTTGAGATTTCAGCACGCAGCAAAACCTCACTCGCGCGGCGCGGACGCGTCACGACGCTACATGGCTCTTTCGACACCCCAGCCTTCATGCCCGTCGGTACGCGAGGCAGCGTCAAGGGTCTGCTGCCGCGTGATGTAGCGAACACCGGCGCGCAAATCGTCCTCAACAACACCTACCACCTCCTGCTCCGCCCCGGCAGCGAACTCATCCGCGACATGGGCGGCGTGCATAAGTTCATGAATTGGCAGGGCCCAATTCTCACAGATTCCGGCGGCTATCAGGCCTATTCGCTCTCAGCCATGAACAAGGTCGATGACGATGGCGTCACGTTCAAGTCCATCATCGACGGCGCCATGGTGCGGCTCACCCCCGAACGCGCGATGCAGGTGCAAAACGAGCTAGGCCCCGATATCATGATGGCATTCGACGACTGCCCGCCCTCCATCGCGCCCGAAAGCGAAGAGAAGGACGAGGCCCAGGCCCACCGCATCGCGAGCGCAGCCTCGCGCGACAAAGTTGGCACCAAACACGTCAAAGACCTCCACGCCCGCCTGCGCCTTGCCAACGAGCGCACCGTGCGCTGGCTCGAACGCTGCAAAGCCGCCCACGCACGCAGCGATGAGCAATCACTCTTCGGCATCGTCCAAGGCGGCACCGACCTCGAGCAACGCACCTGGAGCGTCGAACGCATCTGCGCAATTGACTTGCCTGGCTACGCCATCGGCGGCGTAGCAGTGGGGGAGAGCCCCGACGCAATCGCAACCGTGGTACGCCACACCGCCCCGCTCATGCCCGAGAACAAACCCCGGTATCTGATGGGCGTGGGTTACGAACGCGACCTGCTCGCCGCCGTTCTCGCGGGCGTCGACATGTTCGATTGCGTCCTCCCCACACGCAACGGTCGCAACGCCAGCGCATTCTGCTCAACCGGCTCCCTGCGCCTCCGCAACGCCAAGCACGAACGCAGCCAGGAGGTCATCGAGCCGGGCTGCGACTGCCTCGCCTGCTCCAGCGGCTTCACGCGTGGGTACATTCGGCACTTGTTCATGTCCAGCGAGATGTTGGGGCCAATTCTGGTCAGCCTGCATAACCTCCGCCACTTCCAACGCTTTATGTTGGATGTCCGCCAGACTATCGCCAGCGACGACTGGACCGGTTTGGTGGCTCGGTGGCCCGTGGCTGCCCAAGGCTTGTCCGCTTCGTTGCGGGTGTAAGTCATTGGCTGGCTTCTATTTCCGAAAGACGACGATTCATGAACAGCTTTGATTCTCCGGCTTTGCTCCCCGCCTCTATCAACGCGGGCGATGTCCATGCATTCTTTACCCTCGCTCAAGATACTGCTCCCGCCAGCCAACCCGTCGTGGTGCCAGGCATGACCAACGCCGCTCCAGCAGCAGCCCAAACAACCGGCGCGACAACAGGTACGCCCTCGGCAGTCGCCGCTCCGGGTGGTACCACTGGCGCAGCTCAGCCTGCTCCCGCCAGCGCATGGCTCATGCCCGTCATGCTCCTGCTCATGCTCGTGTTCATGGTTGGCATCTCCGCTTGGAGCGGCCGCAAGCAAAAGAAGCAACGCGAAGCCATGATGAGCGCCCTCAAGAAAGGCGACAAAGTCATCACCGGCGGCGGCGTCATTGGCAACATCGTCGACATGAACGACGACGAAATCGTGCTTCGCGTTGAAGAAGGCCGCATTCGTTTCTCTCGCGGCGCAATTCAAGGCGTTGTCGGCGGCAGCAAAGGCTCAAGCCTGACTGAAACCAAGGAAGCCAGCAAGACCGTGAACGTGTAAGGACACGCGTTGCAACGTCGAACAGGGTCAAACAGTTTTGATTGCCCGCAACTGACGCGGGCGTGATTCGGACGAATCTACTTATGCGTCACATCTTCAAGATGACTTTTTTGGTTCTCGCGGTGCTGGTCTTCTTCGCTTGGAAGATCATGCCGCCCGAGAAGACCCTGCGCCGCGGCAAGGACCTCGCAGGCGGCGTGAGCATGGTCTACGCCGTGGACATCGCCGCCAATGAAGACGCGAAAACGGTGCTCGACAGCACCATTCGCGTGCTCAAAGAACGCGTGGACCCCGAAGGCGTCATGGATATCTCGATGGTCGCGCAAGGCCGCGACCGCATCGATATCAACATGCCCTTGCCCAGCGACCAAGTGAAGGCCGCACGCAAGCAGTTTGAAGACGCACTCGCCGAACTCGGCCGCAACAAACTGTCAGACCAGCGCCTGCAACTCACGATGCAGATGCAAGGCGAAACCCGCGCAGCAGAAATCAAAACCCTCTCGGGCGGCAACTCCAAGCGCGAAGAACTGCTCAACGCCGCCGCGACGGCATACGACGACGCCCAGAAGCTGCGCGCAGCCTACGACGCGGAACTGGAATCATCCAAACGCGACGCCATGGTCGAGCAAGTGGCAGCAGCCGAAATCGCCTACAACAACGCGCGCGACGCCGTCCTGAAAACCGCCCTCAACGCATCAGACATCCGCAAGATCATCACCGCCAGCACCCGCGTGCGATTCATCGACGACGGCGGCCAGCGCGTCCCACTGCCAACCGCTCGCGAAGTTGCCGAGTCGCAAGTTCGCAACGCCCACCCCGAGAGCATCGCCGAGATCGACCGCATTCTGCAACTACACGCGGACTACGCCAAGGTGCGGACCACGCTCGATGACCCCCAAGACCTGGTCCGCATGTTGCGCGGCGCAGGCGTGCTCGAGTTCCGCATCACCGCTCGCATGGGTAAGTACGCCGATGAGTCGCGAATGCGCGAGGACCTGCAAAAGCTCGGCCCTCGCAACGTGCAAAGCGCCGACACCCGCTGGCTCAAGATCAATCAGCTCGAAAACTGGCTGAACACCAAAGCCGAAGTTGAAGCGCTCGCGCAAGACCCTCGCAACGCCATCGGCATCTTCGGCCGCATCGGCTACATCGTCGAGCCCTACGGCGGCGACTACTACATGCTCGCCTACGACACCCGCCAGACGCGACTCACGCAAGCCGAAGGCGACTGGCGCGTCTCGCGCGCGTTCCAAACCTTCGACGAGCGAGGCCGCAACGCCATCGGTTTTGAAACCGACCCCTCGGGCGCCAAGCTGCTCTCACAAATGACCGGCGCCCATGTGGGCGAGCAGATGGCAGTGGTGCTTGACGATCAGGTCTACACCGCACCCACGCTGCAAGGCGAAATCGGCGCCAGCGGCCGCATCACCGGCGAGTTCAGCAAGGAAGAAATCGATTACATCGTCCGCGTGCTGGGCGGCGGCAGCCTGCAAGCCAAGCTCAGCCCCGAGCCCATCAGCATCGCGTCAGTCGGTCCTGAACTCGGAGCCGACAACCTTGACAGAGGCATCACCACCGCCATGTGGTCCGCCGTCATCGTCGCGGTCTTCATGTGTCTGTACTACTTCTGGTATGGCGCAGTCGCCGTCATCGCACTGCTCGCCAACGCCCTCATCATCGTCGGTTGCATGGCTCTCTCCAAAGCCGTGTTCACCATGCCGGGCATCGCAGGTCTCATTCTTACCTTCGGCATGGCCGTTGACAGCAACGTGCTTATCTACGAACGCATCCGCGAAGAAATGAACCGCGGCAACGACATGAAGACCTGCGTGCGACTCGGCTTTGACAAAGCCTTGTCGGCCATCGTCGACGGCAACATGACCAACCTCATTGTCTGTATAGTGCTCTACTACACAGGCACGCCCGAAATTCGCGGCTTCGCCATCACCATGGGCATCGGCGTCGTTGCCACCATGTCGGCGACGCTGATCGTCAGCCGATTGATCTTCGACATGATGCTCGCTGGCGGCTGGCGCAAGGGTTCGGTTGTTTCCACCCACATGCTGCCCACCGCAATTCCGAATCTCCAGAACCTCCTGACGCCCACGGTTGACTGGATGAAGTATCGCTTCGCCTTCTTCGCCGTCTCGGCGGTCTACGTCTCCATCGGCCTGGCCATGGTCTTCTGGCAAGGCGCCAAGATGCTCGACAACGAGTTCCGCGGCGGCACGCAAGTCACGCTGCAATTCAAACCCGATCCGACCGACCCAACCAAGCGGGTCATGATGACCCGCAAGGAAGTAGAAGCGAAACTGCGCGAGTTGGCTCAGCAGAACAGCACGATTCCCGACTTCAACCAGTTCGAAGTCTTCCCCATCAACCCGCAGGCCGACGGCTTCACCAGCGACAAGTTCGCCATCAAAACCCTCGCCCTCAACAACGCCACCAGTCCCGTGCTCAACGTCGTCAAGGAAGGCTTTGCCGACAAGCTCGAAAGCAAACCCGCCCTCGCCTTCACAGGCAGCGACGCAGGCAAGAACTGGCGCGAAGTACCAACATTCGTGATCGACAAGCCCACGCTGGGCGCGAACATCGACAAGCCGCAATATCGCCAGGATGTCACGCCGTACGCCGGCGGTATCTCGATTGTCCTCAGCAACATCAACCCGCCTTCAACCCTCGAAAATCTTCGCACCCGGCTTGATACCGCACGCGAAAGCGAAGCCTTCAGCGACACACTCTCCCGCTCGCGTGACGTCATCGTGCTGGAAGGCACCGAGTCCGCCGTCACGAGCGCCGCAATCGTCGTCGCCGATCCATCAGTCACCATCGTCAGCGGCCAAGACCGCTGGGAGAGTGACCTGCGCGACCGCGAATGGGCTCTCGTGCAAGAAGCCTTGACGCAAGATAGCACACCCGCCAGCGTGCTCACCTTCAGCCCGGCAATCGCCGCCACCTTCACCGCCAACGCCATCACCGCAACGATCCTCAGCTTCATCTTCATCGGCATCTATATCTGGGTGCGATTCAAGACGCCTCGCTACTCACTCGCAGCAGTGGTCGCCCTCATCCACGACGTACTCGTCGTCGTGGGCCTGGTCGCACTCGCCGAAATTCTCTACGACAATCCTTCAACGCACGGCTTTGCCTCAAGCCTGAACCTGCTGCCCTTTAAGATCGATCTCAACCTCGTTGCCGCGCTCTTGACAATCGCCGGTTACTCACTTAACGACACCGTGGTCATCATGGACCGCATCCGCGAAAACCGCGGTAAGCTGCCCCACGCCACGCGCGACATCATCAACACATCCATCAACCAAACCTTCAGCCGCACACTGATCACAGGCGGCACCACACTCGCTTCGTGCTTCATCTTGTACGTCTGGGGCGGTGAAGGCATGCGAGCCTTCGCCTTCGCACTCGCAACGGGCCTGATCGTCGGTACGTATTCGTCAGTGGCCGTCGCCGCTCCGATTGTCTGGAGCCGCAAGCACGAGTCAGATATGTACAAAGATGCCGGTGTGATTCAGACCACGTAATTACCAGTCACCCCGCTTCAACAAGCGGGCTGACTTTTTCGGTGTTCGTTTCGTCGAGGCAGTTTCCACGCCCGTGGCACGTCAGGAGGACGATCATGGCAAATAGCAGCGGCAGGATCGCGGCGGGGCTGGTCATTCTCAGTGCAGTCTGGATCGGCGTCTATTGGTGGTGGCCAGTTGAGCCGCCCATCCGATTCGCAACAACCGACGAAACCTCACAAGCATCGCGCAGCAACATCAGTCAGCGGCAAGTCGCATCGCCCACCCGTGAACATGCACGCACCACACCCGCCGGCTCAACCCTCGCCAACGCACCAACTCCGCCCCCCATGCAACTGACCGGCGTGCCCGGCGTCGTCGCGCCATCATTCATCGATGACACAATCCGCGCAGGTGACACCTTCGCAAGCATTGCCCAGCGTCACTACGGCGATGCCTCCCGCGCCGACGTCATCGCCCGCGCCAATCCGCTCATGAGTCCGCTGAATCTGCGTAAAGGCCGAACGATTCGCGTCCCCAATGACCCCGCAAACGTGCAAGGCCTGCCCGTCGTGAAGTTGGCCGACGGCTCAACGCAGACCGCTCCCGCCCAGCAGCCAGCCAACGCCGCCCCTGCGCAGGAATACGTGGTGCAAAAAGGCGACTCGCTCGCCCGCATCGCAAAACGCGTCTTCGGCGAAGAACGCCTCGCCGACATGATCTTCCAAGCCAATCGCGATGTCCTCAGCGACCCCTCGAAAATTCGCGTGGGCCAAAAGCTCAAGATTCCTCCCAAGCCCGTGACCGACATCGCGGCCGCCGGAGACGGCACGTGAGCCATCGAGTCTTCATCGTGACCGGTGGCTGCGGCTTCATAGGCAGCAACCTCGTCGCGCAGTTGCTCAAGCAATTCGCAGGCAGTCACGTCGTCGTGATTGATGATCTTCGCACCGGCAGCTACGCCAACCTCGTCGAAGCATGCGACCGCACGGGCGTTGGCGCATTCACAGGCCAGCTCCTGCCCGAAAGTGTCTGCGATATTGATTGGCACACGCTCATCGACACGCACAAGCCCGCCGCCGTCTTTCATCTCGGCGCAATCACCGACACCACCAATGCCAACGAAGCCGACATGCTCCGCGTGAACGCCGAGAGCTTCCCGCCGATGATCCTCGCGTGCGCCCATCGCGCGCCGCTCGTTTACGCCAGCTCCGCCGCCACCTACGGCACCCCGCCTCAAACCGCCCAGCGCGTAGCCTTCCCGCTCGAAGCCGCCGGAAAACCCAACAACGTCTACGGCTTCAGCAAGTGGCTCATGGAGTGCCACCACCGCCGGCTCGCAACGCAGCTCGCGCGCGATGGACGCTCGCCCCACATCGTGGGCCTGCGCTACTTCAACGTCTTCGGCCCAGGCGAAGCTCGCAAAGGCAAGATGGCCTCGATGGCCTATCAACTCACGCAGCAGTGCCTCGCCGGCAAGCGTCCGCGATTGTTCGTCGACGGTTCACAATCCCGCGATCAGGTCTACGTGGGCGATGTTGTCGACTGCACCATCGCCGCCGCTGGCCTCCAGCAACCCGCCGGCCGCGCAATCACCCCCGGCGTCTACAACCTCGGCAGCGGCGTCGCAACACCTTTCAGCGCGGTCGCAGACGCCGTGCGTGAAGGTTTAACACTCAAATCCGGTGACCGCGAAGTCGAATATTTTGAAATGCCCGTCAATATCAGAGCCTTTTATCAGGAATTCACCCTCGCCGATATGTCCATGACTGCCAAGGGTTTGGGGTGGAAGCCGTCAATTGCTCCCCTGCAGGCTGTGCGCGAGTACGCCGCCTGGTTGGTCCCTCCCGGTGGATATTCGAATTGCCGAAACTGAACTCACTATTCGGACGATAATCCGGTGCCCATGGCACGTATTCTCCAAAAGTCGACATCTATTCCCGTGATAGCTTCGTCAGGGGCGTTGATTGAAAGATAAATCTATGAAAGTCAAACGCATTCTCGTCACAGGCGGAGCCGGCTTCCTCGGTTCGCATATCTGCGAACGGATGGTGAACCAAGGCCACGATGTCATCTGCCTCGACAACCTCTTCACCAGCCAAAAGATCAACATCCAGCACCTGATCGGTCGTCCCAACTTCGAGTTCGTCCGCCACGACGTCACCCATCCGCTCTGGCTCGAAGTTGACGAAATTTACAACGCCGCCTGCCCCGCCGCTCCGGGCCACTATCAGTACAACCCCATCAAGACCATGAAGTGCAGCATCCTGGGCGCCATCAACGTGCTCGGCATGGCCAAGCGTTGCAACGCCAAAGTGCTCCAGTTCAGCACCAGCGAGGTCTACGGCGACCCAACCGTCCACCCCCAGCCCGAAAGCTACCGCGGAAACGTCAACCCCATCGGCCCCCGCGCCTGTTACGACGAAGGCAAGCGCGCAGCCGAAACCCTCTTCTTCGATTACAACCGGATGCACAAGCTCAACATCCGCGTCGTCCGCATCTTCAACACCTACGGCCCGCGCATGCATCCCTTCGACGGCCGCGTCGTCACCAACTTCATTCGCCAAGCCATTCAAGGCGAAGACATCACCATCTTCGGCGACGGCAGCCAAACCCGCAGCTTCTGCTACGTTGACGATCTCGTCGACGTCATCATCGCCATGATGAACGGCCCCGACAGCTTCATCGGTCCCGTCAACATCGGCAACGAAGGCGAATTCACCATCAAGCAGCTCGCCGAGCTGGTCGTCAAGTTGACCGGCAGCAAAAGCAAGCTCATCTTCAAGCCCCTCCCCGCCGACGACCCCACCCAGCGCAAGCCCGACATCACGCTGGCCCGCAAGCACCTGGGCTGGGAGCCCAAGATCAAGCTCGAAGATGGCCTCGTCAAAACCATCGAAAGCATGCGCAAACTCAAGTTCGAAGACTGGCGCCCACCCACCCCCAACTTCTAAGCCAGCCATCGCATCCCCAAACTGTCTTCCCACCAACGCCGCCCCCGCGGCGTTTTTTGCATCCACCCAATGCCCAATCCCCAATGCCCAATGCCTTTTTCCATTTCTCCCCCAATGCCCAGTCCCCAATCCCCAGTCCCTTCTTATACTCCCCTTCGTGTCGCTAACTATGTGGTGTCCCTTAACTCTCGAGGTGGCCCATGGCACAGCATGATTCTTCTGCACGGCCAACCCAGCGGCTTTCGCCAGGTGTTGATGTCAGCGGGGGCGTCGTCGAAGTGCTTGGTCCGTCGCGCGGAGCCAAGTCTCTCGATGAGGTGCGCGTGTTCAGGCTCGATCAGCCCATTGTCATTACCATCGACGGCCCCGCAGGCACCGGCAAAAGCACCGTCGCCCACCGCCTCGCGCGACGCCTTGGACTCGACATCCTCGACACCGGCAGCATGTATCGCACCGCCGCCGCCATCGCCATCGACAGCAAAATCGAACTCGACCAGCACAAGCGCCTGCTCGAAGTCGTCCGCGCCTCGCACATGACTTTCAACTGGAAAGCCCAGCCCCCCGAAATCATCGCCTTCGGCAAAAGCTACGCCCGCCGCATCCGCGAACCCGACGTCACCGCCGTCGTCAGCCAATACGCCGGCGTTCGCGAACTGCGAGATCTTCTGGTCGGCATGCAACGCGAAATCGCCAAAGACCACCCCCGCATCGTGAGCGAAGGCCGCGACCAAGGCAGCATCGTCTTCCCCAACGCGCAAGTCAAGATCTACCTCGACGCCAGCGCCGATGTCCGCGCCCGCCGCCGCAGCGAACAACTGAAGCGCGAGCAAAACGTCGACACCGACGTCAACAAACTCCGCGCCGAAATCGAAGCCCGCGACGCCAACGACAAATCCCGCCCCTTCGGCGCCCTCGTCTGCCCCAAAGACGCCGCCGTGGTCGACACGTCCGACCTCGACCTCGACCAGGTCATCGACCGCCTCTACGAAATCGTCCGCGAAAAAGCCCGCGTCTAACTCTTCCACCAAGTACGTCGGCTCTCCGAGCCGACCTCTACTCCTCCTACCCACACTCCAGCCACCAACCGCGACGATCTGCGCATCACCCACCCGCCGCCGACTCACGCCTGTCCCGCACTCACAACACCCCAGACAAC
>VYLN01000073.1_pt1 | contig 23504 bp, 19 predicted proteins | sample 5109471 | NCBI WGS metagenome assembly VYLN01 (sample SAMN12291806, study PRJNA351875) | freshwater metagenome | isolation source: freshwater lake | place: USA: Michigan, Lee Lake | collected 2013-08-06 | reverse complement strand
CAGAACAGAGTAAATCTGTTAAGGCAGGTGCGAAACCCCGCAAGGGAAAGAAGCAGAAACCTAAATCGTGAGGTTTGGGAATCACCGTCCGTTTTACGGCGGTGAGGATGTCAAAGTTTCCCAATCTTGATCGCTATCAATTAACAGTAAATGATTCTCCTAACTTTGATAAATTGATATAATTGCCGGTGGCTATCTTTTGCCGGTAGCCATCAAGCAAAAATCGGCAACCCCGAAAATCCCGCAAGTCTTCTCTTAATTGGGAACAATTTGCCGAAAAGTAACCGGACGCAGATAACCTCGAACTCTCACCGATAAGGGACTTGCGTAAAAATAAGCTGCTAGCTAGGAGGGTAGAACCGTCACATCCCATTTGGGTGAAGCTTCAGAACGCTGCCAGAAAGGTTGCAATTGTTCTAGTTCTTTAGCCAAAACCTTCATACCTTTTTCATAAGTTCCTTCTAGCAAATGCACTAGAGGCTTTATGCCCTTCCGAGTCATGTTAGAAGCCCAATTAAGAGCCGCATCAATTGAACCCAAAATTGCCCCAATAGTTCTCTAAGACTGCCCAACACCGTTCAATTGGATTATATTTACTATGGCATTTGCGGATAGTAGATGAGCCGTATTTGCCACGGCGTTTTTCAGGCAAAGTCTACCATTCTTTTGATAAATTGGCTGCGGTTGCTGCCAGTGGCGGCTCCTGGTGTCTAAATCAATGACTAATTCTTCTAACCCTGGATAGATTGTTGATTTTCTTGCCACCACAACTCTAAACAATCGGCCATGCTGTAGAATTAGCTTGACAAAAGTGAGACAAGGCCAAAGACTCTCTCGAAATGCAGTTAAATAATTGGATGGCGACCTAAAAATATGAGTGAATTAACTATTCGTCCAGCTAAAATTAGTGGTGTCATCCCAGATTCGATCGCCGCCGAGGTGGGTTTTGAAATCGGGGATGCGCTCCTCTCTATCAATGGTAATCGTCCCCGGGACTTAATCGATTATCAATTTTTATGTGCCGATGAATTTTTAACCCTAGAAGTGCTTGATAGTCAGGGCAAAACTCACCGGATAGAAATCGAAAAAGATTATCATGAAGACTTAGGTTTAGAGTTTGAAACTGCCCTTTTTGATGGCTTAATTCAGTGCAATAATAAATGTCCTTTTTGCTTTATCGACCAACAACCAGAGGGCAAAAGAGAAACTTTATACTATAAAGATGATGACTATCGCTTAAGTTTTCTCTATGGCAGTTATTTAACCTTAACTAATCTCACCTCAAAAGAATGGCAGCGGATCGAAAAGATGCACATATCACCGCTTTTTGTGTCCGTTCATGCCACGGAACCCGATCTGAGAATTCGTCTCTTAAAAAATCCCCGCGCTGGTCAAATTTTAGACCATTTAAAATGGCTACAAGCCAGACAATTACAAATTCATGCCCAAGTGGTAGTTTGTCCCAATATTAATGATGGAATTCATCTCGAAAGAACCCTGTTAGATCTGGTTTCTTTTCATCGGGGAGATATTCCCTGTGTGGAGTCGATTGCCGTAGTTCCCGTGGGATTAACCCGCTTTCGTCCCCAAGAAGATGAATTAATTCCTGTTAGCCAAGAAAAAGCGCGAGAAGTGATCGAACAAGTCCAAACTTTACAGAAACAATTTTGTCAAGAATTTGGCAGTAATGTGGTGTGGTTAGCCGATGAATGGTTTTTAATTGCCCGAGTCGATTTACCACCTCAATCTCACTACGAAGACTATCCCCAAATCGGTAACGGAGTTGGCTCGATTCGTCAATTTATTAGGGATTTTCAGAAGACAGCAAAGAAGTTATTACCTGCTCAAATTACTCCATCTAGACGATTGATATGGGTAGTGGGAAATGCGGTAGAACAAGCCTTTCAACCCCTAGTTAAACAGTTAAATAATCGGCGGGGTTTAACCGTGGAATTAGTGGCTTTAAATAGTGATTATTGGGGACAGGAAATCACGGTTACGGGTTTATTAACCGGGCAAGATATTCTCAAAGGATTACAAGGTAAAAATCTTGGGGATGGGGTTTTATTACCCTCCCTCATGCTCAAGCATGGGGAATCGGTATTTTTAGATGATCTCACCCTAGAAACTGTTATTAATCAGTTGGGAGTCCCTATTTATCCAGTCCTGGGAGTGGAGGAATTAATTAAAACTTGTCTTACTCTCAATCCCTTGAACAAATCCTAATCTTGAAAATAGACAATTATCAGTAATCGGTGATCAGATTTGAGTTTTTAGTGAGCGGTATTAAGTAGGGTCTGCTGAAAAAGTTTTTCGGTGGGGGTAGGGTGTGGGGTGTGGGGTGTAGGGTGTAGGGTTTTACCGATTTTGAGGTAGTCAGTTACCTAATTTTCAGGGAAAAAGTACCTGAATTTTACCCCCGATCACCCCCAGGTCCGGCACTTTTTGAGGTCAAAAAAGTCTAAAAGCCTTATCCAACAAAGTTTTTAGATTTATTCAGCAAGCCCTAAGTAGAAAATTGCCGTTTTCTTGGCACTGATTACTGATTACTGATTACTGATCACTGTCTTAGCCGATTTCCACATTACCTGTCCCTTGAAACATCAGCCAAGAGAGGAAAAAATTAGCCACAAAAATCGCTAACAAAGAAGTTACCACAGCCGTGGTAGTAGATTGACCAACTCCTTTAGCACCGCCGGTGGTGGTTAAACCCCAACTGCAACCGATAATAGCAATTAAAACCCCAAAAATTAGGGACTTTAACATAGAACTAATTAAATCCCATGTTTCCAGAAAATTTTGGGCTGATTGTAAGAATAGGGAATAGGAAATACCGTAAAGACTATCGGAAATAAATAAACCACCGAGTAGGCCAGTGACTAAAGAGATAATAGTGAGCAGGGGTAACATTAAACTACAGGCAATCACCCGGGGAATGACCAAATAATCGATCGGATCGGTTTTTAAAATATATAAAGCGTCAATTTGTTCTGTTACTCGCATTGTACCAATTTCGGCGGCAAAAGCCGAGCCAACTCTCCCCGCCACCACCACCGCGGTTAAAACCGGGGCTAATTCTCTTGTTAAAGCCAAGGAAAGGACTCCCCCAACAAAACTACCCGCCCCAAAAAAAATAAATTCTCTGGCTACCTGAATAGTGAAAACCATACCCACAAAAGCAGCCGTAATTAGGGCAATTGTCAAGGATTCTGGCCCAACAATACTCATTTGTTCAAGAGTATTACGCCGGTGGATTTTGCCATTAAGAATATGTAAAAAAGTTTGTCCCGCTAATAAACCAGCAGCCCCCAAACGCTGGAACCATAAACTTAAACCACCGGCAGCATCACTTTTTCTTGGCATTTGTCGAGGGACTATCGCTAAAATCTAACTTATTATAGGCGAGAATTCCCTCTGATTATCCCTCGATTGTTAGGACTTGGTTTGATGCCACTCGATCGAGGGATAACAAACCATGGTTTTGCGCTTCTGGCAGGGGATAATAGAATTGTCTAGTAGTCGTCAGCTATCAACCCTGATTCTTTATCCATGCCAGATTTAGCGAAAATTATCCTGAGAAACCATAAAATTGATGCTGTTAAACGATTCCATCCTTGGATATTTTCCGGAGCGATTAAAGAGATGGAGGGGGAAGTCAAAGAGGGTGCTATCGTGGAGGTTTATAGCGATCAAGGCGAATATCTAGCCACTGGACTGTATAATCCTAGCAATATTGCCGTTAAAATTCTTTCTTTCCAAAAAGTCAGCGATATTGCTCAATTATTTCTCGAAAAATTCCAGAATGCCTATCAGCTGCGGCAACAAATCGGTTTAGTCGATAACCCGAAAACTAACTGTTATCGCTTAATTAACGCTGAAGGAGACGGTTTACCCAGTTTAATCGTCGATTGGTACAATGGCACGGCGGTTATTCAAGCTTATTCCCTAGCTTTATACCAACGTCTCGATCTGATTGTCGATTGCCTGAAAACTATCTACGCTGACAATTTACGGGCAATCTACGATAAAAGTGCCGCAGTTTTGGCGAAAAGCGCCCATATCTCCGAAAATAAATACTTATTTGGTCAAAAAAACGGCAATGAGGTGTTAGAATCCGGCCATCGCTTTATTATTGATTGGGAAAAAGGACAAAAAACGGGATTTTTCCTCGATCAAAGGGAAAATAGAGCAATATTAGCCCAATATTGTCAGAATAAACGGGTTTTAAACACTTTTTCTTATTCTGGCGGCTTTTCCGTCTATGCTATGCAAGCGGGGGCTGCCCTAGTCCATTCCGTTGATAGTTCCCACGGTGCGATCGATCTTACCGAAAAAAATATCGCCCTGAATAATCTCGGTGAAGTTCCCCATCAATCCTACAGCGCCGATGTTTTTAACTTCCTGCGCGACTGTCAGGAGGATTATGATCTGATTGTCCTCGATCCCCCCGCTTTTGCCAAAAGTATCCAATCCCGTCATCAGGCGGTTATGGCTTATAAAAGATTAAATTACCAAGCTTTCCAGAAAATTCGCCCGCAAGGTATTATTTTCACCTTTTCCTGTTCCCAAGTGGTTAACGAAGAACATTTTCAGGGTGCTGTCATGGCTGCCGCCATTGAATCGGCTCGCCCAGTGCGAATTTTAGCACGTTTAAGCCAACCGGCCGACCATCCCACCAGTATCTATCACTCGGAAGGTTCCTACCTGAAAGGATTGGTTTTAGCGGTGGATTGATGGAAAATTAAACGATTACCATCCGGATCATAGATGTAGATTTCCGGACCGTGGGAAGCCTGGCTAATTTCTCCCCTAGCACCATAGCCGATTTCGCTCAAATGCTCGAGGGCTTTTTCGAGACTCTCCACCTCGAAACAAATGCTCATGCCACTGCCCCTAGAATCGCTAAATTCGTCTCTGTGGGACTCTTTAGGGCAAAAAAGACCTAATTTAAGGTTAATTAGCCTAAATTCCGCATAAACGGCGGCAAGGTAGGGGTTTGGTTCCTGTTGCAACAGTTGACGATAAAACTGCACCGAGCGATCGAAATTACTCGTTCCTAGGGCAATAAAAGCTTCTGTGTAATTGAATGGACTATCGGGGGGGTTATTCATTGGGGTTGGGGATTAGGAGATGGGAGATTGCCCAAAAGATCTACTTCAGTGCGGTGAGGATGTCAAGTCCGTTGTACTGCCAATAGTAGTCGCGTCCATTGCCAGACTTTCTATAGCAAAGACCAAGGTGCTTAGGACAATCCATCGCTGAAACCCTGTTCAGATAAGAGTTTGAAAATTGAAAGCGTCCTAAATAACCGATTATTTGCTATATCTCCCTCGGTAGTAAGCTCTTTAAAATACCTATGGTTTGCTGAATAAATATAAAAACCTTGTTGGGTAAGACTTTTAGACTTTTTTGACCTCAAAAAGTGCCAACCATTGGAGTGATCGGGGGTAAAATTCAGGTACTTTTTCCCTGAAAATTAGGTAATTGACCCCCTCAAAATCGGTAAAACCCTACACCCCACACCCCACACCCCACACCCTGTCCCCACGAAAAACTTTTTGCCGCAAACCCTACCTATATCTGCAAGTCCTCTGGGACCATTTCCATCGGATCGAGGATCACCCTGAGCGTTCATCCGATCGAGTGATTTTGAGGAAAAAGTGTTAAAAAAGATTGCTGTTTGTAAAGACAACTGTTACCGTGGGTTCAAGAGTGCGCTTTGAAGGAGGAAAAACCCCATGCACCCTAACCTATCCATCTATCCCTCGATTGCTTCGCTACTTATGTAGGGCATGGATGCACAAATCAAAGATTTCAGAAGCAAAACCAATAAATTCCCGTACTGTTGCTTAAAACAGGAGTTTGATCATGAAATTACAGGGAAAAACAGCCCTAGTCACGGGGGCATCCCGGGGCATTGGACGAGCGATCGCCTTAGAATTAGCCCGACAAGGTTTAAGCAGAATTGTGATTGTTGCCAGAGATCAAGAGCGATTAGAAAAACTAGCCAAAGAAATTGAGTCCCTAGGGGTCATTGCCACACCTTTAGCCCTGGATTTAACCGAAAATGACCTTGTTAGTCCTGCAATTATCCGCGTTTGGCAAGAATGCCGTGGCATCGATATCCTCGTTAACTGTGCCGGTATTGCCCATCAAACCCCCTTTCTGCGATCGCGATTCTCGCAAGTGCAAGCAGAAATATCTTTAAATCTGATCGCCATGTACACGGTTACTCGCTTAATTGCCCGCCGGATGGCAATTAGGGGACAGGGAACGATTGTCAATGTTTCCAGCATGATGGGTAAAATTGCCGCTCCTAGCTTCGCTACCTACTCGGCCACCAAATTTGCCATTTTGGGTTTTAGTCAAGCTCTCAGGTCGGAATTACGGGAACACAACATCAAAGTTGTCACCCTCTTACCCTCTTTAACCGATACGGATATGGTGCGAGAATTGCAGTTATTTCGATGGTTAAAACCGATGAGCGCCGAAGAAGTCGCCCAAACCCTAATTACCGGGTTAAATAGGGAAAAAACGGAAATTGTCGTCGGTTGGCAAAGTCATCTAGCTCTTTGGTGCCAAAAATTTGCCCCGAAACTGCTTGAGAAAATTGTCGATTTAGCTTCTCCCTTACGTCAAAGCAAAGGAAAGCGAGGATGGCGAGAAGTGTTTAACTAGGGTTTAATTAAATCTATCAGGGTGAGTCACGCTCACCCTAATCAGCTTAACTAATAGGTAATTAAACGGCTGTCAGGGTTTTTTCTAGAAGTTGTCGGGGAGCTTGAACCGAACCACGACAGTGGATTTCCGCAGAATTATTGGGACTTTCAATCAGTTTAACTTTATCTAATTCGGCTCCTAATTGGCGGATCCGTTCCCCTAATAGTTGAGCGATATGTAAGGCAATATTTTCCGCGGTGGGAACCACTTCGGCAAAGTAGGGAATATCCTTATTTAAAAAAGTGTGATCGAAGGGTTCTACTACCAATTCATCGATCGCTTTTTGTAAATCCCCCAGATCCACAATCATACCGGTGCGGGGATCGATTTCCCCCGCCACGGATACTTCTAGGTGATAATTATGACCATGACCGTTTACCCTGGCGCATTTGCCGTAGATTTCCGAGTTTTGTTCGAGGGTTAATTGCGGTAAAGCCAAACGATGAGCGGCACTAAAATGGGTTTTGATAGTTAAAGTTGCTTCCATATCTTTTCCTTGATATTCTGCCCACAATTCGGGGTGTTCAAATAGTTGAATTTTGACCAATGGTAAATAGGGTGCTAATCTTTGCCAGATAACTCTAGCGATATTTTCTGTGGTGGGTAGGGTTTGCTGAAATTCCGGCCAGACTTGGTTGAGATAGGAGTAGTCTAATTGACTGGTTATCTCTCGTTTAATTACCTGTTTCACGGTGGAGAGATTTTCCACCATGCCATAAAGATTGAGTTCTTTGTATAGGGAGACGTATAATTCGTAATTGTGACCATGACCGGGAAAACGGCTACCAAGACCAAAAAGTCTTTGATTTTCGGCTTCGTCCCATTCTGGTAGATAATAGCGATGGCTGGCTGAGAACCGCGCTCGACGATTGATGATGCAATCCATAAATGTGGGCGATCGATGACTTTGTAAAGTTACGTTAAGAGTAACTGTTTCTAGCATAAACCAGTTTTGTCTCCTCCGGCTTGCGGACCGGAGAAAGTTATCCCTCAATTCCGGCAGGATGCGATCGCAGTGAGCCGATAGTGAGAAAATTTATCTACTTCCTCTAAAGTTTCCCCCTGAGTAATACATCCGGGTAAATCTGGAATTAGTGCCGTTTATCCGTCTTCTTCTTCAGTATAAATTGAAATCGGATATTTAAGAGATAAAAAGTATTCTAATATTGGTGGTTCCATCGATAGGTCTAAATAGGTTTGACTAAATCGCCAACTTGAGCATTATCAAAAGGTTTTAATTCATCGGATTCTACCACTTCAGATTTATAACTGCTCAATGCAAAAGGAGTATTTTCTATTCTTTTTCTATAAGTTTTTTTCTGCTCGGTTTCAATTATAGATATTTTATCTTGAACGAAAATTACTCTTCCCGTATAATTCGAGAAACCCTAAAGATTCCCCAGTATGCGGATCTAATATTTCTTCGTCATCGATACGATAAACCATCATTCTTTGACCTTCTCGAATTCCGTTCTGTTCACCTCTATTCATTACTAATTTATAGTCGTCAATAACTTTGACAACTTTGGCAGGAAAAGTTCCTTTAGGAGATAAAATGGGTTTTTCGGCTACATTTTCCATAATGATTTATCTTTGGTATAAATCTGGTTAATATTAAATATTATCGCTCTTAGGGCGCAATAGCTATAATTTAAACTTATATTTGTCAGGATTTAATGATAAGGTCGGTCAATTGCCTTGATCATTAATAGTACCAATGTAGGAGCTATGTATTATAACTGCAAAAAAGGGGTTGAGTGTGATAATTTCTTATAAATTCAAAAAATTGCTATGATAAAATGCTAGAATGAAGGGGTGAACATAACTTAAACGAGGGTGTTATGGTAAAAAAATACTATCGTGACATTTCTTCCCAAAATTACTCTATTCCTAGACGGTACTTTATGGATGGTCTGGTCTCAGTTCTAGATATAGGAGGGACTTATCGTGCCAATCTAGATTATCGTTGTCGTGTTCGTGTGGGCAAAAAAGTACATTTGAATCCAGATGCTGCCGCAATTCAGTCTGATTGGATGAAGACGGGATTAGATATTGACAATGCAATTTGTGAATATGGGGGAAAGTTGTCTCAAAATGTCCGACGAAAGTAAAAAGTCAGAAGACTGGGATAATAGTGAGCTAGTTGAAAGACCTTTAGAGTCCATAGATGAAATATTAAAAGATGAGACTATTGATCAGTCAACTAAAATCTCGATTCTCCTGGGACGAATAAACAAAAGCATAACCTTCTATGGACCGATTCCTCATCCAACAATTCTAAAAGGATATGAAGAAGTTTTGCCCGGCAGTGCTGATAGGATTTTGTCTATGACGGAGAAAGAAGGTGAACATCGAAGAAAGATAGAAACAGAACTGGTAAAAAACGATAATATCCGCTCTTATCTTGGACAAATTGCCGGTTTTACGATTGCGATAGTTGGTTTAGGTGGCTCTATTTATCTGGGGATTAATGATAAAGTTTGGGCATCTGGAATTATGGGTGCGGGTACTTTAACAGGTTTGGTGACGGTTTTTGTTAAAGGGGATAAAGAGAGAAGAATTCAGTCCGAACAAGATGATCAAGACAAGTGATTCAAATACTGTAAGTTTTTCCTAGACAAAAATGGTAGAGAAGCGATATTTTGCCTCTCTACCTTGAGGTATTTTACTAGATCAATTACTCGATTCCTTCGATACGGTCCTCCACTTCTTGATAAAGTTCCTGTAAGCGGTCTAAATTCGACTGGGAAGTTTCCCAGTAACCGCGACCATTAACTTCTAGCAGGGTTCCCACCATCTTGCGGAAAGAATTAGGATTGAGATTCATCAGACGCTGACACATTTCCTCATCTTGAATAAAGGTGGTGTTGACATCTTCATAAACCCAATTATCCACCGCGTCAGCAGTTGCAGACCATCCCATGGTATTAACCAAACGCTTCGATAATTCTCGGACCCCTTCGTAACCGTGATTTAACATTCCCTCGTACCATTTGGGATTGAGTAACTTGGTGCGGGTATCTAAACGGACGGTTTCCGATAAAGTACGCACTTGAGCGTTAGCGGTGGTAGTATCGGCAATATAGGCTGCCGGTTTTTTGCCATCATCCCGTAAACTAGCGACAACTTTGGTGGGATCCGAGTCGAAATAGTGGGAAACATCGGTTAAACTAATCTCGCTAGAATCCAAGTTTTGGAAAGTTGCCTCGGCAGTTTTTAAGGATGCTTCAAACAACTGACGATTATCGGCCATCATCCCGGGATTATCGGAATCGAAAGCAAAACCCTTGCGGTTGAGATACATATTCTGTAACTCTTTTTCGTCTTCCCAACTGCTATTTTCCACCGCGAGATTGATGTTAGAAGAATAGGAACCGGAAGCATTAGAAAAGATGCGGGTGGCTGCCTGTCGAACCGTTAAACCCATTTCTTTTGCTTGTTCAATAGCGTGTTTGCGGACATAATTCATCTCCATCGGTTCGTTTGCTTCCGCGGCCATTTTTACACCTTGGTCAAGCAAGTTCATCTGATTGATAAATAAATCCCGGAAGACACCGGAACAGTTGACCACCACATCAATGCGCGGTCTTCCCAACTCCTCTAGGGGAATTAATTCCAGTTTATTCACCCGTCCTAAAGCATCGGGAACAGGACGAACTCCCACCATCCAGAGAATTTGTGCTAGGGATTCCCCATAGGTTTTGATGTTATCGGTTCCCCAGAGAACACAAGCGATGGTTTCGGGATATTTACCGCCATTATCCAGTTTTTGCCGTTCTAACAGACGATCTACCACGATTTTAGCCGATTTTACCGCCGCTAGGGTCGGGATAGACTGGGGATCTAAAGCGTGGATATTTTTACCCGTCGGTAAAACTCCGGGGTTACGGATGGGGTCGCCACCGGGACCTGGAAGAACGTATTCCCCTTCTAATGCTTTTAATAGGGCCCCTAATTCATTATCAGCACAGACCTGTTCTAAACAAAATTCTAGGTATTCAAACAGGGGTTTTAATGCGACCGGATCAACTTTTGGATAACCCATTTCCTGTAAAGTTTCGATCCAAGGCGATTTCTTGCCTATATTCAAGAAATTCAGCTTAGAAAGCATCGATACCCGACCTTCTGCGTCGGTTTGGGATTTGACTAAAGCGGAAACGGCAGCGCGAGTCGCGAGGGTGATGTTTTGCAGTAATTCCACATCTTCTAACACCCCTCGATCGCTATTGCGATAAACTTCCTCTATATCCCGGCCAATGCTGTTGGCAATAATTCGGGGTAAGGAGAGTAAACCGTCTTCTTCCCGGTCTAAACTGGCAATATTGACTAAAGTTGCGATCGCTTCGAGCGCCGAGGGGGGTTTCCCGATAACGTGAAGTCCGCAGGGAAGTAAGCGCGATTCAATTTCCATCAGTTTGCGATAGACGGAACCGACGATATTATCCCGTTCTTCTTGACTGAGATGGGCGGTGTCACCATCAGGTAAACTTATATCCTTGTCGAGATTTACCAATAAACATTTATCGACAATGGTATTGACAATTTGCACCCCACGCCCACTATCTTTCAGGGTTTGGTAGGAACCGATCAACTCGCTCAGTTCTTTTAACCCTTTGTAGAGTCCGGCATTTTCTGCGGGGGGAGTGAGATAGGAGATAGTTTCCGCATAACTGCGACGTTTAGCGATCGTCGCTTCGCTGGGGTTATTAGCGGCATAATAGTAGAGGTTGGGAATCATCCCGATGAGGTTATCGGGGTAGCATTCTCCAGACATTCCCATCTGTTTCCCCGGCATAAATTCTAGGGATCCGTGGGTGCCAAAATGGAGAACTGCGTCTGCTTTCCAGACTTGATTGAGATAGGTATAGTAGGCTGCAAAACCGTGGTGGGGACTAGCAGAACGAGAAAATAGCAGACGCATGGGATCCCCTTCATAACCGAAGGTGGGTTGAACCCCGATAAAGACGTTACCGAATTCTTTCCCGTAGATTAAAAGATTTTGTCCATCACTGTTGAGATGTCCGGGAGCTGGTCCCCAATTTTCCTCTAAACGGACGGAATAGGGGGTTAAGCGTTCGTATTCGGGTACGGACATCCGATAGGCGATATTTAGCTCCGGACTATGGTATTGTGCTTGAGCATCATGGATTACCGCTTCCATCAGTTCTCGGGGAGATGCGGGTAAGTCCTGCAAGTCATAACCGTTATTTTGTAACGCTTGCATCACTTCGTAGATGGAACCGAACACATCTAGATAGGCTGCGGTTCCCACATTCCCTTTATCGGGGGGGAAACTAAAGACGGTGATGGCGACTTTTTTGTTTAGTTTCGGTTTCTTTCTTAGAGTAGCCCATTTTAGCGCCCGTTGAGCGATCGCTTCTACCCGATCCTGTAAGGCGATCGCTTTACCCGTGGCCCCATCCCGGCCTGATAATATAATAGGTTCGATCGCACCGTCTAATTCGGGAATGGCAATCTGTAGCGCTACTTGAATCGGGTGTAACCCTAAATCGCTTTCTTCCCATTCCTGGGTGGTTTGGAAAACTAGCGGTAACGCGCACATATAGGGACGATTGAGACGTTTTAAGGATTCTATCGCTTTCGGGTGATCTTGTCGCGCTGGACCTCCCACTAAAGCAAATCCCGTCAGGGAAATTACCGTGTCAACGATGGCAACCGCTTCCACTCCTTTTAAGCTTTTATCCCAGAAGTATTCTTCTACGGGTTTGGAAAAGTCTAATCCCCCGGCAAAAACGGGAAGGACTCGCGCACCCATAGACTCGAATTCCTGCACAAGAGCGACATAATGAGCGTCATCCCCAGTAACGAGGTGAGTTCTCTGTAAAATTAAGCCAACACAGGGAGCTAAGGGGTCTTTTAAGTCATCGGCAATATCACTGCGGTTATTGTACCAAGCGAAGTATTCCTTGACATCCTCGAACATTTTCATGGATAAAGGATGCCAGATACCGAGATCTGGATAAACTACCGGTTCTTTGTAAACTACGCTGTCATCCTTGTTATCGAAGACGTACTTATCGGCCAACATTAACAGGAAGTTCTCTAAATTTTCTGCGGAACCTCCTAGCCAATACTGGAAACTTAACATAAAGTTGCGCGCATCCTGAGCTTTTTCCATGGGGAGGTATTTCAGGACTTGCGGTAAGGTTCGCAATAACTTTAACATCGCATCTTGGAAACCAGCGCCGGAGTTTTCCTTGCGCTTTTTCATAAAGTTAGCGATGACACTCTTGGACTGTCCCAATTGGGCCATGGAAAAGCTGCCTAATTTATTTAAGCGCATTACCTGGGGCATGGAGGGAAAGACGATCGCCGCGTCTAATTTATCCCGATGGGGACTGACAGCGGCCACAACTTTATCGGCTAAATCTTCGATAAAGATGAGAGAGGCAATGAAAATATTAGCTCTGGCTATATCCTCTTGAAAATTGCGATAATTTTCCCCATCGCGCAGTTCTTCGATTAAATAACCACTAATTTCGATCGCTAGTTTCGGGTTGTTAGCGTTGATTTCCCTGACCGCACTACTCAGCGCACTTTGGTACTGAGGCTCTAGCACGACATAGACCACCTTGACCAGCGATCGACCATTCAACCCGTCGGGAACTATGTGACGAATGGTGGACTTGACGTGAGTGAACATATATGATGGTTCTCCTTAGGATTGCTGAGTCTGGTATGAAGGGATTTTCGTCATCAGATGACGATCGCCCTTTGTTTAAGGTATTTAGATATATGTTTCTGTTTTGTATCAGAAAATGTAACCCCAATGAGCATTTACTCTGGGTTTTGACACAATTCGATAAATATCTTGCCAGATTTTGTAACAGATGGTAAAGAGCTTTCTGAGTAACTGCTCAGGCTTTTATTTACAAAAATTAATATTTAATCTATTGACTTTTTTAATAAAAAGTGGTAGAAAATGGCAGCTCGGACGAGATGTCGCTGTTATAGTCGTTTCCAATAAGTTTGAGACAAGCGTTGCCGATTCAAAGAATGATCAGCAACGCCAGATTTCGATCGAATGCTTCAGAAATGATTAACGATCTCTGACAATAAATTCCCAGCCTTCGGGCATTTTCGTACCTTCCAGGTTAGCACGCCTCAGGTTAGCACCGCTCAGGTTAGCACCCCTCAGGTGAGCACCGCTCAGGTTAGCACCCATCAGGTGAGCACCGCTCAGGTAAGCATCGCTCAGGTTAGCACCGCTCAGGTTAGCACGGTTCAGGTCAGCACCGCTCAGGTCAGCAGCCATCATGATAGCACGCCTCAGGTCAGCATCCATCAGGTCAGCATCCCTCAGGTCAGCATCCATCAGGTTTTTATCACCGCGCATCGCCTTCATTAGATCGGATCGATTAGCCATAGTCTTCTCCTTAATTTAGGGTATATGAAAGGATTAATTCAACGAGCAGACAGTCATAGACAAGGTTCTCTGCTGATTGCTACGTCTTTTGTAATGTAATGTACTACAACAATCTATAAAAATCAATGATGGGAAAAGTCAGAAGCCCATTAGAAGTAATGCAATGAGACAGATGTTTAGGAATCAGGAAAATGACGAGAATGGCATCCGTCAAATCTTCAAACAAGCGTAGATCGAGTGACGGATTTTATCAACCAGCGACCGCGAAAATCCTTTGACTATCGCACGTCTTAAGTACCTAGACTTAGGAGTTAAGCGTACTATTAAAAACGGATTTAGTATAACTAGGTTAGAGGTTTACTCAAAATTGTGTCAATGACTGATACTAAATCCAGTTATTAAAAACTGATTATGTATTCCCCCTTTTGCATGAGTAGAAAAGGGGTTTCTCGGAGAAACCCCTTTTCTGTCTCGGAATTGGGCTCTTCTGGTTTCTGTGTGGAAACGAGGTCTATACTGATAGAATATCCGCAAAATAGTCCTAAAAGTCTTGCCCAATAAGCACTTCAGGATTCCATAAGCCAAAATTATCACACAAAGTCGAGAAGAGCCGGAATTGATCATTGCTAATTCAATTCCATCGTCTCGGAGTCTCCCCAAAACGAAACCCTGATAACTCACCATTAAGATAATTGCTATATGTAGGTAGGCGTTAAAAATTATCAGATGTCCCCCTTATTAAGGGGGGATTAAGGGGGGATCCCCCCGCCTATCGGCACCCCCCTTATTAAGGGGGGCAGGGGGGATCGAACCTAAAATCCATTTTTAATTTAATTATAACCACCTACTTATGTAGTAGAATACAATGAGAAATACCAGTTAAACCCAGCAGATTATAACTCTGACAGTTAATGTGTGTTAGTAGGTGATAAACCCTATTATTTTCAGTAATAGATCGACAATGTTTTTTAATTGGATAACTTTACCTTATTTATTAATTAATCCTGTTTTAATTCCCTTGAGTATAGCTCGATCGGAAACTATTCTTGCTCAAGAAGTCAGCGATCCTAATTATCAAAAACTGGTGCAGTACGCTCAAAATCAACAACTCGATCGCCTAGCCATGGCTGATATAATCCAGAATATCGCCACTCAATTTTTAGGAGCAAAATATCAAGCAGGATTAATTGATCGCTCGGCAACAGAAAAATTATTTATCTCTTTAAAAGAGTTTGATTGTGTCCTCTTTGTGGAAACAGTTCTCGCTTTGAGTCACAATTTTGCTTTAAAAAATTATCAGTATTCTGCTTTTAGTCAGCAGGTCTTAAATCAACGTTATCGCCACGGTATTATCGACGGTTATTGTAGTCGTCTGCATTACTTTTCCGATTGGATTAATGACAACCAAAAACGAGGTAATCTAGAAAATATTACTCAAAAATTAGGTGGAATTACTCTTGACAAAAAGCTCAACTTTATCAGCAAAAATCGCCCTCTATATCCCCAGTTAAAAACTCAAAGTAATTACGATTGTATTCAACAGGTAGAAAAGCAATTAGAAAGCTTATCCTTAACCTATATTCCCACCGCTAAGATTAAAGATATTTATCCACAACTGCAAGCTGGCGATATTATCGGTGTCGTGACTAATATCGCTGGTTTAGATACCACCCATACCGGTCTAGTTTATCGCTTTCCTGACGGCAAAATTGGCTTAATTCATGCCTCTCCTGCGGGTCAAGTTACCATTGCTAAAGACCTAGAAAAATATATCACTAAAGTGGACAAAGCCATCGGTATTTTTGTCGTTCGTTCCCTTGATCCAAGAAATAGGTAGATAGGCAGCGAGGGCAGCAGAAAAAAAATTGTGGTCCCACCCTATTGTTCATCTCAATTTAGGTGTTCAATGTCGGTAATAATCGGTAAAATCACCGTGATCTTTGTGCCTTTTCCTTCCTCACTTTCCAGGTAAATTTGTCCTTTGTGCGCTTCCACACAGCGTCCGACAATGGCTAATCCTAATCCCGTTCCTTGAATATTATCGACATTGCTACCGCGATAAAAAGGTTTAAATAAATTTTCTTTATCTTTGCTGGGAATACCAATCCCTCGATCGACAATTTTAAAGACTACCTGCTCGGATTCAACAATAATCTTAAATTCTACGGGGTTGCCTTGGGGTGAATATTTGAGAGCATTTCCCAGTAAATTTGTCAAGATATGTTTAATTAAATTTATATCCCAAAGTCCTCTTTCTAAGCTGCCTTCAACTTGGAAAATAATTGCTAATTGCGGCTCCGGCTTAACAGTAAAAGATTCTACTAATTTCTGACAATAATCCAGTAAATCCACCAGATCAAATTGACAGTATAATCTCCCGGAATCGGCCCGGCCAATTAATAACACTTCTGTGAGCAATTGATCCATGTCTTTAATGGCCGATCGAATCATGCGAAAATAGCTAACTTGCTGATCTTTTGTCAACCGATCGCGACTTTCTTCTAATAATCCAGCCGAGAGTAAAATTTTATTTAAAGGATTGCGAAAATCGTGGGATAACATGGAAACAAATTCGGTTCTTAACTGATTTAATTCCTGAGCTTTTTCCAGTTGATTAGTACGTTCAATCACGCTCATTTTTAAAGCTTCGTTCGATTCTCGTAAAGCTTCCTCCATCTGTTTTCGCTCGATCGCATAACATAGCGATCGAGTTAAAATTTCTAAACTTACTTCTCTTTTAATTAAATAATCCTGCGCTCCCTGACGCAGTGCTGCCAAAGCTAAATTATCATCATTAGTATTAGTTAAAACCACGATCGGCAATTTCGGAGCCGTAATTAAAAGGGGAGCTAAGGATTCCAAACCCTGACTATCTGGTAAAGTTAAATCTAATAAAATTACATCAAAATTTGTTTGTTGTAACAGAGAAATCGCCTCGGATAATCTTGAGACATTAACCAGATGAAATTCTTTTTTTTCATTACCCTTAAGAATTTCCTTTAATAATCGAGCTTCGGCTAAATTATCCTCGATTAAAAGAACTTTTATATCCTGCGAGAGTCCCATTTTTTAATCAAGAGTTAAAGAGATTTGGGAAGTTAGGGAGTGGGAAGATTTTTCAGTGATCAGTAAACAGTAATCAGTAACCAGTAATCAGTAATCAGTAATCAGTAATCAGTAATCAGTAAACAGTAATCAGTAAACAGTAAACAGTAAACAGTAAACAGTGAAAAGAAAGCTCCGAACTTGCCACTTGATACTACTAACTGAAAACTCAAACCTGATAACTGATAACTGATAACTGATAACTGATAACTGATCACTGATCACTGATAACTCAAACCTGATAACTGATAACTGATAACTGATAACTGATCACTGATAACTGATAACTGATAACTGATAATGATTCACTCCCCGGGTAAAGTAGCGGTTTCTAACCAAAAAGCCTCGATATTTTTGACAATTTTGAACAAATCTTTGAGATTGCGTGACTTGGTTATATAACAATTAACGTGCAGTTCATAGCTATAAAAAATATCCTCCTCGTTGCGAGAAGTGGTTAAAACCACCACAGGAATTCTTTTTAAACTGGGATCGTTTTTTATTTCCGCTAATACCTCCCGTCCGTCTTTTCTTGGTAAATTCAGATCGAGAAGAATCAGATTAGGACGGGGAGAATCGAGATACTCCCCTTCTCGACGCAGATAATCCATAGCGCTGACACCATCCCTAACGATAACTAATTCGTGCGGGACGGTGCTAGTTTTTAATGCCTCTTGAATGAGGCGAATATCAGCTTTGCTGTCCTCCACTAATAAGATAATTTTGTGTGGCACGTCCTCGCCAGCGCTCACGCTCGTCACCTCCTAGGGGAATTGTAAAACAGAAAACCGCTCCTTTGCCTAATTGGGATTCTACCCAAATTCGTCCGCGATGACACTCGATAATTTTCTTACAAATCGCTAAACCCATACCTGTGCCGGGGTACTCGTCGCGGGTGTGCAGTCGTTGGAAAATCACGAAAATGCGTTCGGAAAATCGGGGATCGATACCAATTCCATTATCGGTGACAGAGAACAGCCATTCCTCTTCTTGACGTTGGGCAGCAATATGAATAGTGGGAGTTGCTTTTCCCCGGAATTTAATGGCATTACCGATGAGATTTTGGAACAATTGCATTAACTGGGTTTTATCTGCCATGACAATTGGCAAAGGATCAACGGTGATCATAGCTTGACTTTCTTGAATTCTCCCTTTCAGGTTAGCGAGAGCTTTTTCCAGTGCCAGATTAGCATCGATGGTATTAAACTCTGCCGCCTGCATATCCACTTTCGAGTAAGCCAGCACATCATCTATTAATGTTTGCATCAAACTGACACCTTCGACGGCAAAAGTAATAAATTCTTTAGCATCTTCGTCCAGTTCTTCGGTGTAGCGCATTTCTAGCAACTGCACATAGTTGGCGACTTGATTGAGGGGTTCCTGTAAATCGTGGGAAGCGACGTAGGCGAATTTTTTTAATTCGGCGTTTGATAGTTCCAAATCCCGCGCTAAACGGGCCAATTCATCGGCTTGTTTTAAGATGATATTGACGATCGCTTTTCGTAATTCTAGTGCCGCGTTAATTTCTACTGCTTTCCAGGGTAAAGATTTGAGGCGAACGGTTTCTTTCCAGAGGGAGAAAGATTTACGCGGACAGAGACGAATATCACCATCTATGGCAGTCGTTTCGATCGCTTTACCCGGATCACCACCCCAGTTCACGGTTTGAATTACTTCCGGACGAAACCAGAGGAGATAATTACGTTTAGAAATGGGAATTGCTAGTAAACCACTGGCAATGTCTTTAAACTTACCCGCATCGGCATAAATTCGCGGTAAGGAATTGGTATAGTAAACATCTTCAAGGACGTTTTTTTCTAGCCAAGTAATCAGATAATTTAGTTCTTCTTCGCTCGGTGTTACTCCAATTAAGGTATAATTGCCGCCTAAACAAATAGCGGCTCCTGTAGCTTTAGTTAGATCGAGTAGATTAGGTTTATGGGCAATTAATCCATCAATAAAGTTATTAGCTTCAGCCATATAATCGATTAATTGCAACTGCACAAAGTTTAATTTTACTCGATAGTCATAATCCTCGGTTTCTTCCCGTGCCGATATTTCCGAAAAGATTACTCGTCCCAAAAATTCACAAGCTTTACGGAGTTCGTAGGGTACATATTTGGGGGTGCGGTGATGACAGGCAATAATACCCCAGAGACGTTTATTTTCAATCAGAGAAATGGTTAGAGATGCTCCCACTCCCATGTTATGCAGGTATTCTAAATGACAGGGAGAAGCACTTCTAAGACTGGACAGGGTTAAATTTAAGGGTTGTTGGGTTTCGGGATGAAGAATAGGCACTAGATCGACGGGTTCAGAGGTGGCATCGGGAATCTGTCGAATCCAATTAGCAGTTAATAAATTTCGTGCCGGGAGAGGGATATCGGAAGCGGGATAACGTAAACCGAGATAGGGTTCTAGTTGCTCTATTTTGTCTTCTGCTATCACATCACCGTTATCTTCTTCGTCGAATTTGTATAACATAACTCGATCGAATCCTGTCATTTTTCGCACTTCTTTAACGATGATATTACAGAAATCTTTCAGGCTACGGGTGGCTTCAAGTTTATCGATCGAAGTTTTGGCTAGGTGATAGAATCTCAGGAAAGGAATGTTTTCATAGGAAATAGCTGGTTCTAACTCTAAAATCAGCATTTGTTCGGCGTTGCGGTGGAAAATAGCATCAAAGACGGCAAAATCATCCCCTTTAACCCGCGCCCAAATTTTGGAGGGATTGATAGCATCAAAATCGTTATTTTCTATGGCTGATTTTAGAGGATCGATCTGAAAGGGATCGAAGATTTCCTCTAGGGTTTTACCGATAATTTCCCCCGGAGAAATGCCCAATAAACTGCGGCTATTACTGCTAGTTTGGCTGACTTTTAGCTCCGGTTCGCTGAGAACTAAAAGCACTCCGTGCGGTTGAATTCGGTTATAGAGATGGATCGGTTCCCGTTCGATCGAAGTTGGGTTAATTGTCTCGGTTAGAACTTCCATGTGTATTGCCCCCAGAGGATTTTTGCCAAGTTGAAAACTCTTTGTTTATTAAAACTATTTCTTCTCACTTTCAGGGAGCGATCGAGAATAAATTTACTTCTCTTAATCCCTGGACATCAAAAGTAATAAAACTTTAATTAATCAGTTATCTATCGATCGAGCAGTTCTGTTCATTTTCCTTGATTATAATCAGTTTTTCTGTTGAGAATCTATGGTAATTTGTTAAGAATTAAGAGTTAATGTTACAAGGTACAGATAATTCTTAATAAAAATATATGGTAGTTAAGGGGTTTCAGACCCAAAAATTTCAAGGAACGCACGCTAGAAAAGTAGGCGATCTGCTACGCAGTGCCTTCGGCATCCCACTGTGGTTGTACAATTGATAAGCAAGAACAAATTAAAGAGATAAATCAGTAAACTTGATCGTGTTTTCCAATATCAACTATAACAATTAAAGTTTCTCCTGAATCAGTATCTTGACGAAAAGTAAAAATAATACGGCAATCGTAACTAACAGAACATGACCAATAACCTTCTAATCTACCTGTAAGCTTATGGGATTTTAAAGAGGGGGTGAAGGGATTATCTTCTAACAAATATAGAACCTCTGATACCTTGCTTTGTAGTTGAGGATTTTTGCTGATTAAGCGTTGAAAAGCTCTTTTAAAGCTTTTGTCAGCAACTAATTTCATTCTTCTTCATCCTTTAACAAATAAGCCATTATCTCTTCAGCACTGCCTTTTTTTGCTGTTCCCATTGCTAAAGATTTTAAGGTTTCTTCGCCATTTTTAGCCATCTCCTCACGGCGTTTCTCAATGCGTCTTTTACGAATTAGCTCAAACAAATAATCTTGGTCTTCAATGGATAGACTCTCTACCGATTCGATCAGATCTTGAAAAAATGCGATACTCATTAAAGTTTACTCCTGTTAGTTAACTTTTTTTTTCCGATATGTTATCACAATATAGTCAAGTAGAGTGCGTTAGGCAATCCCTTGTTTTCAGGGAAAAAATCAAGAGCTAAATATCGCCGTAACGCACCACAAAGAAAAGTTTTTGGTGTGTTACGCTACGCTAACACACCCTACTTTTATAATCCGCTATGACGGAGGAGAGGCTCGGTACTGGGTTCGCGACCGCGGAAAGCTTTAAAAACATTCATGGGATGGGAACTTCCCCCCATAGCTAAGACAGTATCGCGAAAACGACGACCGATCGCTTTCACTGCTTCTTCGTTATCTAATCCCACTTCCTCGAAAGCGGCAAAAGCATCGGCGCTGAGGACTTCTGCCCATTTATAACTATAGTAACCCGCCGCATAACCGCCGGCGAAAATATGTCCAAAAGAACATAAGAAAGCATCTTCCGGTAGAGGAGGAATTATCGTCGTCGTCGCTGCTAAACGCTGTCTGACTTGTTTAGGAGTTTCGCTGCCATTCGGTTGATAACGATGGTGTAATTCCAAATCTACTAAAGACAAATGTAACTGACGCAACATGGCCGAACCACTCATATAATTCTTAGTTAGGAGCAGTTTTTGGTAGTAATGTTCGGGGAGAGTTTCGCCAGTTTCGTAGTGTTTGGCCATACTCATTAAAGTAGGGCGATCATAACACCAATTTTCCATAAATTGACTGGGCAATTCCACTGCGTCCCACTCAACGTTATTAATACCCGCCGCGCCGGAATAATCCACAGTGGTTAACATATGCTGTAAACCATGGCCAAATTCGTGAAAGAGGGTAGTTACCTCCTCAAAGGTCATTAAACTGGGTTTTCCATCTACTGGAGGCGTTTGATTGCAGATTAAATAAGCCACAGGTAAACGCACCTCGGCACTGGTTTTGGCGCGACCGATACAGACATCCATCCAAGCGCCGCCGCGTTTTTCGGCGGGACGACTGTAGGCATCGAGGTAGAAATAGGCGATTTTTTCGCCCTTTTCGTCGTTAATCTGGAAATAACGCACATCGGGATGCCAGATAGGTGCTTTACCGTCAGCGGCGATAATTTCTACCCCAAAAATCCGTTTAGCGAGGCTAAATATGCCTTCTAAAACCCGTGGTAGGGGGAAATAGGGGCGTAATTCCTCGGCACTAAAGTTAAACTTGGCCTGACGCTGTTTTTCTGACCAATAGGCTATATCCCAATGCTTGAGATCGTCGGTTTCCGCAAAAGTTTTTAAGGCCTCTAAATCCTCTTTTGCCGCTTCATAGCTTACTTGGCGCAAATTGTCAAGCAATTTCTCGATTTCATCCACAGAATTGGCCATTTTCCGGGCAAGACTGACCTCGGCGTAGGTACTATAACCTAGAAGATGAGCCTGTTCCTGACGAAGTTGCAAAATGCGATCGATTAAGGGATTATTATCCAATTCTCCCAGATCAGCCCGACTAACGTAGGCTTTATAGAGTTTTTCTCGCAATTCCCGATTATCGCTGTACTTCATAAAGGGGAAATAACTGGGAAAATCGAGGCTAATCACCCAGGGGCCAGTTTCGTTGCTGGCGTTAGTTTCCCCTTGGGCGCGGGCGGTTTGGGCCGCTAAACTAAGGAGACTAGGGGGTAAACCGGCGATATCTTCTGGGGTTGTTAGTTTCAGTTTAAAAGCTTTGGTGGCATCGAGGAGGTTATTAGAAAATTTCGTGGTGATTTCCGCTAATTCCAGTTGAATCGCGTTAAATCTGTCTTTTTTCTCTCCTGCTAATCCCACCCCGGCTAATTGGGCATCCCGCAGGGAAGCTTCGACAATGCGCTGTTGTGCCTCGTCTAATTGCCCCCAGCTTTCCCCTTGACGCAGGGACAAAAATGCCTCATAAATGGGTTTACTTTGGCTTAAACGGCTAATAAACTCGACTACCTGCGGTTGTACGGTTTCGTAAGCTTGACGCAATTCTGGGCTATTTTTTACCCCCATCAGATGACCGATAACCCCCCAACTCCAGCTTAAACGTTCTTCGATCCGGGTGAGGGGTTCGACTAATTTTTCCCAGGTGGGGATAATCTGCGCTTCTAGATCGGTTAATTCTCTGGCCAGTTCCTGCAAAAGTTGCGTCATCCCAGGGACAATCAGGCCGGGTTGGATTTGGTCAAAAGCCGGTAATCCTTGACCGACAAGCAGCGGGTTACTGGTATTCGTCATAATTTTTGGTCTGGAAGGGTGAGTAATTTGTATCTTTTACTACCGCTCAACTAAACTTACTCAAACTTACTTAAAAGTCTGAAAGCTTAGTCATTCGTAGTGGGTCAAGCACTACAGGATTAAACGGCAAACCCTTTATTCCCTGGTCAATGAC
>VYLN01000072.1_pt1 | contig 23601 bp, 10 predicted proteins | sample 5109471 | NCBI WGS metagenome assembly VYLN01 (sample SAMN12291806, study PRJNA351875) | freshwater metagenome | isolation source: freshwater lake | place: USA: Michigan, Lee Lake | collected 2013-08-06 | reverse complement strand
TAATTTTTTCTCTCGATCAGCAGCAAAAGCCAAACAAGCCTTTATATCCTCGGAAGTTAATTCTGAAAAATCCTCAAGAATTTCTGCTTCTGTCATTCCTCCCGCTAAATATTCCAGAATATCGTACACAGTTATACGCATCCCTCGAATGCAGGGTTTTCCGCTTCGTTTTCCAGGTTCAATGGTAATAATGTTTTGGTAACTCATAATGCTTTAATTATTTTCACTTTCCTAATTATATATTATTCGGTAACACAGAATGATAAAGTTGGTGCGTGGGGCGCGGATTGTTAATTTAGGTTTTTTATCAGAGATTATCACCGCAAACACGCACCCTACAAGCTACTCAACCCAACCTACAAGATCGGCGATCGCACTAACGCCCCCTACAAGATCAGCGATCGCCCTTCTTGTAGTGCGATCATACTGTTTTGTTTGAGTAACATTCCTACTCCTAATAATTAAGTAAGGGGAAAGCTTTCTTGCATAAAGACTTCATCAAAAGAACGAGATGGAGGACTATTATCAAAGTTTCTAGAAGCAATTAAGATTGCTGCATATTCTTGAATAATTAAGCGGATTCCGTCCCAATAGTAAGATAAACCTTCATCGTAAACTAATAGAGCATTAGGTAGAATCTCACCCCCATATTCGGAAACAAACCAAAATAAGCCGCAGAGCTTCTGAATATATAAGAGGTCATCTGATCCCGAAACCCTAGCTGCGTTTATCAGAATTTGCTGACCCATGGAAAAAACGACTTGGGCGGCATTGACTGGCACGAATAAACCATCAAGATCAAATCCTCGACCAAGCACCTCAACAGATAGATATTCTGCTCGAAACTGATAATCGATGACAAGTAACTTGAGTAGAACTTCTAGGTCAGACTGCATTTTATCTCACCTTGGAGGACGGGATACATGAAAATGATAATTACCATCTCGCCAAACGGATATTTCTCGTGGTCCTGCCCAAGGTAAACCTCGATGCCATAAATGATAATCCATACGCCAGACTTGGTGCATACCCGGAGGATCTCGTGGAATATCAAGACCTGCTCCAATCAGCCGTCCTGCATATCTAGTCCCACCGGCAATAAGCTTCAAAGATCTTTTCCCAATCTTAAGTGGAGTTGGAATTGTGACCTGGGGTAGCACAGAAGGTTCTGGATTAGGAAGATAAAGAAGAAATCCTCTGACATCAGCACTAGAAACTAGAGCCAAGTATCTAATCCATGTTGGAAAAGCACGAGACATAATTCGTGGGATGTTTTCCATCAGTAGAATGTAGGGTGTGTTAGCGAAAGCGTAACGCACCAATTTGATGATGAAGTTGGTGCGTGGGGCGCGGATTGTTAATTTGAGTTTTTTATCAGAAATTATCGCCGCCTAACGCACCCTACAAGATCGGCGATCGCACTAATACACCAAATTAGCTGAAACAGTTCAGTAGTCCAGTAGGGTGCGTTAGCGAAAGCGTAACGCACCAATTTAATGATGGAGTTGGTGCGTGGGGCGCGGATTGTTAATTTGAGTTTTTTATCAGAAATTATCGCCGCCTAACGCACCCTACAAGATCGGCGATCGCACTTAGATTATATAATTTATAGCATTTTTCTAATACACCAAATTAGCTGAAACAGTCCAGTAGTCCAGTAGGGTGCGTTAGCGAAAGCGTAACGCACCAATTTAATGATGAAGTTGGTGCGTGGGGCGCGGATTGTTAATTTGAGTTTTTTATCAGAAATTATCGCCGCCTAACGCACCCTACAAGATCGGCGATCGCACTACAAGATCTGCGATCGCACTATTTAATAATTCGAGGTATAGCGTGATATAGTTTCGGTAATTGTCCACTTTGCTTTGCAGCTTCAAAAATTAGCTCCCACTCTGCATAGCTAGTTTTAACATAAATTTTTGATCCATAAGAAATTCCTTGAATAGTCGCAAGTTCTATTGCCGCCTCTAATTCGCGTAAAGCCAAGATTTCTGCAAGCCTTGTATTTTTAGCGGCACCAGCAGTAGAATTGCGGAGAATATCATTAACGATATGTTTCAACGCTCCTGATGCCGAACCACCACTTCCAGAAGAAACAAAAAACTTTCCTACGTTCGTATTAAATATAAATTGGGAAGACAATTCAGTTCCTGTAATATTAGGTCCGAGTCCTTGAATTTTCTTTAGATAATTTGCTGCAGTTCCTCCGACTCTCGATAATCTAATGAAATTACCAAATTTCTGAAAAGCATTGATGGCTGTTAATCCAAATCCATAAAAAGCGGCACCTTGAACTCCTCCAATAAAAAAGTTTTCAGCGATTGCACCATAGCTAGTTTCTCCATTTAGATAGCCAATAGAAGCATTTAAAATAGCAGAAATAGCCATACTTGCACTTAACTCTCCCAAAGAGAACAAACCAGTAGGATCAGTAAAATTTATTGGATTATTATTAGCATAAAGGTATTTATGTAATGAAGTTGGCTGTTGCTGCAAACCAAAGAAGCTATCTCGACTTATAAACCGTCCTGTATTAACATCTAAATACCTAGCTCTCAAATAATCCAAACCTAAATTCGGATCGCGTTGTTCCCCTGCAAACAGATACAAATTCTGCGTATTTCCTAACTGCTTAATAATCTCCCCAAACGCTTCATAAGCATAACGATCGCTCACCAAACCATTACTATCCGTTAACGCTCTTGTACTTCCCAATCCATCCACATGATAGAAAGAACGCTGACTATTACGCAGTTGAGAAATTAAATCATGTCCATAAACATAACTCGCTTTAATAATCTTACTCGGTGTATATTCTTGCAACACCTGAGCATAATCGCGGTTTTTATCCACCAAGAAACGAGTTTCTTCACCGTTAACTATTTGACTAATTCTGATACCATCACTATCATATTTATTCGTAATCTCATTCACCCCATCCCCATTATTATCCAGACCAACTAAGCGATTTTCCGCATTCCATTGATAGTTAACTTTATCCGTTCCAGTAGTCTTAGATAGGGTATTACCATTATTATCATAAGTGTAATTAGTTGTTACTCCATTCGTCACTTCTTTCAACAAGCGATCATTCTTATCATACTGATATGTTGTATTACCTTCTCCCGAATCATTGCGGGTTAAACGGTTACTCACTGCATCGTAAGTGTAGCTAATCGTGCGGGTTGTTCCATCAATAACTTCCTCTTCCAAGAGACGATAAAGATCATCATATTCATAATTAGATTTTCGTCCATCTTGTTCAACAACTGTCAGACGATTACCAACCTTATCTAGGGTATAACGGAAACTGTTAATAATGCTAGTGCTATTACTATTTTGCAAGTAAAGTAGTCGGTTTAACAGGTCATAGTCACGGGTTTCTATTGTTCCATTGGGTAGGGTAGTTTTGATCAGATTTCCCGCTAAATCATAAGTATAGGTTGTTACCCCATTACTGGAATCTGTGACTGCTTTCAGGCGATTTTGCTCATCAAAAGTATAGCTAGTTTTACCAGAAGGAATGTTAACAGAAGTGCGGTTTCCTGCTGCATCATAGGTGTATTCAATTTTCACCCCATCAGGATCGAGGCGAGATAACAGGCGATTGCGGCTATCATATTGATAGGTTATTGTCCCATTACCATCGGTTTCTGTGGCTCGTTGACCTGTCAAGGTATAAGTATAGATAACTTGTTCATTATTGGGTAAAGCTTTCTTGATTAGTCGGTTGCGTTCATCGTAGATAAATGTGATAATTTCACCGTTAAAATCAGTGGTACTAACAATATTACCTACTTGGTCATATTGGGTGGTAGAATGCTGATTTAGGGGCAATTGGGTAGCAATTCGGCGACCTATACCATCATATTCATACTTAGTAATATTAGCCTTGGCATCTTTTTGAGTAATGAGATTCTCTAATTCATCATAACCGTATTCAGTGCGATTATTTAGCGCATCAATTACTGCTGTTAATTGTCCTAAAGCGTTATACTCATATTTAGTTTTGTTACCTTCTTGATCGATTTTGGCAATCACTCGACCTGCTTGGTCGAAAGTAGAAGAAATACTGGTATTGTCAGCGAAGATTTGACCTGTAGGACGACCTAAATTATCATAGACAAATTGGGTTTTACGTCCCAAGTGATCGGTTTGACTAATTTGACGACCTAAAGCATCATAGGTAACAAGTATTCTGGGGTTATCTGTATCATCATTAGGGGTACTATCAGGAAGAATAGTTTCTGTTCTTCGTCCTGCATCATCATAAGTATAACGAGTAATATTACCCCGTTCATCGACTTCTGCAATAACACGTCCAGCTTTATCATAACGGGTTTCTTTGCGCGGATTGTCGGTGTTATCATTTGGGGTTAAGTCAGGATAAATAGTATAAATTAAACGTCCTAACGCATCATATTGGTATTGAGTAGGTCTTCCTAATTCGTCAATGTCTGCTGTTACTCGATTCGCTGCATCATATTCCTTGCGAGTCCGAGGATTATCACTATCATTATGAGGTGTTGCATCAGGATAAATTGTTTCTAATAGTTGTCCTCCCTCACTATAGACATACTTAGTAACCCGACCTAAAGCATCAATCTCTTTGATTTTTTGTCCAGCAGCATCATAAATTGTTTGGCTAATATTCCCTTCCGCATCGGTAACTTTAATGATATTACCTTTGCTATCATATTCAGTCTTGGTAACAAGGGTACGAATACCGTTAGCAGTGGTTAATTTACGGGTTTCTGTTAAGCGATTACCATTCCCATCATAAGTATAGGTAATTTCGTGTCCGAGTGGATTAATTTCTTTGGTAACATTCCCTCGGAAATCATATTCATATTTGGTTGTTCCTTCAGCAGTGGTTAACTGAGTTAATAATCCATTATTGTTGTAAGCGAGGGTAACAGTTCCATTACTTAATCCAGTGATAGAGAGTAAATTGCCTCGACTATCATAAGTGTTTGTGACAACGTTTCCTAGCGCATCAGTTGTCGTTAAAAGGTCATTGTTGCTATTATAAGTATGGCGAGTGACATTACCTAAAGCATCGGTTTCGCTTAATTTATTGCCCTTACTATCATAAGTGTAGGAGAGTTTTTCTCCTTCGGGATTAGTTTCACTGAGAAGATTGTTCCTGTCATCATAGGTGCGTTTAATAATGCCACCATTAGCGTCAATTTCACTAACAATATTTCCCCGCAGGTCATATTCGTAGGTTGTGGCATTACCAAGAGGGTCTTTAACTGTATAGAGTGAGTTATCTGGATTATAGTCTAACTGGACAGTTTTACCTTCGCCATTGAAAACTTTAGTTAAGCGTCCATTTTCATCATATTCGTTCTTAATTCCAGTTCGTCCCAAGGGATCGATAATTTCATCTAAGTAGTGAGGTTGATCATTATTGTATTTAAACTGAGTGGTATTATTTTCTCGGTCAGTAACTTTAACTAAATCTCCCTGACTATCATATTCATATTTAATCTGTTTACCCATCGGATCGGTTACGGTAGTGATGCGACCTTGAGTATCTCTGCCAAAGGTTACTTTTACTCCATTACTGCTGGTAATTCCCGCATCAGTAAAGTTTAGTTTATCGCTATTGCGATTGGTAATACTATTAATATCTCCGGTGGTAGCATCGATATTATAAACAATGCCTTCTTTAGTAGTTAATTGATAGTAGTTACCCCAATCTTGCGGATGGTAATGAGCAAAAGCAGAACCGCCACTAAAGGGAACAACTTGACCATTTTCTCCCTTAATTAAAACCACTCCGCTAGTTTGCACACTTAAGGTACTGGTAGAACCTTTATCAGCGACAAATGTTGGTTTATATAATCCATAACGACCTAAAAACGCATTAACAAGCGAATTGATCGCTTCTAACTTAAAGGTAAATTTTTCCCGTTTCCCACCGGGGAGGGTAATATAAACAGCATCACCTTCTTTAAAACCAACGCCTCGGAAGCCTAATTCTTGATAAAGTTCATCTTTGGGTAAGCTGGTTCGCACATCGGCATCTCGAAATTCCATGCGCCAACCATAACCAAAATCGTCTTTATTATTACTATTTAAGGTGTTATATGTACGGGTTAAAGTAATGGGAATACCACCAACAGGAATCTCTAAATCGGTAAAGGAGAGTTGGAAGTTTCCTAATTTTAAATCACCACTGACATCTAGTAATTCTGCTACCCCATTACCCTTACCATTGACATCGTAGGCAACTAGACGAACCTGATAGGTATCATTAGGTAACAAAGTAGGATCTAATACCCCTAATACCCCATTTGTAACCGGAGTTGTCCCTCGGAACATTTCTTTGAAAGGTGCGCTACCATCAGCCGGAGCAACTTCTAGGGCATAGTAAGCTAGGTTAGTATCGTTGACACTCCCTTTAATTGGTGTAGGTGCAGTAATTTCATAATTAGCAATTCCTGATAAGTCTAAACTAACACTAGGCGCTTCTGTATCGGTGGGATCGAGGACATTAACAGTAGTAGTAGCTTCAGCTTTGTTTCCAGCAGCATCAGAGGCGAAAGCTTTAGCGGTAATAATTCCTGGATTTGTCGGTGTGAAAGTAGCGACTCCATTGCTATCAATTACGACGGGAGTATTATTAATTAGTAATTGTAGGTTAGCAATACCGACATTATCCGTTGCACTCACCTGGAAAGAAACTGCTTCCCCTTTATTGGTAAAGTTCTTATTACGATTAATAATAACTTTCGGTGCAGTAGTATCGGGTGCAACGGTGAGATTAAAGCTTTGAGTAACTTTGCCTCCTGCTGCATCTGTAATGGTTAAAGTAATAGCATGGATTCCCGTTTGAGAGTTAGAAGGAGTCCAGCTTAAACGTCCGCTTTCGTCTAGGGTTATACCTTTAGCTTGAGAAGCCGGATCTAAACTATAGGTGAGAATACCACCATCAGGATCGGTTGCTTGAATATCATAGCGATAGGGTACTCCTGGAACTGCGCCTGTAGGCGGTGTAGTGGAACGAATTACAGGGAGACTATTGACTTTAGCGGTTAAATTGTAGCCTTGAGTTACTCCCAATCCTAGAGAATCAAAAGCGGCAACGACTACTTTATAATTACCCGTAATTGGAGTATTCCATTGTACTAAGCCAGTGTTAGTATTAATGGTCATGCCTTGGGGTGATTCTATTAGTTGATAGGTTAATGATTGTCCATCGGGATCACTCGCTTGGATTTGGTATTGATAGGGATTGCCTACATTCGCCACAAATAAAGGAGTAGAGGTGATATTTGGGGCTTGATTAATCGCTTGGGTTCCCACTACTAGCTGATAGGTTTGAGTAGTAGTTGCGCCTTGATTATCGGCTACTAAAACATCAATATCATAGTTCCCTATTTGAGTCGGTGTCCATTGAATTTTACCTGTCTGATCAATGGTCATACCGTTGGGTTTACGACCTAAATTGTAGGTTAAGATTCCATTTTCTGGATCTTTAGCGACAACAGTATAGGTATAAGGTTGATTCGTAACTGTTCGGGTGAAGGGAACAGAGGTAATACTAGGAGGAAGATTAACCCCATTGACTGCCAGGGTAAAGCGTTGGCTGCTGGTTGCTCCTTGGGTATCTATAACTTGAATAACTACCTCATGGAGTCCAATTTGATCGAATTTGGGTTGCCAACGGATCGTTCCCTTAGTAACATCAAGAGACATTCCCTGCGGACGAGTTTCCAAGGACCAAAAAATCGGATCACCATCGGGATCATTTCCTGCTAGATTATATTGATAAACTTGGTTAATATTGGCTTTTATGGAAGGAGTAGAGAGAATTTGCGGAGCTTGATTGTTGCTACGTTGACTAACAACAGCAATCGCCCATTCTTGTTCGATAAAACCACCGCGTCCATCGATTACTTGGACTTTTACCGTATGATTACCCAATTGATTCGCTTCGGGAGTCCAAGTGATCAATCCTTGTTGATTTAGGGTCATCCCTGTGGGGGCAGTTTGCAGATTGATGGTGAGGGGATCGCCATCGGGATCTGAGGTATTTAAGGCGTAGAAGTATGATGTTCCTAAAGCAACGCTATTACGGGGTGTAGAGGTAATTTCTGGGGTATGATTCGGTGCAAAAGCCAGTACATTGAGATTATAAGTTTGACGGGTTTCTGCGCCTTGGCTATCTTTGACAATGATAGTAACGGGAATTTGACCAATTTGCGTATCATTTGCCGTCCAATTTAATAATCCAGTATCGGTATCGATGGTCATCCCATTCGGTGCGTTTTCCAAGCGATAGCTTAAGGAATCTCCATCAGCATCTTGTGCTTCAATTTGATACTGATAAGGAAGATTAGCAATGGCTTCTAAATCTGGGTTAGAAGTAATAATTGGGGCATTATTAAGACTATTTACTGTAATTTGGAAAGATTGAAGGGTTAAACCTCCATAACCGTCTCTAATTCGTATTACAAGATCATGAGTTCCTGCTTGTTCTCTTGTCGGTTGCCAAATAATTTCCCTCGTTGCTTCATTTAAGGTCATTCCGTCGGGTTTTAAGGGTAAATCAACCGTTAAGAGGTCTCCATTGCCATCATTAGCTACAATTTGATAACGATATACTCCTCCTTCCTGAATTTGAGTGAGGGGAAGACTGGAAATTTGGGGATCTTGGTTGTTTAAATCGGGTGTTACGGTTAAATTAAGGGTTTGTGTGGTTTCTCCTCCACGTCCGTCCAGTACCCGAATTTTTACGGTTTGATTCCCTAACTGGGGTTGGGTAGGAGTCCAAGTTAAGCGGCCGGTTTGACGGTCAAGAGTCACGCCTTCTGGGGCTTCGCTAAGATAGTAAGCAAGGATATCTTCATCTGGATCAGTGGCTTGAATTTCGTAGAGATAAGGACGACCAATCGCTGCTTGATTAGGGGCAATGGAGGTAATCATAGGGGCATTATTAGGACTCCCCACATTCACTGTGACAGTGTAATCTTGAGTGGTGCGTCCTCCGAGTCCATCATCGACTTGGATAGTAAATTGATGATTTCCTCCCTGTTTGGGTTGCCACTGAATTTGTCCACTTTGGTGGTTAATCGTCGCTCCTGTGGGTGCTTTGAGAAGGCTATAGGTTAGAGTATCATTATCAGGATCAACGGCTTGAGTTAAGTACAAATAATTGTTATTAATGGTGACAGGAATTGAACCTAAAATCGTACTGCTACCCAGCCTTACAAACAATAAATCAAAACTACGAACTATTCCATCTCCCTTTAATTCAAAATCAAAGGATGCTGTTTCTCCATTACCAATACCCGAAATAATTCCAGTTAAATTCTTAAAAGATACGTTAGGATCTGATGAAATCAAGGTTAGGGGTAATTGTTCAACAATTTCTTGAGCTTTAACATCTACAAATGCTTTGGTAAAAGAAGTCCCTACTAACCCACCATTTCTCAGTTGATTGAGATCCCACGCTGCGCCTTCTGTCGCTAACGCCAAGTCAATATAATCTCTTTTAGTCGTTGCACTACCACTCACTGTCCCAATATTAGTAATTAGATAATTTCCATTATTATCAGCTTTATAACCCTGATTTTCAGAATCAACTCCCAGAATAACTTGATTATTACTATCTCTAAAGTTTCCATCAACAACAACATTCAGAAGGGCATTTTTATTACTCAGACTGTTCAAAATGCTACTAAAGCTTAGACTAGAATTAGCCACATCTCTATCTTCATCTGTCACCAAAATAATATTAATAGCTGCACCTTGACGGAATGAGAGATTAGTTAGTGCTTCATCAATTCCATCATAGCCATCTTCTGTCCCTCCATTTATTTGTAACTGGTTAATAGCGGATGATAACTGGTTAGCATTGCCAAAAGGAGAATTACTCCCTACATTTAAGATCCGTCCATATACCCCAGAGTTCCCAAACCCAATTAAACCATAACGATTAGAAGTAATTCCTTTTCCGATTAAGGTTGATTCTAAAGTTGATACCATATCTCTAATCCATGCTTGATAACCTGACATAGAACCCGATTCATCAACCACAAAAACAATATCTGCTGATCCCGTAGAACTGTCTCCCGTCGGTAAAGTTAAAGCGACATTTTGACGAAAAGTTTCATCAGGTAATAAGGTTAAATCTAAACCTTGAAGATTAACATTACCACTGGGATTATTACTTAAATTAGGTAAATTAAATTGAGTCAGAGGAACACTCACAAAAACAGGAGTTTGATTCCCAATTTCTGGTTGTACTAAAATTTGATATTTCTGTTCAGCAACTCCCCCCTTCCCATCACTCACTTTTACGGTAATATCTTGTAATCCAATTTGATTCGCAGTTGGCAACCAGCGAATAATACCAGTCTCTGGTTCAATCCACATTCCTGTGGGAGATTTTACTAATTCATAGGTGAGAATATCTGAGTCTGGATCAAGTGCTTCAACATCATAAATATAAGCATTTTGGGCTTGGAAATTAGGATCATAAACAGCATAAAGTCCTTGTCCATTATTACTCTTCGCAATTAAGATGCCTTGATTGTCATTGGAATTTAGATCAATAATTGTTTGACCATTAGCTTGATATAACTGATCTATTCCTACAAAAATTGGATGTGGCGAAGGATTAATAGGAATATTGCCGTAAATCTCATTCCACTGATTTGCTAATGACAACCCAAAGTTATTCAAGAAATCTTTCCAAGCATTAGCTTCGTTACCAGGTTGAATAAAAGTTCCCGTAGTACCTGTTCCTGCTAAAAGATAAACATTTCCTCCTTGATTAACATAATCAATTAAAACCTGATTTTTAGCAGGAAATCCACCAACAAAGACCCCATCATATTGTTGTAATGTCTCTAATGTAAAAGATAAGTTAGTATTAACTGTCCATTGATGTCCATCGCTAGTCAAAGCCTCCGCTAATTTAGAGCCTGTAAAACTAAAATTATTAGAATATCCCAGAAATGATCCTTTTTCTCCACCTGTAAAATAGTCGGCAATATTTTGAGCAAATAATTTGGCATCTTCGGGAGCATTACTAAATCCAAAATCACTCAATGTCCACTCATCATTAGCAACAATAATTTTACCAGATTTATTTTGACTAACTCTCGCATCAACAACAGGAATAGACGTAATAATCGGGGGACGATTAGGCGGTGGCGCAATCACAGACAGGGTATAATCTTGTTGATCTATCCCACCTCTACCATCTTTTACTTGCACAGAAATACTGTAATTACCAACAGTATTTGTCCCAGGAGTCCAGCTAATTTTGCCAGTATCACTCTCAATAGTCATCCCATTAGGAGCAGTCAAGAGAGAATAAGTTAGGGTATCTCCCTCTAAATCTGTAGCATCAGCATCATAGATATAAGGTTTATTAATTAACCCTTCAATATCAGGATCGCTGATAAAATTCGGTGCAGTGTTTAACTTGCCTAAAAAGACTAATTCATAGGTAAATTGAACCTCTTGTGGATTCAAGAAAGCCAGAGTTTTATCTTGGGTGATTTCATCAGTATCTAAGGTATTACTATTAACTAAATTACTCAGATTATAGTAAGGCAATCCTTCAGGAGTTAGGCCATTTGCTCCCACTACCTGAACGGTAGGCTCGCTAATTGATTTAATCGCCACGACTAGAGGCGAATCAACGACATATTCTCCCTGATTTAGCACCACAAAATCTGCGTATAGGGTTTTATTATCTTGATTAAAAGAAGTCCTTAAATAGTCGGCATTTAGGCTGCTGCTTACATCTGACAATTGACTAAAATCAATGGGTTTACTAATGGCAGTAGGCTCAATTTCTGGGGTGACAGTAGGCGCAATTGTTCCATCTCCTGCTAACAGTTGAATATTCTTAATACGGACTGAAGTTTGCGTGTCACTATCATTATTAACTAACCGAAAGATTAAAGTAGCGTCTCCTGGAGTTACTCCCGTTAAATTCACCTTAATCGTCATTCCCGCGATGCTTACTCCAGAAGCAAATGCGGAGGGTTGGTTTTCTGTAATATTAAAGAAAGCATCTCGATTAGGTTGAATTGTATGGATTAAAGAATTGCCTTGAGCATCAACTAAAGCGACTTCAAAAGCATCATTAATACTATCAGTATCGGTGGTGTCAAAGGTCAGATCATTGTAGGCAAAACTCAGGAAAGAAGAAGCCGCAGTAATACTAATATTTTGCTGATATTTTTGGGCAAAAATACTATTTTCTTGTAACAGAATACTATCATTGGTTACTGTAACAGCGATTGTTCCTGTCTCGCTTAATGCTTCACCACTTCCAGTATTTCCTAAGTCATTAACCGACAAAGAAATCGTGTCATTCCCTACAAAATTAAGAATTGAACTATAAATTAGATTATTCAGAGCATTATTAAGATTAACAAGACTGCTTCTAAAGACCAAGTTACTATCAGCAATACCATCGCCATTAATAAATGTTAATCCGTTCGTTTGATTTAAGCTTAATACTCCATTACTGGCACTTAATATCACTTCCAAATCACCATTCTGAGCATCAACATCACTGATATTGATGCCTTGAATTACTAAATTATTATTCTCAACAACTGACTGTTTTGGTGGAAGGGTAATCTGAGGTGCTTCATTAACATTGCTAATCTTAACCGTGAAAGTCTGTTCGTAACTTAACCCTCCCACATCCGTTGTCCTTAGCCGAATACTGTAGGAAGATTTCGTCTCGAAATCAGCCGAGTTTTTAATCCTGAGTTCATTCCCCACAATCGTAAACGCACTATTATCCGTATCTCCCTGTCCCGTGACCAAACTATAATTATGACTATCTCCCACATCAGGGTCAAGGGTACTCAATGTCCCAATTAAGAAATTATTGCCACTATTTTCAGCAATGGTATCCTTACTTAGAATTAATCCTGTCGGTGCTTGGTTAACCACCACGGGTAATCGTTCAATATTTTGGCTAAACGTTCCGACATTCCCTGCTAAATCTGTCGCTGAAACGCTCAAGTTATTATTCCCTAAGTTTAATAATTGATTGCTAAAACTAAACTCTCCTAACCCATTAGCTGTCGCCTCCAATCCTCCCAGTCTAACCGTTAAATTCGCCTCAGTTGTTCCCACTAAGATCACTGTCTCAAAAGTGGTTTTTAAGTCTCCTACGGGTTCAGAATCAAAATTAGTAGCTAAATTTAAACTTAAATTGGGAGCTAGTCTATCTAAACTAAAATCATAGCTATAAATCGCAGAAATATTGCCTTTATTATCTTGCGCCGTTAACTTTAAACTATAGTTACCATCAGGTAAAGTACCGGCATTAATTTCAGTTAATTGTGCCGTGGTGAGCAAGAATTTTCCATCCGCTTGAATCAGCGATAAAATCTCAACTGCACTACTATTTAATTGCGCTTTAACGCTGGTCAGGGGACTACTATAGCTAATTTGACCTTGAATCGTAGGGTCATAAGTTAGGCGATCGCTGTTACTAATTCCTGTATCATTAACTAAGTTAGCTGTAATTTCCGGCGCTTTCCCGGGATTTGGTAAGAAGTCAAAGGCTGTTAATTGTGCAGGAGTAACTGGCTGTACATAAATGTAAGGCCTGGCTGTTAGATTTCCTTTCCCATCACTGTCGAGCAGGACGATGGTTCCACCACTATAGGGACTCAGATAAACGTAGCCATCTCCCAGAGGATCGAACTTATTATATCCAACACTTTCGAGAACTACTGTCAGGTCAATTTTATCTTCACCGATGCTAAAATCTTTAATCGTATCTCCAGCATCTCTGAGACTTTCATAGACGAAAATATCCGCACCTAATCTCCCAGTTAAATTATCTGCTCCCTGTCCTCCAGTAATGCGATCTCTGCCGTCTGTCCCGATTAAATTATCTCGTCCCGGCGTACCGACAATTTGATTAATTGGTGGTTCCGTTGTTAAGTTACTAGGACTGTTCGAGATAGTTAATGGCGCTTGCTGGTATGGTTGGCTGATCAGGGGGGTAATATTAATGGTAACTGGTGCTAGAGCTAAGTTAGGGTTGGGAAACGGAATGGCGAGTTGGCCGGACGGATTTAACTCGTCTGCCAGGGGTACTGCCGTCCCCGGAAGTAAGCTAGAATTAGATGCCAGCGATTCCAAGTTTTCCACTGTTAATTCCCCTCTCTTTCTCTGTTAATTAGCTTTAGGATATTTGATTTGACTAGATTTATTCCGATTCCAAAACAACCAAATATAATCAGTCCTCCCACTGGCGAAGATTCAGGGATAGTTTCAGGTATATTAGTGGGAATCAAACTGACATTGCCGATCCTCAGGGCTGAAGTTAAAGGATAATCAGTTAGGTCAATTACCCCAAAAGCTAGAGGATAAGTACCACCAGTGGTGAAGTTATAACTATAGGTTTTTTCTGCCGTCTCAGAAGCGAAAAAAGAAGAAGTAATAATTGCGCCAGTAACATCCGTTAGTTTAATCACTTTTCCTTCTGCCAGTAAGAAGGCATAGTCATTAAAAGGACCGATAGCAGCCGCAGTTTCATTCGTGAAAAATTGCCCCTGAAATGTTAATTTGTCACCTCTACTTACCGAAATAGTTGTCTTAATCGCCGAACCTTCATAAGCGAAGCCGCCAATATCAAGTTGGCTGGCATTTATCCCCAGGAAATCTTCTAGCAAGGGAGGAGTGCCAAAACCGATAGCAGCGGCGGGATTTCCTGAGAAATTAAACTTTCCTGCAATGACTCCTAAATCCGCATCGTCATCTTGCTTGGCGTCAGTGGATAATTCCGCTCTATCTGCATCAAAAACCTTGACATCTCCCAATTGCTGCCACTGAGTCAAGTCCAAGTTAGCGGCAGTAGCAGGGGCGAGCGCTGCTAGGATGATAATAGCTGCCGATTTTAGCACGAGAAAGCCCCTGAGAGCAATTCTGTTGCCAGTTTTGCGTTTTTTTAATCTTGCTTTCATAGCTTCATTTGGCGATGCCATTCTTTATAATACCCTAACTTAGGGATTTTGTCAAGGTCTTTAACCAACATTCCGCACATCTTTAATATATAGCAATTCTTGAAGCTATGAGGTACAAGGGAGAGCAAATAGACAAATAATGGAATTCGCCAGCTTCCTGGGAGACCCTATTCCGTAGATTTTCGCTAAAAAATTATCGATGTTTGGAAGAAAGAAAAAATTTCCTTTCGATGACTAGCCCAGAGATTTGACGTGGCTAAAAGCTTTATTCAGAAGTTATTGAAGCCACATCAAGAAACAGGAGATATCCGTCTGCGTCCGCAAGGGGGAAGTCCGCCAACCAAGTTAAATAGGTTCCAATCTCAGTGATCTGTGCTACCATTCGGGGTAAATTCAAGCGATCTCCAGACACCTATGAGCAAGGTTCTCGTGTTGAATGCCTCCTACGAACCGCTAAATATTACCAGTTGGCGGCGCGCAATCGTTTTATTGTTGAAAGGAAAAGCTGAATCCCTAGAACATAACGGAAAAGTGGTTTGTCGTGACTTACCCTTGCCTTCTGTTATCCGTCTTAGGCAATACGTCCGTGTTCCCTACAAGGAAATTCCTTTAACCCGTCGTAATATTCTCGAACGAGATCATCACACCTGTCAATACTGTCTCTACCGAGGTGAACAATTAACCATCGATCATGTGATTCCCCGTTCTCGCGGAGGGGGTGATACCTGGGAGAATTTAGTGGCGGCTTGTGTGCGTTGTAATGTGCATAAGGGCAATCGTACACCAAAAGAGGCCAATATGTCCCTGCGCGCCCAACCCCGTCGTCCCTACAGCAGTCTCCACTTTGAGCTATTAAAGCACACCAGGGAGAATCACAATCAGGAATGGCGTAAATATGTCATCGGCATTTAGGGTGAAAAGGGCATGGTGAAACCAAGACCAAAATTGATTCCCATGCCATTATTATTAGTCTGGGTGCGAGGATTGGCAACTCCCGTGCCTAGATAAACCGCACAACCGCGACAGGGGGAATTGACTCGGTAGCGCACCGCCATGGGATCATTGGGATCGGTGATAGTTACTCCCTGATGGTTTAAATCTTTAATTAGATTGGTGACGGGTTTGAAAAAATCGGCGCTGGGGGGTTGACTTGGTTGCAGTTCTAGGGTTTGTTCTTGGGAAGCAAGAACAATTTCCGAAGCGATAACTAGCAGTAGAGAGGTAGTTAAGCCAAATAAACCCAGATTATTTTTGATTTTCATTTTTTTTATCACCGAGAGATTGTTAATTTCTTCTGGTGAGAATTCTAGCGTTTCCTCACCGGAAAGGAACCTAATCAGTAAAAAAATTTACTGATTTCTACCATACTTATAATAAGCGGCACAAGCACCTTCACTAGAAACCATACAAGTGCCGATGGGATGTTCGGGAGTACAAGCAGTACCAAATACTTTACATTCCCAGGGTTTTAAAACACCTTTAAGAATTTCGCCACACTGACAAGCTTTGTGATCTTTAACGCGCTGATTGGGTAAAGTAAATTTCTTCTCCGCATCAAAATTACTGTACTCATCTCGCATTTTTAACCCTCCTTGAGCAATTTCTCCTAAACCTCGCCATTCAAACTGATCTCGCAGTTCAAAAACTTGGTCGATTGCCGATAAAGCGACTCTATTTCCTTGATTTTGTACCACTCGATCGTACTGATTTTCGATCTCACATCTCTGCTCATCTAATTGTTTTAATACCATCCAAATTGATTGCAGAATATCCAAAGGTTCAAACCCAGAAACTACCACAGGTTTATGATATTCTTGGGCAATAACTTGATAGGGTTCTGTGCCAATTACCATGCTAACATGACCGGGACCAACAAAACCGTCTAACTGTAAATCTGGGTTATCTAACAAAGCTTTCAGAGCGGGAATAATCACCACATGATTAGAAAATAAACTAAAATTAGTGATACCATCTCTTTGCGCTTCTAAAACAGTTAAAGCTGTGCTAGGAACGGTTGTTTCAAAACCTAATGCTAGAAATATTACTTCTTTATCGAGATTTTCTCTGGCAATTTTTAAGGCATCGCGAGGAGAATAAACCATGCGAATATCACAACCTTTTGCTCGTGCTTGCAGCAGACTCAAATGGGAACCGGGGACACGCATAGTATCGCCAAAAGTTGTCAGAATTACGTTCGGTTGTTGTGCGAGAAAAATGGCATCATCTAAACGACCTCGCGGCATCACACAAACGGGACATCCGGGACCATGAATTAATTCGATAGTTTCGGGAAGTATTGCCTCGATACCGTATCTAAAAATTGAGTGGGTATGACCCCCACAAACCTCCATAATTTTAGTAACTTTTTCCCGCTTTTCAGAGATTCTTATCGATAATTGTTCAATTTGTTGAATTAATCCTGCCGCTTTAACCGGATCACGAAATTCATCAACGTATTTCATAACAAGCTTTCTCTCTATAAGTGGTTGGACAAAAGTAAAGTTAATTGTGGAGCCGGTCGTCGGTCGTCAGTAATAATTGCCGTAATTTACATTTCTTAAGATAGACAACAGAATTAATTTGTGGCTAACTAATTAAGAACATTAATTATGATTAAATTCTTCCTCTAATTCCAATAATTGTGTTAATAAATTTAAGGTTTCTTGCGCCTCATCTTCATCAATTCGATTCATGGCAAAACCCACATGAACTAATACCCAATCCCCTAGACAAGTATTAGCGGGATGGTCTTCATCAACAATGCAAGCGATATTTACTTCTCTTTTTACACCCCCGACATCGACGAGAGCGAGATTATGGTTTTCATCAATAATTGCTGTAATTTGTCCCGGTATGCCTAAACACATAGTTTTTACCTTGAAAAATCTAGTTTTTGTTAATTATGGGCTGATTTTTTGGGTAGAGATTGCAGTAATATCAACTGAGAATCAGGTCATACTTCATCCCTCCAAGAAACGCTATACAGTCAAAGGTTATCCTTTTTACTTTCCCCTTTCCCCTTTTTACTCGGTCTTACCTGCCATTCTGGACTATTGCCCTCAAGAACAGCTTTTTTTCCCGTATCTTTTTTAAGATTTCCCCTGTCCCGGACCGTGGACACTATCCCAGCAAGGGTAAAACTTTTGTATTAGGGACTACATCTATGATAAGAAATTATTCAATCAATCGATCGGGTGACATTCTAGGCTATGATTTCCCTGACTATAGTTATTTCTCTACATTAAGGAAAATCGACAATGACAGCCTTTCCCATCGATTTGACTGCCTATAAACCCATCAGTCTCGACCCCAGTAACCCCACCCTCACCGACCACCAAAGAAGCGCCCTAAAAGCCAATATCCAACTCTGTCGCGATGCTATCATCTTTTTTACTGCCACGGGTGCAGCCCGGGGTGTGGGTGGACACACCGGCGGCCCCTACGATACCGTCCCGGAAGTGGTGATTCTCGATGCTCTTTTCCGCAGTCAACCTAGTCAATTTGTACCAATTTTCTTCGATGAAGCGGGACACCGCGTCGGTACTCAATATCTCCTGTCTGCGTTAGAAGGTTCTTTACCCCCAGAACAATTAATGCACTACCGCGAGGCTAATTCTAAACTCCCCGGACACCCGGAATTAGGATTAACCCCCGGAGTAAAATTTAGTTCTGGCCGTTTAGGACATATGTGGCCCTACGTTAACGGTGTCGCTTTAGCTAACCCCGGAAAAACCGTTTTTTGTTTAGGTTCCGATGGTTCTCAACAGGAAGGCAATGACGCGGAAGCTGCCCGTTTAGCCGTGGCTCAACACATCAATGTTAAGCTGATTATTGATGATAATGATGTGACGATTGCTGGTAATCCTTCCAAATATTTACCCGGTTATGATGTGGCTAAAACTCTCGCCGGCCATGGACTAAAAGTGTTAGTGGGAGATGGGGAAGATATCGATAGTTTGTATCGCAATATCTGTGAAGCAATTAATACTCCTGGCCCGATTGCGATTATTAATAAACGTCCCATGTGTCCAGGGATTGAAGGTTTAGAAGGTTCTAACCACGGTCATGATGTGATTTCTGTACCCTTGGCTTTGAAATATTTAGAGGCAAAAGGACACAGCGCCGCCGTGGAATATCTCAACAGTATTAAGAAGCCTTCTAATGACTATAAATTCCTCGGTTCTGGGGATAAATGGGGTTCTAACCGCAACGTTTTCGGCGAAGCGGTAGTCAGTCTTTTAGGCAAAATGAGCGAGGAAGAACGCAAGGCTAAGGTATTAGTAGTAGATAGCGATTTAGAGGGTTCCTGCGGTCTGAAAATTATCCACGATAAACATCCCGAAGTGTTTATTCCTTCCGGTATTATGGAACGGGGCAATCTTTCGGCAGCCGCTGGTTTTGGTATGGAAAAAGGTAAACAGGGAATTTTCGCCACCTTTGCCGCTTTTCTAGAAATGTGTATTTCTGAAATCACCATGGCGCGTTTGAATTATTCTAATCTTTTATGTCATTTTTCCCATTCTGGTATCGATGACATGGCAGATAATACCTGTCACTTTGGTTTGAATAATTTCTTTGCCGATAATGGACTGGATGACGGTTACGAAACCCGTCTTTATTTCCCGGCCGATGCGGCACAAATGACCGCTTGTGTCGAGGCAACTTTCCATCAACCCGGCCTACGTTTTATCTTCTCGACTCGTTCTAAAACTCCCAATATTCTTGATACTAACGGTCATAATTTCTTTGGCGATGGTTACACCTTTGTCCCCGGAAAAGATGAAGTAATTCGGGAAGGCACTGCCGGTTATATCATCAGCTTTGGAGATGGTTTATACCGCGCTTTAGATGCAGTGGAACGCTTAAAAAAAGAAGGTGTTGACGTGGGTTTAATTAATAAACCGACTCTCAATGTGGTGGATGAAGAAATTATCGCTAAAGTTGGTAGTTCTCCCTTTGTTTTAGTGGTAGAAGCATTTAACCGTCGTACGGGTTTAGGTAGCCGTTATGGTTCTTGGTTACTCGAACGCGGTTTAACTCCTAAATACGCCTATATCGGTACTCACCATGAAGGTTGTGGCGGTTTATGGGAACAATTCCCCCACCAAGGTATTGACCCAGTTGGTATCATTAGTAAAGTTAAATCTTTAATCGCTTAGATAGTATTTTAGGGTGGGCTTTAATCGGTAATCAGTAATCAGTCATCAGTAATCAGTAATCAGCTTCTGAAGGCAAGAGGCAAAAGGCAAAGGAAAGAATCTGGCAATTATCCTAACCAAAAAGAAGGTTATAAACTAAGTACATCAAAGCTTTTAGCTTAACCAATTAGGTTTTAGATTCGGCCCTTGTAAACAGTGAACAGTAATCAGTAATCAGTAATCAGTCAACATCTTCAATAATTAAGATTTTAGCTTAGTTGAGAGCTTGAACATTTGTACTAAAATTTCCAAGAAGCCGTTTAAATCCATTACAACTTATAAACTTGAGGCACTTAAATCGCACAGTTGAGGGGAAATCCCCCTTAACTAGGTACGGTAAGCCCCTAGGAGCCGACAAACCAGTCAATCTAGAATAATCTCTAGGGTATAAAAGTAATCTCTTATAGAAAATGCAGCCAACCAATCCACAACAATTTACAGAAAAAGCTTGGGAGGCAATCGTCAAAACGCCGGACATTGCCAAACAGAACAGCCAGCAACAAATCGAAAGCGAACATCTAATGAAAGCCCTACTGGAACAGGAGGGATTAGCGGGCAGTGTCTTTAGTAAAGCTAATATTAGTCTAGCCCGTTTGCGGGATCGAACCGATGATTTTATCCGTCGTCAACCGAAAATATCTAACCCCGGCGACTCGATTTATTTAGGTCGTAGTTTAGATAGTTTACTCGATCGAGCAGAAAATTATCGCCGAGAATTTGGAGATGACTTTATCTCGATCGAGCATTTGATTTTAGGTTACGCTAAAGATGATCGCTTCGGTAAAAATATTTTTCAAGAATTCGGACTTACCGAAAGCAAGCTCAAGGAAATTATTCAACAAGTCAGAGGTAGTCAAAAAGTGACCGATCAGAATCCAGAAGGCAAATATGAGGCCCTAGAAAAATACGGACGGGATCTCACCCAATTGGCACGGGAAGGTAAATTAGACCCCGTAATTGGACGGGATGACGAAATCCGTCGCACCATTCAGATACTCTCGCGTCGGACTAAAAATAACCCAGTTTTAATCGGGGAACCGGGAGTAGGAAAAACGGCCATTGTCGAAGGATTAGCCCAGCGGATTATTAACCGCGATGTGCCAGAATCTCTGTTAGATCGGACTCTCATTTCTCTCGATTTAGGCGGCTTAATTGCGGGAGCAAAATATCGCGGAGAGTTTGAGGAAAGATTAAAAGCTGTCCTCAAGGAAGTCACCGATTCCCAAGGCAATATCATCATGTTTATTGACGAAATTCATACCGTTGTCGGTGCGGGAGCCACTCAAGGGGCAATGGATGCGGGCAATTTATTAAAACCAATGTTAGCCCGGGGTGAATTGCGTTGTATTGGGGCCACTACCCTCGATGAATACCGCAAATATATCGAAAAAGATGCGGCGTTAGAAAGACGCTTCCAAGAGGTTTTAGTGGATGAACCAAATGTGGTCGATACTATTTCGATTCTTCGCGGTCTCAAAGAACGTTATGAGGTGCATCATGGGGTGAAAATTGCCGATAATGCTTTAGTGGCAGCGGCACTGCTTTCTAATCGTTATATTAGCGATCGCTTTTTGCCCGATAAGGCCATTGATTTAGTTGATGAAGCGGCGGCCAAATTGAAGATGGAAATCACTTCTAAACCGGAAGAACTCGATGAAATTGATCGCAAAATTCTCCAGTTAGAAATGGAAAGACTTTCCCTACAAAGGGAATACGATCCAGCTTCGCGAGAACGGTTAGAAAAGTTAGAAAAAGAACTGGCTAACCTCAAGGAAGAACAATCGGGATTAAATGCCCAATGGCAAGGGGAAAAAGAGATTATCGATAAAGTTCGTGGGGTTAAAGAAGCGATCGAACAAGTTAATCTGGAAATTCAACAGGCCGAACGAGATTATGATTATAATCGCGCTGCAGAATTAAAGTTCGGAAAATTAACCGATCTGCAGCGGCAAATGTCCGCCCTAGAAACTCAATTGGCCGACAAACAAACCACTGGTAAAAGTTTATTAAGAGAAGAAGTTCTCGAATCGGATATCGCCGAAATTATCTCGAAATGGACGGGAATTCCTCTCAATAAATTAATCGAATCGGAAAAAGAAAAACTCCTCAATCTGGAAGAGGAATTACACGAAAGTGTCATCGGTCAAGAGGAAGCGGTCACAGCCGTGGCCGAAGCGATTCAACGTTCCCGCGCCGGTTTATCGGACCCCCACCGTCCCACGGCCAGCTTTATTTTCCTCGGTCAGACGGGTGTTGGTAAGACAGAATTGGCGAAAGCTTTAGCGCGCAATCTCTTTGACACCGAAGAGGCTCTAGTTCGCATCGATATGTCGGAATACATGGAAAAACACAGCGTTTCCCGTCTCATGGGCGCGCCTCCGGGATACGTCGGCTACGATGAAGGGGGACAACTAACCGAGGCAATCCGGCGTCGTCCCTACTCTGTCATCCTCTTTGATGAGATTGAAAAAGCCCATCCCGACGTTTTTAACGTTATGTTACAAATCCTTGACGATGGGCGCTTAACCGACTCTCAAGGTCATCTGGTTGATTTCAAAAATACAATCATTATTATGACCAGTAATATCGGTTCTCAATACATTTTAGACGTGGCTGGTGATGAGTCTCGTTACGAGGAAATGCAGGCGCGGGTGATGGAAGCAATGCGGAATAGTTTCCGTCCCGAATTCCTCAATCGTATCGATGAAACGATCATTTTCCACAGCCTACAAAAAGCGCAACTGCGATCGATTGTCAAACTACAGGTAGCCAATCTCAGCGATCGCTTGATGGAACAAAAATTAGCCCTGAAACTTGCCGATATTGCTCTCGATTATCTAGCAGAAATTGGTTACGATCCAGTGTACGGTGCGCGACCCTTAAAACGGGCAGTACAAAGATATGTGGAAACTCCGATCGCTAAGGCAATTCTGCGCGGCGAATTCAAAGGGGGAGACACGATTTTTGTCGATGTGGCCGATGAAAGATTGACCTTTAAACGGTTAGCTTCCCAAGTAGTAACTGCTTAATTAGCAAGGGTGGGCAATGCTCACCCTTTGATTATTTCGGGTTTACCGAAAAAGTTTTTCGTGCAGTCAGGAGCAAGCCACAAGCCTCAAGCCTCAAGCCATCTCTAAAAAAGCCTTGAAGCAGGGTTTAATCAAGCTCTCAGGAACTAATTTAGAGTTGAAAACCAATTTAAAAGAAGTCTTAGAGGTGAGAATTTTCCTAAATCGGGTGCTTATTGTCTAGAGATTGTTTATGAACAACCATCCCCAGCAAGTCAGGAGGGAGAAAGATATGCTTTTGTTGATTTAGGCTTAAATAACCTAGCAGCTGTCACCTCTAATATTCCCGAATTTCAGCCAACTTTACTATGTGGGAAAGCCTTAAAATCATGCCATCAAAAATACAACAAGACACTAGCTAAACTC